>Ga0114968_10003458_pt1 | contig 11841 bp, 4 predicted proteins | sample M_130807_EF_Meta_FD_87020 | JGI IMG/M metagenome (GOLD analysis project Ga0114968, IMG submission 87020) | Freshwater microbial communities from Lake Montjoie, Canada to study carbon cycling - M_130807_EF_MetaG | ecosystem: Environmental > Aquatic > Freshwater > Lake | place: Lake Montjoie... | reverse complement strand
ATTAGAAGGTTCAGGAATAGGAGGTAGCTTATAGCCTAAAAGTTCTTCGACTGTGTAAAACGGTTTGGAACCTTTTTTCTTAATCGCTTCTTTAACCTTATGGGGATCTGGCGCCCAGTTAGGGTATTTTTCATGGTAGATAAAACCCATGTCTTCCACGCCTACTAACTTCATTTGGCCAAATTGATTACCTTCTTCTTCTTTAGGGACTTCACCAGAAACTGTGATTGTAACTTTGGCTGAGGTAGGGGTAGTAGGAGTTTTCTTTAGATATAAAAATCCTGTGCTAGGGGTTCCTGAATTAACGGGACCAGTAATTAAATCATTTACGTTTTCGGTCTTAAAGGGTATTTTTGATAGCCAGAATACACTGAATCCAGGATCGTTAGTTATAGTCACTAATCTATTGCTGGGTACGGTTATAAACATTTCTTGGTTAGATAGAGTGTTCTGCCTGGAAGTATATACACCAGCTCCGTTGTACTTCACCATTCCCCAAAATTCCAGAACTTTAGGGAGTAGAGTTACAGGGTCAATATAAGGTTGAATGACGTACTCCCATTTGATTGTGTATAAAGGGTTCGCTAGTAAAGCCTGCTCCAGTGCGTAAGTGGTCTGGATGTGTCTCCAACCATTGAACATATTAGCTCGGTAAATGTCATAGTTTTTAACGTCGTTAGTGGCTATTCGATTTCCTTCGTAAGTGTCAATGATAACTGTTCTAGCCCGAACGATATGCGATTGAATTTCATCTTTATCGTCTTTGGTATACCCAGGGGGTGCGCCTTTGCGGTTATAAATTTTTGCTTGGTTGGTGATATTTAATATGTTGAATTTTCTTTGGATTATCTTTTTGGTGTTTTGATTGTAAACTTGGGAAGCGATTACCCACTCATATCCAAACTCCTCAATAAATTCTTTGTACTCTTGATGAAGGAAAGGGAGTAATTGTTTTTTAATTGACTTTGACATTTTATACTAGGAAGGTAAACTATTTACATTTTACCCCTATGCTTCCTGTTTTAGTTGTTGGTGACGCGGTTTTATGTTGTGACCCTGCGTGTCCACCTGGGGTGGTTATGACTGGGGCTTATAATACGTTGGTGGAGTTTAAACCTGCGGCTAGGGTTAGTGATATTTGTTCTAACTGTGCTGGGTGTATGCCGCCTCCACCTATCTTGACTGGATGTAATAGTGTGTTGGTGGGCTTTATGCCCATAGCCCATGCTTTATCAGTTATTCCCTGTGGGTTTCCTATTCCCACAGTTTATAAGACTTTGGTGGGAATATGACTTTAGAAATATTTTTTATGTGCTAATATGAATTTTAAGGCCCCTCGCGATGTCTTAGCATCCAGGGGAGTATCCCTTTATACCAAGGAACACAACTAAAATGTTAGCACATATTTTCAACCAAGTAGAGATTCAATTTGCCGAAACAGATTTAAGTTTAAGTCATTTTGTTATACCTAAAGGTTACGTAAATGTTACACAAATGTGTAAAGCCAATGGTAAACTGTTTGCAGACTACAAAAGGTTGACATCTACTAAAGCTTATTTAGAAGAGCTTTCAAACTCTATGGGAATCCCCATAGACTCCATGATTATCAGTGTGGAGAGTGGACAAGGTGTTACCATCAGCGCTTTAGGGACTTGGGCACATCCTGATTTGACTCTTCATTTGGCCCAATGGTTAAGCCCAAAGTTTTATGTTTGGTGCAATCAGAAGCTTAAAGAAGTTTTAGTTGGTAAGCAACCTGAAGTAAAAGAAGTTGACCAACTAGAGCTTATGCAGATTTTAATAAATCAAGCAATTGAGAATCGAAACAAACAGCGAGCGCTTGAGGCACAAAATGCTAAAAATCAAGAAGAATTAAATTTACTTAAAGCTAGTGTGAATGAGCAAGTGGCTAGTCAGTCGCAGCATAATCAATACGTTGATGCCGAATTGGGAAGAATAGAAAACGCGCATGGCACCTACTTAAGCGTCATGGGTTATGCCCGCTTAAATAATCTGCAAATCAGCGTTCAGAAAGCGGCTACTGTAGGTCGTAAGGCTTCTAACAAATGCAAAAAACTCAGTATTCCCACCTATAAAGTCAAGGACCCTAGATTTGGGCAAGTAGGAACTTATCCCGAATATATCTTGAAAAGTATCGCTCATTGATTTATAATTAAACAGGGTAGAAAACTCTTCTTCTTTGAAGTTAATAAATATAGGGATTTAATCTCTATTAACTCTTATTGCTTTCTGACGTGTTTTTCTGGACAAACTGGTATTTAGTATAAAAGCGGTGTATATCCTACACCGCTTTTTCATTCTTTTATTACATTTTTTTCTACTATTCTCACTCGAAGGTTGTGGATAGCTCTACATTTTGCTGAACATTTTAGACACGGCTGATTGACTGGTGTCAAGGAAGTTAAGCTTAGAATTAGTTTGAGCCATTTGCATTTCCATTTTGCGTTCTCTTTCGAGAGTTTTGTTATTGCGTTCGTTAACTATTCCTTCAACTTCAAGACAGATGGCTTTTTTAATTAAAGGTTCTAAGTTTAGCCAGTCTTTCCAGTCAATAGTGACTATCTGATTAACTCCTATCCAGTTGCTGACGTCGTACTTTTGTCCGATTTTCTTAGCGGCTTCTTCATAATCCCATACAAACTTAGCAACTTGCTGCTCGTTTAGTTCTAAATAAAAGTCTAGAACCGGATAATTTAATGGGTACATTCTTGCCCTACTAGCAAGCAAATAGTAGGGCGCCATATAGGAGCTTAAGTCGTGCCAGAGGCAGACACCGGTTCTTTCGTAGCTTTCGGTTTCGCTGTAGTTGAATCGGCGGATTTGACAGTCGAGAAATCTTCGGTCTCTTTCTTCCTTCTGAGCTGCTTTCCCAAGCTTTGAGCATCGTGTCTTTGTTCTCTGTCAATAAAGACTAAGTTTAAAAAGACGCCCATGCAGTACTGAAAGTCGATGTGTGGCCAGCTATCGCAAAGAGAAATAATGTCTTTGGGGGTTTCAACTTGCTTGCCGTCAATAGCGGTTATACAAGCTGCGAATAACATTTCTTCAGAACTGAAACCACAACCGGCGTCGGCACCTGGATAACGACGGTCAATATCAATCTGATCGCCTGTAGTGGGGGATTTAAAAGTTACTGAAAATAATTCGTTAGGTAAACGGTCTTTAGGGATTGTATAGGTGGGGGTATGTAGGTCTTTTAAGGTTTGGCTGAGCTGCTTAACCTCGGCTGATAATTCTTCGGTCAGGGTAAAAGCTTCCAGAAAAGCGGTGAGAAGATATTGAGAATCTTCTGGTTTCAAATAGCGAATATTGCAAATTGGGTCACGGGGGTCCTCTCTTAATTGACGCCCATTAATCTGGACAATAGACATACTAAGTAGCAATTGTTCCAATGAGTAACCCACTCTAGCATCTGCGTTTACTGGGATTCTTTTAGCAGCGTCACGTCTGTCTCTGAAGGTCGGTTCTACTAAACCAATAGCAAGTTTTTTGCTAGGCAGTTGGTCAGCTTCGATTGTGATTATATTGCGTTCCATAAATTGTGTCTTTCTATCAGTCTTAAAACTTATAATAGACAGTATAGCATATGACATTTTATAAATAAAAGTATAAACTGTAATAATCATGGATGATGAAGAATTAAGCTCCCAAAAAGCTGATGAGAGAGTACAGAATACGGCTGACGGGGCTGAGGATTCACACCGTGAGATTCCTTCAATTATTCCTAGAAGATTTGTTAATGCTACTCGTTATGGATTAACTCCTACTGCTCAAGAATATGAGGCGGCTAGGTACAACCTGGTTATGAGTTATGAGACTCCTCACACTGACCCGTTTGCTCGTATGGCGACGGCGATGTCTGAGGTAAATAGTTTAGCTAAAGAGGCTAGTTCGTATGGTACTGCCTATGGGCCTGGCTTTAGTATTAATCGCAAAGAGTTGGGAGATAAGATTCTCAATTCAGCGGCTTTACGATTTATACAGTCTAGTGCGGCGATCGCTCAATTTAGCAGAGATAAGATTGCTGGTTTTGACCCAGTGCAGCAAGCTAGATTTGGTCCTTTAACGATTGAACAAGAAGAATATATTAAAACGATTACAGAGATTCAAGCCGACTTAGATAACCCTGCGTTGTCGGCTCAATATCGGCAGGTTGCTTCTTCTGTTGAGTATAGCGGGTCTCTGGTTAATACTAGCGGTGCTTATAGGCTAGTCAGTAATAAAGATTTAGCCCAGATAAATAAACAAGCAAAAGAGTATGGACACACTGTAAATACAGTCGGGCAGCGAGGTGGGATTACTATTCGTATGCCTGTAAGTGCTGAGTCTATACCCAACAGTCAAGGAAGCGACACTTTACACCAAAGTTTACAGGGATTTATAAGTAGGGCGTCGGCTTCTGATTACATTGAGTTATTTAATACGTCAGGGAAACTTAAAGCTAGTTTCTTCCAGCTACAAAATACTGAGATTGCGGCTTCTTTGCTTCATAGAGAAGGAGGTTATGACCTTATAACCCAGAGATATACAGCTAACGATGACAAAACAAACACTAGAATTTTAGCTCCTAATGAATTGCTGTTTGCTATTCACGATGAATTAAATAGAGTTCCGGGGACGATTTTAGGGCGGCAGTTAAATACTCAGATGGGGGCAGGTAGCGTTGGGACCAACGTTACTAGCGACCCTAACTCTCAACGTACTGTGGCGGAGCAATTAAATATTTTAAATCAGGAACGAAAAGTTCATGGGATTTATCATGCTTCTAGTTTCCACCCCAAGATTGGTTATGTGGGAGACGAGGGTGGTACTCAGTACGCTTTCATTGGTACTCAGAATATCACGCCTGCTTTATCCCGTAATAAGTCTGTCGAGTCTTTGTTAATTATTAATCGCCGAGCGGGACAATTAGACGAAGCACTATTTAAAGAGATACAAACTTATACTGACACTATTCATGATATTGCTCAGACTGCTGAAGAGTTGAGAGCGCAAAATTCAGTTGTCAGAAATGATAATTTACCTTTAGTGGATATAGCGCCTGGGCAGGTGCTAAATAGATTTGAGCAATTAAAGGAAGTGAGAGGAATTCAATCTAAGTTTTTATACACTTCTGACCCGATGGAAAGTGGGGGAGTAACCATGTCTGAGATTGGGCATAAGATTACTTCGACTATTTCCAAAGCGGCTAAAAGCATAGGGGATAAAGTTTTTATTAGCATGGGGGAGATTAGTTCTCTTCTGACGGTCAATTCTATGAGTGAGACTGTCAAAACCTTTAAGACTAATCTTTTAAGCCTGGCTAGCGAGGGTAGGCTACATTTGATTACGGATAATCGTAAATTAAATGATTCGCTAGGGGGCGGTATAGACCAGAACTTTATTGGGGAGTTAGCTAGCAAGGGGGCGATACATACGGCTAATACTTTATTCCACCATGATAAAAGTATTGCTATTTTTGATAGCTCGAATGGGCTAAAGTTCTTTAGCATTGGTTCCGCTAACTTCTCAGAGCGATCGCTTAATTTGAATAATAATCCTGACACTTCTACCAACACTGAAGTAGTTCTAGCGATGGGGATTGGTGAGTACCTAGAAAATGCTCAAGATGAGCAAGCAACTAAAGATTATTTAGGTCGGATGACAGGTAAAAAACGCACTGTATACGAACTGGTTAAGAATCCTCAAGGCGCTTTGATGATGGAGCGAAGAGTTGAGTTTCTTAAAGATGAAAGTGGGAACTATATCCAAGATGAGAGTTCTGAGTTTTTGAGTCACTACAATACTTTAAGTCGGGGGTCTTTGCTCACTCCTGACAAGGAAAAGAATCAAAAGGGTTATTTATCTGAAAGGCGATCGGCTTATTCTGCGGATAGAGATAAAATTTCAAGTCAACTGGCAACACTTCATAGCCAGATTGAGAATTTAAATAGCCAGATTGGGATGGGTCAAAAACTTATTAAGGCTGAGTTTAGATACTCGGTTGAGCAGGAAATTAAAAATAGCCGTGGCAGTCAGGAGAATTTAGCCCCGACTGGTTTAAGGGTAACGATTAATTCTCCGACGGGAGACCATAAGTTAGTAGTGGACTTGTCTGCGACTAGTGAAGGTAATGTAGTACTAACAGATTTGAATAAACTTATTACAGGTGCTTTATACACTAACGCGACTAGCTCTGAGCAAACTTTACATGGCTTAGCCTATGAGAAAGGGCAGCAAAGATACGACAGACAAAATAATTTAGTTGAGACTACTGAGGGGGAAAGAGTTACTGTTCAAAGAGGTCGAACTTTCCAACTATCGGCTAACCAAGCGACTATTGGGATTATACAGACAATTCAAAGAGAGTTTGTTTTTCAGCAGGAACACGCGCTGGTCAACTTGGTTTTCCATCAAGAAGGGAACCAAAATTATGAACACTTGCAGACTGCTCTTAAGAAATTAATCGCTGGTAAGATTGTAGAGCAATTGCCTCAACTAGCTACGGAAGTTACTCCTAGACCAGGGCAGGCTTTTGCTGAGCCTGCTAATTTATATTCTTTGCTGCACCGCTTTTATTTAGAAGCGGATGAAGGTGGTAAGGAAGTATTTAGACTGGCTCTAGATAGAGTTCAAGCTGATATTGCTGATAATAATGTGGGGAGATTTTTAACGCCGGCGGATGGTAATAGCCGTGTGGCAGCAATGGCGGGGATATTCCCAGCATTGTTAGAGACTAAGCATATTGAGTCGGGATTTGCCCAAAATAACTTTGTGTCCCATTTCATGGATTTGTTGCAGTCCGACCAAGAAGGTTTATTTGACGATGTTAAAAAAGCGTTGATTGAATCTACTCCAGAGGGATTGCATAAATTTAGGTCGGCTGCTAAAGCGCAATCGCGGGTTGTGATGTCGGAGTTGACTGCCCCGTTTTTGGCTGCTCATGAGGAAACTTACAGCTACTACCAAGGGCAAGGGCGTTTGGCGGTGTATGGGGAGAATCAGAATTTTGAGGTCATTCATGGGGATAGTGAGTATACAAGAGTGTTAAGAGCTGGGATTATGAACCCTCTAGCTTTAACACACGGAACAAATTTAGGGGATGCAGGTGGTCTATATAGGTCATTAGCTGCTACTGCCTATGGTAAACCTTTAGGCTTGCCTGGGTATGGCGGTTTGCGCCAATTGACAGTTGTGGATTCTGACCTATCTAGCCAGGCAGCGGTGGCTCAAGACTTTCAGTTAATGTTGAAGACTACTCCTGGGATGGCGCTAATTGATAAAGATAGATATCGTCAGACCATGCTTTCTTTAATTCAAGCCACTGACCCAACCCGAAAAGAATTAAACGAGCAGGAAGAAAAAGCTTTAGAAGCTTATTTTGCTACTCCTCGCTATGCAGTCACCTTTCCAAAGATTGACCAGTTAACTCAGCGTTTAAAGAATATTGTGGGGCAACGGGGGGCGCTGGATTTATCCAATGAGTTTATTGGCAATACTTTAAAAGCATTAAATGCGGCTAAAGATGAGTTCGATAAATATAACCTCAATATTAAATCAGAGTTTGGGGCAAGAGAGTTTAGTGCTGATGATATTCTAAGTGGTAATATTCGCACTGCTTTACCCCAAGAACAGTTTGAGGATATTGCTAGAACTAAGGAGATACTAACAAAGTCGTTAGGTCATGCACCTAGCTTTGAAGAGATTAGAACTTACTATCGAGAGAAACAGCTAGACCCTTTGTCGGTGCAGCGTGGGTTTATTGGTCCTAGCCGGATGCGCAGAATCGCTATTAACACAGGGGTATCGCTATTTGGGGACTTCAGCTACACTAACCCTGCTTACAAACAAACTGTTGGGTCGATGAAGCGGTTGAGGGTCAAGCTGAATTTAAACTCGGTGGATAATGCTTTAGAGGCTGAAGCGGCTATTAAGTATGCTTTACAAAAAGGGGCAGTTAACATCAGTACTCCAACAACTCAGCTAGATGGAACTGTATTAGAGGCTGGTTTATATGTGCCTGATGAAAAAGGAGCCATAACTAAAGCTGGTAAGGTTGCTACTTATACGGACTCTGGCTTTTTGCAGTTAGAGAATGTCTATAAGCAGAAAGATACTGTTTTGGGGCGGTCTATTGAACCTATAACTTTTAAGATGAGTGCTTTCTCTAAACGAACTGAGGAAGGTGTAACAGTTGTAACATCAAGCCCTACTACTCAGTTTAGTTCTAGGGACACAATGATTATTGAGGTGGACACAGTTACTTTTAAGAGTGATGGGTCTAGCAATCGTTTAGTGGGGAGTGGTCTAGCTAAGGGCCCTGTGCAGTTTTTACAAGAGCAAGTGTTTTCTAAGTTGCAAGGTTATCTAGAAACACATAGGTCTTTAGTAGAGAGTCCTAGTGGGGCTAGTTATTCTTCTTTAAAACAAAGTGGGCATCTTAAATTAATGCCCACCGAAATCAAACAGGATAGCGTATATGCTTTAACTAGTTTTAACATATTTAAAGGGTTTGACTATGGAGTAGGGCTGTATCTATTAGGTGATAGCCAGGTGAGATCTACTTTCAAAGACACTAGCCAAGTTGGGGGTTTAGAGATTGCTAAAGCTTTATCTTTATTGTTTACGAAGGATAAAGCTGTTAGAGACAATTTAGCCGGTACTTTAAAAGCTGAAGGGTTGACTACTTTAGCTAAAACGTTTGAGTCAATGAAGAAAGGCAAGACTGATGTCTCTGAAGCAAGGCAAGGCGCTTTGGCTGTGACTGCGGCTGGTCTTAATGTTTTAGCTGGGACTGAGGCAACTAATATTGAAAGCCTAGTTGACTCAGGCGCTAAACAAAATGCGCTGGCTGTGGTCAAGTCTTTGGTGATAGACGCTTTATCTAGTGACCGCCCTGTTGCTGACACAGCTAGAGAAAAGTTACGCACTCAGTTTAGCACTTTACTAAATATGGTGGAGGATGAGAGTAGAGGTCAAGTTTATAAAGAGAAGTCGGGAACAGATTTAAAATTCATACTCAATGAATCTGACCCTATCAATAAAGGTGCAGGGTTACTAGCTAATCTGATTTATCATTCTCGCCAGATATTTACCCCCAAGAACCCTGTGAAGGGATTGCATGAGGTTCCTTTTAATTTAGTCGATTTGTATTTGGGTAAAAAGCAAAGCTATAAAAACTTTGATACTTATAGCTATCGAAATTATATACAAATGGTTTCCCACACGGCAGGATTCACGATGCCAGAGATTGTGAGGTTGGGGGAAACTGTAAATCTCAAAGATGGCTCAAGACGTTTAACAACAGAAGAGGATATTAAAGAAAACCAGATTGAGATATCTCAACGGCTAAACTTTTTACAAACAACCTTTGATAGTAACTTTATTCTAGAGACTTTATCGGATGTCACTTTGTCCCAGTCGTTGGTGCCGACGGGTATGAGTGATTCTTCTAAGATGGAATTTCAATATCTCATCGGGATGACTAAATCGCAATTGAAGGGGTATGAAAAAATAGGTGGGGCGACAGATGGAAGCGTGGAAGTTCAAACTGCTTATGTTGCTTTGTTGGGCGCGGCTAGAGGTGACTATAGTTCTTTCCACTTAGCTTCTGACGCATTATCGACTAAAGGCATAGGCTATAAACTTGGTTTTTATCAGGAAGGACAAGAAGGATTTTTAAATAATCAGTTTGATGCGACCCGTAGAGTTCTGATGAGTTATACAAACCGGACGGGGAATAGCACTTTCACTCAAGCGATTGATGCTTTGGTTGAAAACAACAATCCTGCCGCGATTGATAAGTTGATTCGGACTATGCAAGAATCTGGCTATCGAGATTTTGAAGGGGAACGAATTAAATCTGACAGTATAAATAATTACGCTGATGCCACTAAAGAAGCAGTCAAGCATATTTATAAACAGCTAGAAAGAACAGATTTGTCTGCTGACCAACGGGATGCTTATCTGAAAATGCAAAGGGAGATTGGCAAGACGAAACAAATTGTTTTGCCAGCCTTTGATTATCGACTTAACCAAGAAACTGGATTATACTCTATACACTTTAAAGACCCGACTAAATCGGCGGCTCATATTGGGGTGGTGTTAGGGGCGGATATTTTAAGTCACGCTGCTTTAAGTTTTGGAGACTTTAAAGACGAGATTTTAACATCTCAAGTTGGTTTAATGTTGATGCTTGACCAGAATAAGACTTTGATGTCTAGGTTGTACGATCAGGCGCAGGGGAATAACGCACCGGCAGTTACTGAAGAAGAGTTAAATCGCTTAAAGGATTTAGTTTCTGTTTTTGATTTATCAAGGCAGTCTTTGCTGAAACCGGTTAATTCTGAAATTATGAGGAAGGCTTTTGGAGACCATCAGACTTATGTAGGGGCGGTGGGTATTGCTGTCAATAGTTTTGCGTTAACCGCCGATGAGTTTTTAGCAGGGTCTAGGTATGAACGCTTGGCTGGAAAGTTTAGTATAGGCACTACGTTTGAGACTAAGATTAATACCTTATTAATGTCCAGCGCCGATGGAGACCAAGCCGAGTTTAATAAATACTTTGAAGGGTTTTTGCAGACTAGCGCCGATCTAACTTCTGGAGCAACTCTGGAGGCTAGTGTTGAGGGACAAGGAGATAAAGTAGTTATCGCGAATGATATTTATAGGCAGTTATCCAGTGTTGATTTTAAAGACCAGATTTATAAGATTAAGTTATTAACTGCTCAAGGTGCCTCTCGTCATGTCAATTTTTCTGAGTTGGGCTTGAGCGATACTTATTTAGCCTATAAGCTGGCTTTGGATAGGTCTAAGAAAAGAGCTAGCCTGGTAAAACAGGTTAATCAGTTGGGGGCAGAGTTAAATGTTGATGCTGAGTTGGCTACTTATATGGCAAAACAGGAGGATATTTACCGTCAGGCTAAAGTAAGCGATTGGCGTTCTTTAAGTTATAAAGACTCGGAGATGTTAATTAAGGCTAAAACTTATGGCGTGATGTTGGGCATTGATGAGAATCATGCTTTGGACTTGCTGGCTGTAGATTTGGCTATGCAAACTAAGCATGTTGAGCATATGGTAGGGTTATTAGCCGGGGGTATGATTGGTCGGAGTGGGATGCCGGCTGGTGCTGGGATGCAGGTTAATGCTAAGAGACATTATAAGTTTGCCGCATTAGAGATGGTGTATGAGCGATTAACCGAGATGAGGGCTGATAGCCAAGCAAGTAGCCACTCACTCCAAAATGATGTTATAAACTTTTTGATTGACCAAGATAGGCATTCTACTGGATTAGTTGTGCCATCTATATCTAGATTGCTAGCTGGTCTAGGGGACTATGACGGAGATGCTTACCAATTAATTCTGAGTACGGTTGGGCAGCATAATTCATTTTTAATTAAGTCTCAAAAGCAATTAAACAAATTATTGTCGGCTAGAAATAATCTTATTAGTATTCAAGCTCAAGTACAAGAAACTCTTAAACCTATTCAACCAGACACCACAATCCCCAGTGAGTTTTATAAACCTGGTAGAGACATTAATCTCGCCCGCCCTGAAGCCGGTACAAAGCGAGTAGAATTTGTAGACATTGCTAGGGATGTTTATAGAAATAGTGTCCCTATTGATAAACAAGACACGGCTCTATTAGAGAAAATCACTAAGACCAAGATTAATGAGAAGGACGTCGGGCGCCTACTTTTAGAGATTAAACAGCAAGCATTATTAAATGAGCTAGATACTGCTCTGAAAAAAGGCGGGTTTAGAGGCTATTTACTAGAAACCACAGATGCTTCAAACCCGACACAAGTATCAAGACCTAGTATTGACTTACGTCCTGAGTTT
>Ga0114968_10003452_pt1 | contig 11868 bp, 12 predicted proteins | sample M_130807_EF_Meta_FD_87020 | JGI IMG/M metagenome (GOLD analysis project Ga0114968, IMG submission 87020) | Freshwater microbial communities from Lake Montjoie, Canada to study carbon cycling - M_130807_EF_MetaG | ecosystem: Environmental > Aquatic > Freshwater > Lake | place: Lake Montjoie... | reverse complement strand
TTTCGCGGCCTGGGGCTGGGTCTGTCGATGGCGCTGTGGATCGTGCTGCGCTACGGGCGCGCCAGCGTAGATTTGCTGCGGCGCAGCCCGGTGCAGGGGCTGTTGATCTCGGCATCGTTTTTCGCGCTGGGCTCATCGCTGTACATCTCGGCTTTGGATTTGGCCAGTGTCGCTGCCGTGTCCTGCCTGACCGCCACCTCGGGCTTGTTTGCCGCGCTGATGGCGCGCCTGTGGCTCGGTGAGCGTACCGCGCCGGTGTTTTATCTGGCCATGCTGCTCGCATTAGCGGGCGTGGCAGTGATTGCGCTGGGCGAGGGCGATGTGCGGGTGCAGGGCCTGGCGGGCACTGCCACCGGCTTGGCCGTGGCGGCCTGTTTTGCGGCCCAGAGCGTGGCGCTGCGCCGCTACCGCAGCTTTGACATGGAGCCGGCCTTTTTGTTGGGCGGCTTTTTTACTTTTGCGGTGATTGCTGCGCTGGGCATTGTGATGGTGCCGCCTTGGCAAAGTATCGCGCTGCTGCTTTTGATGGGCTTGGTGCAGCTGGCCATTCCGCTGGTGCTCTATATGCACGGCGCACGCAGCGTGGCGACCAGCCATATGGTGCTTATCACCATGGCTGATGCGGTCCTCAACCCGCTGTGGGTGTGGCTGGTGCACGGCGAGTTGCCGGCATTTGCGGTATTTATCGGTGGCGCCTTGGTGCTTGGCGGTATCGCACTGACGGCGTTTGCCCCTTCAGGCGCGCAGACTGATCCGGGCGCTGAACGTCTTTGACATGGTGGTGGACTACACTGCTTGCCAAAGGAAATTGGCGATAGTCTTGGGAAATGCCGTGGCCCCGTGGGGGAGTATTGGCGTGAGATGGTGCCCAGGAAGGGACTCGAACCCCCACGAAGTTACTCGCTAGTACCTGAAACTAGTGCGTCTACCAATTCCGCCACCTGGGCATTTCAGGAAAGAGAGCGATTGTATCAAAACTGTGAGTCAAACCAGTGGACTGCTGGACGAGGTGCAAGGCGTGGTGCAAGGGCATCGCGACGGGCACGGATTTATTTCCCGCGATGACGGGGGCCCCGATATTTACTTGCCGCCCAATGAAATGCGGGCCGTGTTGCACAAGGATATCGTCAAGGCGCGCATTGTGCGCAGCGACCGCAAGGGCCGGCCCGAGGGGCGCGTGCTCGAGATTATCGAGCGCTCATCGCAGCCCATTATTGGCCGTTTGCTGCAGGAAAGCGGCGTATGGTTGGTGGCACCCGAAGACAAGCGCTATGGCCAGGACGTCCTGATCCCGCGCGGAGCCACGGGCAGCGCGCGCGCCGGGCAGGTGGTGGTGGTCGAGCTGGTCGAGCCGCCCGCCTTGTACGGCCAACCGGTAGGGCGCATTGCCGAGGTGCTGGGCGAGGTGGACGACCCGGGCATGGAGATTGAAATCGCCGTGCGCAAGTACAGCGTGCCGCATATTTTTTCCAATGCCTGTCTGGAGCAGGCCAAAGCGCTGCCCGAGGCGGTGCGCGCCCAGGACTTTGCAGGCCGCATCGACCTCACGGATGTGCCGCTGGTCACCATCGACGGCGAAGACGCCCGCGATTTTGACGATGCCGTCTATTGCGAGCCCGCCACCTTGGGGCGCGGCAAGACGGCTGCCGAGGGCTGGCGTTTGCTGGTGGCCATCGCCGATGTGAGCCACTATGTGGAGAACGGCTCGGCTATCGACATCGACGCCTACGACCGGGCCACCAGCGTGTACTTCCCGCGCCGCGTCATTCCGATGCTGCCCGAAAAGCTCTCCAACGGCCTGTGCTCGCTCAACCCCGAGGTGGACCGTTTGTGCATGGTCTGCGACATGCTGGTCACGCAAGAGGGCGCGGTCTACGCCTACCAGTTTTACCCGGCGGTCATGTGGAGCCATGCGCGCTTTACCTATACCGAGGTGGCCGCTATTTTGGGCAATACACGCGGCCCCGAAGCGATCAAGCGCAAGGAGTTGGTGCCGCATCTGCTGAACCTGCATGGCGTCTATGAGTCCTTGCTCAAGGCGCGCCAGCAGCGCGGCGCGGTGGACTTTGAGACCACCGAGACGCAAATCGTCTGCGACGAGAACGGTCGCATCGAAAAAATCGTGCCGCGCACCCGCAATGTGGCGCACCGCCTGATCGAGGAGGCCATGCTCGCAGCCAATGTGTGCAGCGCCCAGTTCATCGCGCAAAGCAAGCACGCGGGGCTGTTTCGGGTCCACGAAGGCCCCACGCCCGAGAAGCTCGAGGCCTTGCGCGCCTATATCAAAGCCTTGGGCCTGGGCATCAGCCTGGGCGATACGCCCAAGCCGGGCGATTTCCAGACCATTGCCAAAGCCACGCAAGACCGGCCCGACGCGCTGCAAATCCACGCCATGCTTTTGCGCTCCATGCAGCAGGCGATTTACACGCCGGCCAATAGCGGGCATTTCGGCCTAGCCTTTGACGCCTACACGCACTTCACCAGCCCGATCCGCCGCTACCCCGATTTGCTGGTGCACCGCGTCATCAAGGCCGTGCTGGCCCATACGCGCTACCAACTGCCGGTGCTGCCCATTCCCGGCGAGGCCCACGCCAAGCTGGCCCGGCGTCTGGAAAAAGGCCGCGCCGGCAAACCCCTGGACACGGTTGCCAAGCCCAAAAAAGCCAGCGCCGAGAGCCTGGCCTGGCAAGCGGCCGGCCTGCATTGCAGCGCCAATGAGCGCCGCGCCGACGAGGCCAGCCGCGACGTGGAGGCCTGGCTCAAGTGCAAATACATGTACGAGCATTTGGGCGAGGAATACAGCGGCGTGGTCACCTCGGCCACCTCGTTTGGCTTGTTTGTGACCCTGGACGCCATGTACGTTGAAGGCCTGGTGCACATCACCGAGCTGGGCGGCGAGTATTTCCGCTTTGACGAAGTGCGCCAGGAGCTGCGCGGCGAGCGCACCGGCATCCGCTACGCCATCGGCACCCGCGTGGATATCCAGGTGAGCCGCGTCGATTTGGATGGCCGAAAAATTGATTTTCGGCTGGTGCAAAACGGCCTGGCTGGCAGCCCCAAAACCTTGCTGGACCGCGTGCCCGCGCCCTCGCGCAGTGCGCGCGGCAAAGCCGGACCAGCGCCTGGCGCCGGAGCGCCTTCACGCAAAGCGACGCGGGGCAAAAGCAGCCCGGGCGCAGCCAAAAAAGCCGCGGCCAAAAGCAAGGCGCCACGCAAGCGGCGTTAAAACTGCCTTGTGTACGGCCCGAGTGATTTTGGTGGGGGCTGGGTTGGAGGGCTAGGGTGCTTCGGCGGCGTCTAGCCGGTCCAAAATTGCGATGGCTTGTTGCGGATCACCTGTGGCCGCCATGGCGCGATAGTGGTTTTCAGTATCCCAGGCGGCCAGGGCATGGGCGCTCAGTTGCTCGATGAGCTTATTCATGCTTAAGCCTCGGCTTTGCGCCATGGTTTTAAGCCGCTGCGCCGTGTCCTCGGGAAGACGTATGGTTAAGGTGCTCATGGCCACTCCTTCAAAAATTGCGCGGGTGTCATGACCCGCAGGTTTCCTAATCGCAGTTGCCCGCCGCGCAGATCTCGCAAATTGTGCGTCACGATGGCCTGTGCGCCGCCCGCAATTGCCAGTTCAATCAAATGGTTGTCGGCCTCGTCAGCGAGATTGGGCCGCCAGCCGAAGTACACCGTGACCCAACGCCCTTGCTGCGCCAAAGCGGCCAAGACCGCCATGCGTTCCAGGGCCGTTGTGGCCTCGCCCCAAACAGGCCGGCCCAGCACATCCTGGTATTCGGTCCACAAGGCGTTACCAAACAAGGGCAAGAATTTCCCCTCCAGGACGTGGCGCAGCACAGCGCGTGACGCTCCGCCGCCTGAGCGAAGCCCCGCGACAAATACATTGGTGTCAAGAACAATGGCGCGCATCGTGACAGCATATATGCTGTCACGATGAATTGCAAGTGGGCTCAAATCTTGGCGAGCAAAAACATGTTGGCGTCCCGTGTCGCCCCCGCTAAGCGTTTGACCAAGAGCCGGTAGGTATCCATATCAAAGGCCAGCGGCTGGCGGGTGCGCAAGGCCTCGGCCAGGGCGTCTTCGTCGTGCACCGTGGCCAGGTGGCACCACTGGTCAAACACATGGATGTCGGTGCGCCCGCTGCGCGCATCAAACTCGCGGATGCCTACGGGCCCGGCAAAAGGCCAGGCCTGCAGCTGTTCGCCGCGCAAGGCCAGTTGCAGGCGCAGCCAGTGCACAGTGGCACTTTCGCGCCCGGCGCATACGCCTTTGCATTTGCCGATCTGGCTGGCAAAGCAGGCGCCTTTGCCCGACTCCAGGCCCAGGGCTTGCGGGCACAGCGCTTGCGCGTCGCACAAGCTGCGCAAGGCGTCGTGGGCCTGGCGCTTGGAGCGGTAGGCGCCATACAGGCTGCCCATATCGGTGGCGGCGATATCGTCCAGGCCAACCAGCGTGAGCAGGGGTTTGGCCTCGTGCTTGTCACTCAGCTGCCATGCGCGCAGGCCACGCGTGCGGCGCAGCAGGCGGTTGTGGATGGGCTGGCGCTCCTTGACCCAGCGCGATTCGAGCAACAAGGCGCCTAGCTCGCCGGCCGTCTCTTGCCATTCGATGCGCCGGATTTCTTGCAGGATGCGCATTTCGCGCGCTTGGCGGCTGGAGGCCTGAAAGTGCGACATCACCCGTGTGCGCATGGTGACGCTTTTGCCGATGTACAGCGGGATTTCGCCCTCGCCATAAAACACGTAGACGCCCGGCGTGTCGGGCACGTCTTCGATGGGGGTTTGCAGCTGCGGCGGCATGCTGGCGCTGCCTTGGAGCAAGGCCTTGGCCTCGTGCGCCAGCACCTCGGGGCCCAACTCGGCGCACGCTACCGCCAAAAAAGCCAGCACCAGCTCCACATCGCCCATGGCCCGGTGGCGCGCCAGGGTGTGCAGGCCGTGGCGCTGGCTCAGCGCATCGAGCCCGTGGCCTTTGTGCGCCGGGTAGAGCTTGCGCGACAAGCGCACGGTGCACAGGGTTTTGATTTTGAAGGACTTGCCCATGCGCTCGAGCGCATGCAGCACAAAGCCGTGGTCAAAGCGCACGTTGTGGGCCACAAACACCGCCCCGTCGAGCAACTCCAAAAGGCGCGGGGCCACGTCCTCGAAGCGGGGTGCTTCTTGGACCATGGCGTCGCTGATGCCGGTCAGGCTTTGGATGAATGCCGGAATGCGCACACCGGGGTTGACCAGCGTGCTCCAGCGCGCAACCTCCACGCCATTTTCCATGCGCACTGCGGCGATTTCGGTGATGCGGTCGTGCAAAGCATTGCCGCCGGTGGTCTCCAGATCGATGACAACAAAGCAGGGCAGCACGCGCGGGGCCGCCTTCAGCAGAACATCAGCGCCAGCCAGGCTGGCTCGTCAATGAAGTTGAGCGCCGCGTAAATGCCAAAGCGGTAAACCCATGCTTGCAGCATGTCCATACGCCCCGCCCAGGACGCGTGGGCAAAGGCTTGCCAGCGCGGCTGCACGGCGGCAGGATGTGGCGCCAAGCGCATCAAATGTCCAGGGCGTGAAAGCCAAAGTGCCCGGCGCGCCGGTCGGCAAAAAAGTGCTCCAGCGTTTCCTTGACCGTCCGAAACGCCAGCTCATCCCAGGGAATGCTGGCCTCGTCAAAAAGCAGGGCCTCTTGTGTCTCGGTACCGGGCGCAAACACATCGCTTAGTAGCTGGGCGCGGTAAAACACATGCACTTGGCCCACGCGCGAGACATTGATCAGCGAAAAAATGCCTTCCATCGCAAACTGCGCCCCTGCCTCCTCGGTGGTTTCGCGGGCTGCGCCTTCGGCAGTGGTTTCGCCCAGTTCCATAAAGCCGGCCGGCAGCGTCCACTTGCCCTTGCGCGGCTCGATGTTGCGCTTGCACAAAAGCACTTTGTCGCCCCACACCGGGATGGTGCCCACCACATTGAGCGGGTTGACGTAGTGGATGGTGTGGCAGCTGGGGCAGACCGCGCGCAGCTTGGTGTCGCCATCGTCGGGAATGCGGTGTTGCACCGCCGTGCCGCACTGGCGGCAATGGCGTATCGGAGATCCGTGCATGCGCGCCTTTGTTAGTGGGCCGAAGGCGCGGTAATAACCATGCGCAGATCGGACAGACCGTCAATGCTGCCCACCAGCACGTCGCCGGCCTGCACCGCGCCCACGCCCTCGGGGGTGCCGCTGTAGATCAGGTCGCCGGGCTGCAATTGCCAGCCCACCGACAGTTGCTCGATGGTTTCGGCAATATTCCAGATCATTTTGCTGATCACGCTGGACTGGCGCATCTGGCCATTAACCTCCAGGGCGATGCGCGCCTGCGCAATGCCGGGCACCTGCGCCGCCTGCGTGATGGCGCCGATGGGCGCCGAGTGCTCAAAGCCTTTGCCGATACACCAGGGGCGGCTTTGCTTTTTCATATCGTTTTGCAGGTCGCGCCGCGTCATGTCCAGGCCCACGGCGTAGCCAAAGATGTGGCGGTGCGCATCCGCCGCTTTGATATGGTGGCCGCCGGTGCCGATGGCCACCACCAGCTCGATTTCATGGTGCAAATTGGCGGTCAAAGTGGGGTAAGGCATTTGCGCTGTGGTGCCGGGGGCGCCGTAGAGCACCGCGTCGGCCGGCTTCATGAAGAAAAAGGGCGCCTCGCGACCGGTGCCTCCCATTTCTTTGGCATGCTCCTCGTAGTTGCGGCCCACGCAGTAAATGCGGTGCACCGGAAACAAGGCGGGTGAATCGACCACCGGAACGCCGACCACGGCCGGCGGGGTAAAGCTGTAAATCATGGCGCGGCTCCTTGGGGCTATTGAGGGTTTAGGCAGATTGGGTGACCAACTCGAAATGCTCCACCTGGGGTGGCGCGGCAAAAAACGGGCCGACCAAGGCCCGCCACTCGGTGAACGCGCTCGACTGGCGAAAGCCCACGGTGTGGTCCTCCAGGGTTTGCCAAAAAATTTGCAGCACATAGCGCTCGGGCGTTTCTATGCTGCGGTTGACTTTAAAGCCCGAAAACCCCTTGGCCTGCGCAATGATGCTGCTGGCGCCGCGTTCGATGGCGGCTTCAAAATCGGCGTTTTGGCCGGGGTGGATACGGATGTCGGCAATTTCAAGAATCATGGTGCGCGCCCCTATGGGGTGGGGAAGAAAGATGGTTAGCGCGCCTATGTTAGCGGGCGCGGCTGCGGTTTATGCTCAGCCCATGGAATTTTCACCCGCCCCGGACTTGCCGCAGGCCTTGGCAGCAGACGATGTTTTGCGCCCCGATTGGCCAGCGCCTGCGCAGGTGCGCGCGCTGTGCACTACCCGCCATGGCGGCGTGTCCAAGCCGCCCTTCGATCGGCTGAACCTGGGCGCCTGGGTGGGCGACGCGCCCTTGGACCTGGCGCACAACGTGGGCGTTTTGACCGCCACCCTGGGCGCGCGGCTGGTGTTTCTGCGCCAAGTCCACGGCTGGGCGCTGCAGGAACTCGACGCCCAGACGGGCCAGCACCAAGAGGCCGACGGCAGTTTTACGGGCCAGACGGGCCTGGCCTGCACCGTTGGCGCGGCCGATTGTCTGCCGATCTTGCTCTGCCATGTTAGCGGGGGGCGGGCCACCCAGGTCGGCGCCTTGCACGCTGGCTGGCGCGGGCTGGCTGGCGAGGCTGGGCTGGGGGTGGTGGAGGCTTTTTTTGCCTCCCAAGCGGCTTACGGTCGCCCGCCGGATCAGTGGCTAGCGTGGCTGGGGCCGTGCATCGGGCCGCTGGCATTTGAAGTAGGCCCCGAGGTCCGAGCCGCATTTTTGCACGCCGGGGCGCAGGCGGCATCGGCTTTTAAGGCGGCTGCGGGCGGCAAATACCTGGCCAATCTGCCCGATTTGGCGCGCCAGCGCCTGGCCGCCTGCGGGGTGAGACACATCTTTGGCAATGACGCAAGGCCGGCATGGTGCACCGTCGGGAACCCGTTACGGTTTTTTTCCTACCGGCGCGAGCGGGTCACTGGCCGGCAGGTCGCCGCCATTGCTTTGGTCTGAACGGCCATCGGCAATAGGCGCCGCGTCGGGGGCTTGCGCGGCCCGAGCGTCCTGCGCTTCTTGGGCCTCCTGGGCCAGACGCAGGCGCCGGCGGGCGGGCGTGCCGATGAAGTACAGCACCAGAGCGATGGGCAGCAGCCCATAGAGCAAAAAGGTAAAAAATGGGCCCAGCAAGGTACCCTGGCTGCTGGTGGCCTCAGCCACTGCCATCATCAGGGCAACGTATAACCAGGCAATAGGGACGATATACATATTTACAAGTGTTTTGGGGTAAAATGCTGCATTGCAGCAAAATCTGTCAGGCTGGTGAAGGCCAAAGCCAGGACAATCGCTCCATACCACCCATACGCGCGGCATCCGAGCGCACCGAAAGAGGACACAACGTGGACAAGCCGCCGTTTGATATCTGGTCAAAAACCGCCGCCCAATTCCAGGAGACTGTAAGCCAATCCTGGACCAAAGCCCTGGAAAACTTCAAAACCCTGGACGTAGGTGCGGCCATGTCGACATTGACGCATGCTCCAGCGCCCCCGACCATGCAATTTTCGCCGGACAAATTGCAGGCGGTGCAGCAGCAATACATGCAAGATGCGCAGGCCCTGATGACCCAGATGATGAGCGAAGGCGGCGTGCAAACCCAGGACAAGCGCTTTGCCAACCCGGCTTGGCACCACAACCCGGTGGCCGCCATGAGCGCTGCGGTCTATCTACTGAATAGCCGCACTTTGATGGCTTTGACTGACGCCGTCGATGCCGATGAAAAAACCCGCAACCGCCTGCGCTTTGCCGTGGAACAGGGTGTCGCCGCCGCCGCCCCCAGCAACTTTTTGGCCTTTAACGCAGAAGCCCAGGAAAAAGCCCTGGAAACCAAGGGCGAGAGCATTGCCAAAGGAATCCAAAACCTGCTGCACGATATGCGCCAGGGCCATGTGTCCATGACCGACGAGAGCGTGTTCACCGTGGGTAAAAATGTGGCAACTACCGAAGGCGCGGTCGTTTTTGAAAACGAACTCTTTCAGTTGATTGAATACAAGCCCCTAACGGCCAAGGTGTTTGAAAAACCCTTCCTCATGGTGCCACCGTGCATCAACAAGTACTACATCTTGGACTTGCAGCCCGAGAACTCGGTGGTGCGCTATGCCGTAGCCCAAGGCCACCGCACTTTTGTGGTGAGCTGGCGTAACCCGGATGCCTCCCTGTCGCACAAGACCTGGGACGACTACATCGAAGAGGCTGTGATCCAAGCGATTGGCGTGACGCAAGACATCGTCGGCAAGCGCGGCGCCGACCACAGTATCAACGCCCTGGGCTTTTGCGTAGGCGGCACCATGCTGACCACGGCGCTGGCCGTTTTGGCGGCGCGCGGCGAACATCCGGTGGCCAGCACCACGCTGCTGACCACGCTGCTGGACTTCACCGACACCGGTATTTTGGATGTATTTATCGACGAGTCCTTCGTCAATTTCCGCGAACAAGAAATGGGCGAGGGCGGTTTGATGAAGGGCCAGGACCTGGCGTCTACCTTCAGCTTTTTACGCCCCAATGACCTGGTTTGGAATTACGTGGTGGGCAACTACCTAAAAGGCGAAACCCCTCCGCCGTTTGACCTTTTGTACTGGAACTCGGACGCGACCAATTTGCCCGGTCCTTACTACGCTTGGTACTTGCGCAACACCTATCTGGAAAATAAATTGGTACAGCCCGGTGCAGCCACGGTTTGCGGCGAGCAGATTGACTTTGGTTTGCTCGATACGCCCTTCTATATTTATGGTTCGCGCGAAGACCATATCGTGCCTATTGGTGGCGCGTATGCATCGACACAAGCACTACCAGGCAAAAATCGTTTTGTCATGGGTGCATCCGGCCACATCGCCGGCGTGATCAACCCGCCCGCTAAAAACAAGCGCAGCCACTGGATTCGCGCCGACGGCAAATTGCCCGCCAGCCACGCACAGTGGATGCAAACGGCGGTAGAGCACCCAGGCAGCTGGTGGACGGATTGGGCCCAATGGCTTAAGTCCCATGCAGGTAAGCAAGTGGCTGCGCCCAAAGCCTATGGCCGAGCCAAATACAAAGCCACTTACGCCGCACCCGGCACCTATGTGCTGGCCAAGGCCTGAGTACGGCACAGGCTTTTCACACACCATTCATCGAGTCGGTTTAACTTTCACTATTTGGAGACATAAAAAATGCAAGACATCGTTATCGTTGCTGCCACCCGCACGGCCGTAGGTAAATTTGGCGGAAGCCTGTCCAAAGTCGCCGCGCCTGAATTGGGCGCCGCGGTCATCCGCAATCTGCTGGAGCGCACCGGTCTGGCCGCTGACCAGGTGGGTGAAGTCATCATGGGCCAAGTGCTGGCAGCAGGCTCCGGCCAAAACCCCGCACGCCAGTCGCTCATGAAAAGCGGATTGGCTAAAGAAACACCGGCCTTGACCATCAACGCCGTCTGCGGCTCCGGCCTCAAAGCCGTGATGCTGGCAGCGCAAGCGGTTGCTTGGGGCGATAGCGACATCGTCATCGCTGGTGGCCAGGAAAACATGAGCGCTTCCCCCCATGTGCTGATGGGCAGCCGCGACGGCCAGCGCATGGGCAATTGGAATATGGTGGACTCCATGATCGTCGATGGCCTGTGGGATGTGTACAACCAGTACCACATGGGCATCACCGCCGAGAACGTGGCCAAGGCCCACAGCATCAGCCGCGATATGCAAGACGCACTGGCGCTGGCTAGCCAACAAAAAGCCGCTGCCGCGCAAGACGCAGGCAAGTTTGTCGATGAAATTGTGCCCTTTAGCATCGCCCAGAAAAAAGGCGACCCGATCGTGTTTGCGGCCGATGAGTTCATCAACCGCAAGTCCAACGCCGAAGCCCTGGCCGGTCTGCGCCCCGCGTTCGATAAAGCCGGTGGCGTGACCGCCGGTAATGCTTCGGGCATCAACGACGGCGCTGCCGCGGTGATGGTGATGACGGCTAGAAAAGCCGCTGCATTGGGCTTGACGCCGCTGGGCCGTATCGCCAGCTTTGCCACCAGCGGCCTGGACCCGGCCATGATGGGCATGGGCCCGGTGCCCGCTTCGCAAAAAGCCCTGGCGCGCGCCGGATGGAATGCGCAAGACTTGGACTTGCTCGAAATCAACGAAGCCTTTGCCGCCCAGGCCTGCGCTGTCAACCAGCAAATGGGCTGGGACACGTCCAAGGTCAATGTCAACGGTGGTGCGATTGCGATTGGTCACCCGATTGGTGCGTCCGGTTGCCGCATTTTGGTGACCTTGCTCCATGAGATGGGCCGCCGTGGTGCCAAAAAAGGTATCGCCAGCCTGTGTATCGGCGGTGGCATGGGTGTTGCACTCACCATAGAGCGTTAATTTGGAATTTGCGTTAGTTTTATGTAAAAAAGAAGGAGACAGTTATGAGTCAGAAAGTTGCTTACGTTACGGGTGGTATGGGTGGTATCGGTACCGCCATTTGCCAGCGCCTGCACAAAGAAGGTTTTAAAGTCATTGCCGGTTGCGGCCCTACGCGCGACCACGTCAAGTGGATAGCCGAACAGGCTGCGCTGGGCTACACCTTTTACGCCTCGGTAGGTAATGTCGGTGATTGGGATTCCACCGTGGAAGCCTTCACCAAGTCCAAGGCCGAGCACGGCGTGATTGACGTGCTGGTGAACAACGCCGGTATCACGCGCGACCGCATGTTCCTGAAAATGAGCCGCGAAGACTGGGACATGGTTATCGAAACCAACCTCAACTCCATGTTCAACGTGACCAAGCAAGTGGTCGCCGACATGGTGGAAAAAGGCTGGGGCCGCATCATCAATATTTCGTCGGTCA
>Ga0114968_10003450_pt1 | contig 11871 bp, 7 predicted proteins | sample M_130807_EF_Meta_FD_87020 | JGI IMG/M metagenome (GOLD analysis project Ga0114968, IMG submission 87020) | Freshwater microbial communities from Lake Montjoie, Canada to study carbon cycling - M_130807_EF_MetaG | ecosystem: Environmental > Aquatic > Freshwater > Lake | place: Lake Montjoie... | reverse complement strand
TACGCAAAACGCGCGCCTCGCCAAATTGCGCAAGGGCGTGATGGAGCTTTACATCTCCGATCACCCCCTCGACTGCCTCACCTGTCCCGCCAATGGCGATTGCGAATTGCAGGACATGGCGGGCGCGGTGGGCCTGCGCGAGGTGCGCTATGGCTACGCGGGCGAAAACCATCTCGATGGCGCCAAGGACGAGAGCAATCCCTATTTCACCTTCGACGAATCCAAATGCATCGTTTGCTCGCGCTGCGTGCGCGCCTGCGAGGAGGTGCAGGGCACTTTCGCGCTGACCATTCAGGGGCGCGGCTTTGACTCGAAAGTGGCGTCGGGCGGCGTTGATTTCCTGTCCTCCGAATGCGTCTCCTGCGGCGCCTGCGTGCAGGCTTGCCCCACGGCGACGCTGACCGAAAAATCCATCATCGAGATGGGCCAGCCCGAACATTCCAGGATCACGACCTGCGCCTATTGCGGCGTTGGCTGCTCCTTCAAGGCGGAGATGCAGGGCGAGCGCGTGGTGCGCATGGTTCCCTTCAAGGACGGCAAGGCCAATGAGGGCCATAGCTGCGTCAAGGGCCGCTTCGCCTATGGTTACGCCACCTCGAAAGACCGCATCACCAAACCCATGATCCGCGCCGCGATCACCGACCCCTGGCGCGAGGTGTCATGGGACGAGGCCTTCGCTTACGCCGCCTCGCAGTTCAAGCGCATTCAGGCCACACATGGCCGCGACGCCGTGGGCGCCATCACCTCCTCGCGCTGCACGAACGAAGAAGTCTTCGTCATGCAGAAGCTGGTGCGCGCGGGCTTTGGCAATAATAACGTCGACACCTGCGCGCGCGTGTGCCACTCGCCCACGGGCTATGGATTGAAGACCACCTTTGGCACATCCGCTGGCACCCAGGATTTCAAATCGGTCGAGAAGGCCGATGTGATCCTCGTCATCGGCGCCAATCCCACGGACGCCCATCCCGTCTTCGCCTCGCGCATGAAGAGGCGCCTGCGGCAGGGCGCGAAGCTCATCGTGATGGATCCGCGCCGCATTGATCTCGTCAAGTCGCCCCATGTGAAGGCCTCCTATCATCTGCCGCTGTTGCCCGGTTCTAATGTGGCCATGATCAACGCGCTGGCCCATGTCATCGTGACCGAGGGGCTTGTCGATGAAGCCTTCGTGCGCGAGCGCTGCGATTTGGCTGATTTCGAGACCTGGGCGCGCTTCATCGCAGGCGCGGAAAATGCGCCGGAAGCTGTCGAATCCATCACCGGCGTGAAGCCCGCCGATGTGCGCGCCGCCGCGCGGCTCTTCGCCACCGGGGGCAATGGCGCCATCTATTACGGGCTTGGCGTCACCGAACACAGCCAGGGCTCCACCATGGTCATGGGCATGGCCAATCTGGCGATGGCGACCGGCAATCTCGGCCGCGAGGGCGTCGGCGTGAATCCCTTGCGCGGTCAGAACAATGTGCAGGGCGCCTGCGACATGGGCTCCTTTCCGCACGAGTTCTCCGGCTATCGCCATGTGTCGGACGAGGCTACGCGCGAGCTGTTCGAATCCCTCTGGGGCGTGACGCTGGATCACGAGCCCGGCATGCGCATTCCCAACATGCTCGACGAGGCCGTGGCGGGCGGATTCAAGGGTATCTATGTGCAGGGGGAGGATATCGCCCAGTCCGATCCCGACACCAAACATGTGGTCTCCGGCCTTGAAGCCATGGAATGCGTGATCGTGCAGGACCTGTTCCTCAACGAGACCGCAAAATATGCTCATGTCTTCTTCCCCGGCGCGTCCTTTCTGGAAAAAGACGGCACCTTCACCAACGCCGAGCGGCGCATCAACCGGGTGCGCAAGGTCATGGCGCCCATGGCGGGGCTGGCGGATTGGGAGGTCACGCTGGGCTTCGCCAGGGCGTTGGGCTTCGAGATGCATTACGATCATCCATCAGAGATCATGGACGAGATCGCAAAGCTCACGCTCACCTTCCGCAATGTCTCCTATGCGCGGCTGGACGAGCTTGGCTCCGTGCAATGGCCCTGTAACGATGCGGCGCCCATGGGCACGCCCATCATGCATGTTGACCATTTCGTGCGCGGCAAGGGCCGCTTCATGGTCACGCAATTCGTGGCGACCGAAGAGCGCGCCGGGCCGTTGTTTCCGCTGTTGCTCACCACGGGGCGCATTCTGACCCAGTATAATGTGGGCGCGCAGACGCGGCGCACCCTCAACAATACCTGGCATGAAGAAGACTTCCTCGAAATCCACCCCTTCGACGCCGAAAGCCGAGGCATTCGCGAGGGCGATCTGGTGGCGCTGGCGAGCCGCATCGGCGAAGTCTCACTGCACGCGACCATCACCGACCGCATGCAGCCGGGCGTGGTCTACACCACCTTCCACCATCCCAATTCCGGCGCCAATGTGGTGACGACCGACAATTCCGATTGGGCCACCAATTGCCCGGAATACAAGGTCACGGCGGTGCAGGTGCGCCGCACGAATTACTATTCGTCGTGGCAGGATCAGGATCGTGAAAGTGGCGTGTCCCTGCGCCGCATCGCGCGCGAGGGCGCCGATGCCGCAGAGTAAGGCGCCCGCCGCGTTCCCGCGCCCGATCACGCGCTTCACCTTCGGCGGCGCCCATGAACAGGGCCTGCGCGACTGTGCGGTGGAGGTTCCCGTCAATATCGTCTACGCGCCCGTGCCCTATGCGGTGATGATGGCGACGCCTCGGGATCTGGAAGATTTCGCGCTGGGCTTCAGCGTGAGCGAAGGCGTCATCGACGGCCCCGCCGACATTCGCTCCATCGTGGTCGAGGAGGCGGAGCGGGGCTTGCGTCTTGTGGTGACGCTGGCCTCCGACAAGCTGCAACGCCATCTCGCGCGAACACGCAATCTGGCGGGCCGCACGGGCTGCGGGCTTTGCGGCGTGGATGATCTCGGCGCTCTGCCTGTGGCGCGCGCGCCGACCGATGGGCCGGGGCATCTGTTTTTATCCAGCGTGCGCCGCGCGCTCGCAGCTCTGGAGGATCGCCAGACGCTCAATCGGCTCACCCACGCCCTGCATGGCGCCGCCTGGGCGGATCATGGGGGCGAGTTGCTTCTGGTGCGCGAGGATGTGGGCCGCCATAACGCGCTCGACAAACTCATCGGCGCCTTGCTGACAGCAGGCGTTGATCCAGCGTCGGGCTTCGTGGTCATCACCAGCCGCTGCTCCTATGAAATGGTTGAGAAGGCGGCCATGTTCGGCGCGCGAGCTCTCGTGGCCGTCTCGGCCCCCACCACATTCGCCATCGAGCGGGCGCAGGCCAACGCCATGACGCTACTGGCGCTGGCGCGCGCCGATGGCGCGATCTGCTTCACGGATCCCGCCTTCGTGACCGATGACCTCCAGAGCGAAGGACGACGCATCGCATGAGCAAAGCCGCCGCCCCGGAAGACAAACTGGTCCGCATGGCCAACCAGATCGCGCAATTCTTCCAATCCCAGCCCCATGACGAGGCCGTGGCGGGAATCGCCGATCACTTGCGCTCCTTCTGGACCCCCAAGATGCGGCGCCAGATCGCCGATCACGCGGCGGCGGGTGGCGCGGGGCTTGATCCGTTGACGCTGGAAGCGGTGCAGCTTCTGGCGCCAGCGGCTCAGTAAGAGCTACGCCGAGGGAATGGCGAAGTCCCGCGCGATCATCCAGGCCTCATGCGCCTGCCCGTTGGTGAGCGGCGACAGGCGCAGCGCGTTCACGGCGTCCAGCGCCGCCGCCAGGCGCGGCTCGCCGGGGTGGATCATCAGGGGTGCGTCGGGCTCTTCCAGGTCCATCGCGGCGCCCATGGCGGCTAGTTCGCCCGCAGTGGCGCCATTGTCCAGCGCCAGCATGAGGGCCAGCGCGCCGCCATCCTCCGTGAGGGGCCGGGCGAGGCGCCACAGGTTCAGGTAGCGCTTCACCGCGCGCGGCGTGTCGCCCGCAAGGCCCGCCAGCTTGCCCAGCAGATGCGTCTCCACCGGTTTGACGGAGCGATCAAGCGCGGAGCGTGAAGCGTCAAGCGGCGTTCCCTCCAAGAGCGCCGCCGCGCCCAGCAACTGGTGGGCATAGGCGATGCTGGCCTGCTGGTCGCGGATCATCCTGACGGTGAAGGGCGCCTGCACATAGCGTTCGATGCGCCGTGTCGCCTCCGCCGCGCCGCCCCAGCCAGCGGCCAGTTGCGTCGCATCCGCCGCCATGGCCAGCACGAAACCCGGTCGGTTCAGGCAATGATGGGCGCCATCCACCACGGCGGCGGCTTGCTGGGCGGGCAGGGCTTCGAGCCCGTCGAGCAGGACAAGAATGCGCCGTGGCGCGCCCTGTGCGCCGAGGCCTTGTCGAACCGCGTCGAGATAGAGGCCCGCATCCAGCCCTCGCATCTCTGAGGCAGGCGAGGCGAAGAGGTTGCGGGCGCTCGTGGCCCCGGAGGCAGCGCGTTCGCGCGCCCGCCCTTCAGCGCCCTGGACGCGGGCCGCCAGATTTTGCGCCTCGCCAGCAAGCTGCTCCACCTGTTTCGCCTGTCCGGCGATGATCCCGTCAAGCGCGATCCGGCGTTTTGCCGATTCATCTTCGAGCAGGCGCGCGCCTTGCAGCAGGGGCATGGTGAACTGCGACGCTCGCCAGAGGTTGAGAGCGAGGCACAGCAGCCCGGCGGTGATCGCTGCATTGCCCAGATAGGTCAGCCAATGGGTGTGGCCTTCGATCCAGTTTGCGGGCTCGTTCGCCCCCTCCGCCGCAGAACGCAGGCCCGCCAACCAGTCAGCGCGCGTGCGCTGCACGAGCCCGAGGACCCAGGCGAGCAGGAAGAGGGCGCCCGCCCACACAAGCAGTCTCGCCTGTCCCCCATAGGCCCAGACAGTGTTTGCGAAGGCGGACAGGCGTGACAGGGGGCCGGGGCGGTCGATGAGTTCGCGCACCAGATCCTTGTAGACGGCGGTGGCGTCCCCGCTGAAACCGAAGCGCTGGAGGCCCGCCTCAAGCTGTCTGCGGTTGCGGCGGGCGTAGTCGTCAACGGGGTTGTCTGTCGTCTCGAACAAAAGGGTGTCGTTGAGGCGCGCGCGCCGGGCCTTCAGGTCCTCGAGGGTCTGCTGTTCCGCCATTTGTCTCTGGCGGATGTCCTCGAGCTTTCGGGCGGCCTCCTGCGCGGCGGCCTGCGGGTCGGTCGCGGTCTCCACCGCAGCGGCGGCGAGGCGGCCGCCGCCCCCCGAGAGCAGCGCCGCATGCATGGCGCTGGCGAGGCCGCTGGCGGCGTCGCCCAGCAGGCTCGCCGCATCCACTTTCACGGAAATGACCCCCTGCACAAAGGGGCCTTCAGCCCGGGCGGCTGCGGTGAGGCCGCGCGCGCGGCGGGCCAAAGCCTCCAGCGCGTGGCTCTTGCCTGCGCCGGGGTCGCCGAAGAGGCCGATGGCGAGCGGGGTTTGCGTCTGCCCATGCACGGCGAGGTCCGCCAGCAGGTCAAGCGCGGGATAGTCCGTCAGGGAGGGCGCATCCGGCGCATCGTTGTGAAACAGGGGCGCGGGCGAATCGGGCGGGGTTGTGTGCTTGAGGGGCGCAATCATCTGGTCCACGCGTTCTCTCCCGGCGGGCTTGCCCGGCGCTGTTCAGGTTGCGCCGGGAGTCACCCAGAAGAGTATGGCGCAGCAACCAGCTTGCAAGCCAGCCAGTTGAGGCCAGGCCTCCCTATTTGGAGGCAGCGAAGTGGGCCAGCGCCGCAAGATCGTGATCCGAGAGGCCCACCACGGTCTCCACCATCAGGGGGTCGGCGCTGGTGCGCCTGTTGTCCCGCATGGCCTTGAGGCTCTCAACCATATAGTCGATGCGCTGGCCCGCCAGGCGCGGCATCTGCTCTTGGCCTGTGAGGGCGGGGGTGTGGCAGGAGGCGCAATGGTGGGAGGCGGCCAGCTGCGCGCCGCGCGCCGCCAGCGCCGGGTCAGGCGTCTCCTCGGAGCGCTTCGACGGCGCGGCGGCGTAATGGGCGGCAAGCTCCAGAATATCCTCGTCCTTGAGCTCCTTGGCCAGAGCCTCCATTTCCGGGATCTTGCGCACGCCCTCGCGGATGAGGATGAGCTGGTTCATCAGATAGAAGTTGGGTTGCCCGGCGAGCGAGGGCAGGCGCGGCATGCGCGCATTGCCGTCTTCCCCGTGGCAGGCGCCGCAGGTCTCCACCCGCTCGGCGAGGCTCGCCGCCATGGCGGGCGCGCAAAGAAACGCCGCCAGCGCAAGGGCTGGCGGCGCGAGTGTCGAAAGCAGCTTGAGGTTCATAGGCGGGCCGTCCTCGCTTTGCCGTCGTAGGTGATGCGGTAGATGGCGCCGTTGTTCTCGTCGCTGACGAGCAGGGAGCCATCCTTCAACTGCAGGATATGCACCGGCCGACCGTGGAAGCTGTTGGTCTTCTCGTCCAGCAGGCCGGTCAGGAAGGGTTCGACCTTAACCTTGCCATTCTTCTCGGTCGCCATGACGACGTCATAGCCGATTTTCTTCTCCCGGTTCCAGGAGCCGTGGCGGGCGATGAAGGCGACGTTCTTGTACTTCGCCGGGAACATGTCGCCCGTGTACCACTTGATGGACAAAGCCGCCGCATGGGGACCCATCAGCGCCTTGGGCAGGATCACGCCCGCGCAGGGATCGGGACGCACCACGTCAGGGTCCGCGACCTTGTTGGCGTGGCAATAGGGGAAGCCGAAATTGGCGCCGACCTTGTCCTTCGGCAGCCTGTTCAGCTCATCCTCCGGTCCCTCGTTGCCTGCCCAGTCACGCCCATTGTCGGTGAACCAGAGCTCCTTGGTGACGGGATGCCAGTCAAAGCCAACGGTGTTGCGCACGCCGCGCGCCACGATCTCCATATTGGAGCCATCCGCATCATAGCGGCGGATATGGGCGTGGGTGCCCGGGTTGATTTCGCAGATGTTGCAGTTGGCGCCCACGGGAATATAGAGCTTTCCGTCCGGACCGAACTCGGTGTAGCGCCAGCCATGGGACAGATCGCCGGGAAGGTTGAACTTCTCGGACAGATCGACCGACTTGGGCGCATCCAGCGTCGCGTCGATGTCGTCAAAGCGCAGCACCTGCTTGTTTGCGGCGACGAAGAGGGAGCCGTCCTTCATGGCGAGGCCATTGGGCTGGGTCAGGCCCTGGGCGATGGTCTTGACCTCCTTCTTGCCGAAGGGATCGGCGACCGCATAGACGCGCCCGAGGGTGCGGGTGGACACGAAGAGCGTGCCCTTGGGCGACAGCAGCATCATCCGCGCGCCCGCCAGACCGGTGGCGAAGACCTCGACCTTGAAGCCCTCGGGCACCTTGATCCTGTCCATGGGCAGCTTGTCGCGGGGCGTGGCGATCGGCGGCACGGGATGGCCGCGCAGATTGACATCCTGCTTGCTGCGCTCGGCCTGTTTGCGGACGATATCGGAGACGGGCGGGGGCGCTGCGGGCGCCGTGGCCTGAGCGAAGGCGGCGCCGCCAAGCGCGGTGACCGCCACAGCAGTGACGAGGCCCCGAAGGCTCGCCTTGGAAACGAAACGCGTGTGCTTTATGGACGTTCTCCCGGATCGGGCGCCCTTGGAACGCGCCCGTTGCTTTGAAGCTTAAGCAGGAAGCCGCCGCGTTGCAATCGTTTTGAGGCGGAGGAACAGGGGGGCTTTGACCCGCAGAACCAAGGAGGTTTCGTGGGATTGTGGGCAAAAACCCACTCTTAGCCCACTTGACTTTGGCTATGAAATTTAAATAAACATATCTTTATATCTACCTTGGAAAAAAACGAAATGTCCAAGCCTTCCGCCTCCTTCGCCGCAACTCTGGACGCGCTGGAGGCCGCCGGCGAGATCACCCGCCTGCGGCTACTGGCCCTTCTCGCCGACGCGGAGCTGACTGTCTCCGAGCTGATGACCATTCTGGGCCAGTCCCAGCCGCGCATCTCCCGCCATCTGCGGCTGCTGGTCGAGGCGGGTCTGGTGGACCGGCACCGCGAGGGCGCCTGGGCCTTCTTCCGCCTCTCCGATCAAGGCCCTGCCGCAGGGCTGGCCCGCGCTGTTCTGGAGCGCATGGACCATGCCGACCCGGTCCTCTCCAGCGACCGCTCGCGGCTCAGCGAAGTGCGCCGCGCCCGCGCCGAACAGGCGCAACGCTATTTCACCGAACAGGCGCGCAACTGGGACCGCATCCGCTCGCTGCATATCGCGGAAAACATCGTCGAAGCCGCCGTGCGCGAGATCGCAGGCAAGAAGCCCTTGCATGCGGTGCTGGATCTGGGCACCGGCACTGGCCGTATGCTGGAACTGCTGGCGCCTCTGGCCGACCGCGCCGTGGGCGTCGACCAGAGCCCGGCCATGCTGAATGTGGCGCGCACCAATCTGGAGCGTGCGGGCCTGCGCAATGTGCAGGTGCGCCAGGGCGATCTTTATGCGCTGCCGGTGGAGCGCAACGGCTATGACCTCGTCATTGTCCATCAGGTGCTGCATTATCTCGATGATCCTGGCCGCGCGGTGCGCGAGGCCGCCCATGCGCTGCGGCCGGGCGGGCGCCTGCTCATCATCGACTTCGCCCCCCACGCCCATGAGTTCCTGCGCGAGCAGCACGCCCACCGGCGCCTGGGCTTCTCCGGCGAGGAGATCGAGGGCTTCATGCAGGAGGCGGGGCTTGTCGATTTCATCCGCCGCGATCTGGGCCCGGGCGCGGGCGACAAGCTAACAGTCTCGCTCTGGGTGGCGCGCGATCCGCGCATCATGTCCGATCTGATCAAGCTGCAGGAGATTGCGTGATGACTCCAGATTTGTCCCGCGCCAGCCGCTCGCGCCTCGCCGAGATCCGCGTGTCCTTCGAATTTTTTCCGCCAAAGACGGCGGAGATGGAAAGCGCTCTGTGGGAGTCCATCACGCGCCTCGCGCCGCTGGAGCCCAGCTTCGTCTCCGTCACCTATGGCGCAGGCGGCTCCACGCGCGAGCGCACCCATGCGACCCTTGCGCGCCTCGTCCGCGAAACGGACTTGAAGCCCGCCGCCCATCTCACCTGCGTCGCCGCCACGCGCGAGGAGGTGGATGATGTCGTTCGCGCTTATCACGAGGCGGGCGTGCGCCATATCGTGGCCCTGCGCGGCGACCCCGTGAGCGGACCGGGCAGCACCTATGAGCCGCATCCCGGCGGCTACGCCACGTCTACGGCTTTGATCGAGGGCGTCCGGCGCCTTGGCGATTTCGAAGTTACGGTTTCCGCCTACCCTGAGAAACATCCCGAAAGCGCGACGCTCGACGCCGACATTGATGTGCTGAAGGCCAAGGTGGAGGCTGGGGCCACGCGCGCCATCACCCAGTTCTTCTTCGATAATGCGCATTATCTGCGCTATGTGGAGCGGGTGCGGGCGCGTGGGATCACGATCCCCATCGTGCCCGGCATTGTGCCCGTGCAGAATTTTCGCCAGACCGCCAGCTTCGCCAAGAAGACCGGCGCCAGCGTGCCGCAATGGCTTGCGGACCGTTTCGAGGGGCTCGATGACGATCCTGCCACGCGCCGCCTCATCGCCGCCGCCGTAGCCGCCGAGCAAGTGCTTGATCTCGTCGATCACGGCGTCACCGATTTCCATTTCTACACCATGAACAAGGCCGATCTTGTTTATGCGATCTGCCATTTGCTGGGGCTGCGTCCACAACTCACCATGAGGGCCGCGTGATGGCGAACTTCAAAACGGTCGATGGCAAGGCGGTGCGTGCAGCGCTGACGCAAGCCGCACGCGAACGCATCCTGGTGCTCGATGGCGCCATGGGCACGATGATTCAGGACCTGCGCCTTGATGAAGCGGGCTTTCGCGGCGCCATGTTCAAGGACGCGAGCCGCGACCTCAAGGGCAATAACGATCTTCTCAATCTCACCCAGCCCGAGGCCATCCGCGACATTCATCTCGCCTATTTTCTGGCGGGCGCGGATATGGTGGAGACTAACACCTTCTCCTCCACCAGCATCGCGCAAGCCGACTATGGGCTTGAAGCCCATGTGGCCGATCTCAACCGCTCCGGCGCACGCCTGGCGCGCGAAGCGGCGCAACTTGCCGAAGCGCAGGATGGGCGCAGGCGCTTTGTCTGCGGCGCCATAGGCCCCACCAATCGCACCGCCTCGCTCTCGCCTGATGTGAATGACCCCGGCTTTCGCGCGGTGAGTTTCGATGAATTGCGCGTCTCCTATGGTCAGGCGGCCCATGCGCTGATCGAAGGCGGCAGCGATGTCATTCTGCTGGAGACGATCTTCGACACCTTGAACGCCAAGGCCGCGCTGATCGGCGTGTGGGAGGCTTTTGACGCGCTGGGCGTGCGCTTGCCCATCCTGCTGTCGGGCACCATCACTGATCTTTCCGGCCGCACCCTGTCGGGCCAGACGCCCGCCGCTTTCTGGCATTCCCTGCGCCATGCGGAGCCCTTTGCGGTGGGCTTCAACTGCGCGCTCGGCGCGCGCGAATTGCGCCAGCATGTGGCGGAGATTTCGCGCATCGCAGATACGTTCACGCTGGCCTATCCCAATGCGGGCCTGCCCAATGAATTCGGCCTCTATGACGAGAGCCCCGAATATATGGCGAACATGTTGGGCGAATTCGCTGAAGCTGGCCTCGTCAACATCATCGGCGGGTGCTGCGGCACCACGCCCGCCCATGTGGCGGCTTTTGCGGATCGTGTGAAGGGCCTCAGCCCGCGCCGCCCGCCGAAGGTCGAGCCCATGCTGCGGCTCTCGGGCCTCGAGCCTTTCACGCTGACGAAGGACATTCGCTTCGTGAATGTGGGCGAGCGCACCAATGTCACGGGCTCCGCGCGCTTTCGCAAACTGATCAAGAACGGCGAATTCTCCGCAGCACTTGATGTGGCGCGCGAGCAGGTGGTCAACGGCGCGCAGATCATCGACATCAACATGGACGAAGGCCTGCTGGATTCCCAGCGCGCCATGGTGGATTTCCTGCATCTGGTCGCCTCCGAGCCCGACATCGCGCGCGCGCCCATCATGGTCGATTCCTCGAAGTTCGAGGTGATCGAAGCCGGCCTCAAGTGCATTCAGGGCAAGGCGGTGGTGAATTCCATTTCGCTCAAGGAGGGCGAGGCGAAATTCATCGAACAGGCGCGCCTCGTGCGCCGCTATGGCGCCGCCGTCGTGGTCATGGCCTTTGATGAGCAGGGCCAGGCCGACACCTTCGCGCGCAAGGTCGAGATCTGCGCGCGCGCCTATAAGGTGCTGACTGAAGAGGTAGGATTCCCGCCCGAGGATATCATCTTCGATCCCAATATTTTCGCAGTCGCGACGGGCATCGAGGAACACGATAATTACGGCGTCGATTTCATCGAGGCCGCGCGCGCCATTCGCGCCCGTCTGCCCCATGCCCATGTGTCCGGCGGCGTCTCCAATCTCTCCTTCTCGTTTCGCGGCAATGATCCCGTGCGCGAGGCCATGCATTCGGTCTTCCTGTTTCACGCCATCAACGCCGGGCTCGACATGGGCATCGTCAATGCGGGCGCGCTGCAGGTCTATGAGAAGATCCCGCCGCAATTGCGCGAGGCCTGCGAGGATGTGGTGCTCAACCGCCGCGCGGATTCCACTGAGCGCTTGCTCGCCATCGCCGATCAATTCAAGGGCAAGGGCGTCGAAGCCAAGGAAAAGGATCTGGCCTGGCGCGAACAGCCCGTGGCCCAACGTCTTGAATATGCGCTGGTGAACGGCGTCACCGAATTTGTCGATGCTGACGTTGAGGAGGCGCGGCTTGCCGCAGTGCGCCCGCTTGACGTGATCGAAGGTCCGCTCATGGCGGGCATGAATGTGGTTGGCGATCTCTTTGGCGCGGGCAAGATGTTCCTGCCCCAGGTGGTGAAATCCGCCCGGGTGATGAAACAGGCGGTCGCCG
>Ga0114968_10003449_pt1 | contig 11873 bp, 9 predicted proteins | sample M_130807_EF_Meta_FD_87020 | JGI IMG/M metagenome (GOLD analysis project Ga0114968, IMG submission 87020) | Freshwater microbial communities from Lake Montjoie, Canada to study carbon cycling - M_130807_EF_MetaG | ecosystem: Environmental > Aquatic > Freshwater > Lake | place: Lake Montjoie... | reverse complement strand
GTGACGCTGCGCGGCCACGTGCTCGCCGTGGGCGGCATCCGCGAGAAGGTCCTCGCGGCGGCGCGCGCGGGGATGAAGACAGTGCTGCTCCCGGCGTCGAACGTGCACGATCTCGATGAGCTTCACCCCAGCGTGCGCCGCAAGCTTCGGATCGTTCTGGTGCGCCAAGTCGAAGAGGTGCTGCGCGAAGCCTTAGGCGACGGCGACGCCTGATGGTTCAGTTCAACCTCAATCAGCGCGAGCTGACGCTCAAGGTCGTCTACTACGGCCCAGCGCTGAGCGGGAAGACGAGCAACCTGCAGGCGATTCACCAGATGCTGCCGCCGGGCGCGAGCGGTCGACTGATGACGCTCGAGACGCGCGATGACCGCACCCTGTTCTTCGACTTATTGCCGGTCTTCTTCAAGACGGGCTCCGGCTACCGCGTGAAGATCAAGCTGTTTACGGTACCGGGGCAGGTCATTCACGACAGTACGCGCAAGGTCGTCCTCCAGGGCGCCGACGGCGTCGCGTTCATCGCCGATAGCCAAGTCGCCGAGAGCGAGTCCAACAAGGAGGCGTTTCGCAACCTGCGCGAGAACCTGGCGTCCAATGGCCTCGACATGGACACGATCCCGCTCGTGCTTCAGTTCAACAAGCGCGACCTCCCCGCCATTCGGAGCGAGGACGAGCTCCGCGCGCTCGAGGCCAGGCGGCGCACGCCCATCTACCGGGCGACCGCGATCTCCGGCGTGGGCGTGCTCGAGACGCTGCAGGGCCTCGTCGGGCTCGTCTGGGACCACCTCGACACGAGCTATGGCCTCGGCGAGAAACTCCAGACGGACAAGCGTATGTTCATGACCCAGATCTTTCAGGGCCTGCCGTGAGCACACGGGCGTCCATTCTCGACCGCGACCCAACCCTCGCCGAGGTCTTCGAGCCTGAGCTCTTCACCGAGCTCGCCAAGACCTGGGTCGACCTCTACCGAGTGGGCCTCAGGGTCTTCGACGCCGATCACAACAAGCTGGTCGACGTACAGTTCGGCTCAGGCCTCTTCAACTACGCCTTCGGGCTCTCCGAGGCCCGCGGGTCTCTGACCCCATTCATCACCTCGCTGAAGTCGATCGATGTCGAGCCGGGTGAATGGCGTTGGCGGGATGAAGCGCTCACGGGGACGCGCTGGCTCATCGCGCCGCTGGTCTACCAAGGTGACCTGCTCGGCAAGGTCGTCGTGGGCCCGTACCTCGCCGCAGAGAGCGACGCGACGCACCGGCCCGGTCCTCCGATCGAGCCGCAGCTCGACCTCGCGCGCTTTGACCGACTTCGCAACGAGCTGCGTCGCGTCGCAGACGCGACCCTGCGCAAGATCGTCGAGAACCTGCTCAAGACGGTCGAGGTCGTCTGCCACGCCGGCTACAAGGCCTTGCTGACGTCGAATATGCACCTTGAGTCGATCACCTCCGCCTATGACGCCCTGGAGACGAAGAATCGACAGCTCGAGGACCGGAACGCGCAGCTTGTCCTCAACAACGACCGCCTGCGCGAGCTCGACGCCCTGAAGAGCAACTTCCTCGCGACCGTCAGCCACGAGCTACGCACGCCGCTCACGAGCGTGATTGGCTACAGCGAGATGCTGCTCGAGGGCCTCGCGGGGCCGCTGAGCGGCGAGCAGCGCGAGTATGTCGCGACGATCATGGAGAAGGGCGAGAGCCTTTTACACTTGATCAGCGGGATCCTCGACATCTCCAAACTCGAACGCGGCGGTGCGCCGACGCTGACGCTGGAGCGAGCGCGCCCGGAGCACATCGTCGACGCCGCGCTCTCGACGCTGCACCCGGCGTTCCAGAAGGCTGAGCTCCAGCTGGAGGTCCACGTCGCCGCCTCGCTGCCCGACCTCTGGGTGGACGCGCACAAGATTCGCCAAGTGCTGCAGAACCTGTTGAGCAACGCCGCCAAGTTCACCCCGGCCGGCGGGCGCGTGAGCGTGAGCGTCGACGTGTCCTCGGACACGATGGACGGCGAGCGACGCTGGGTCGAGTTCAGCGTCAGCGACAACGGCATCGGCATTCCGCCCGAGCACTGCGAGCGGATATTTGACGCCTTCTTTCAGGTCGACAACTCGTCGACGCGAGAGGTCGGCGGCACCGGCTTGGGCCTCTCCATCGCGAAGAGCTTCGTCGAGGCCCACCGCGGCACGCTGCGCGTCGAGAGCGCAGTCGGCGCGGGATCGACCTTCTCGTTCTCGGTCCCGACGGCTCTGCGAGGCCCCTCATGAGCGCGCCCCTCTCCATCGACGAAGGCACTCTGGTCGCGGCCATCGCCGAGGCTCTCCGAGCCCACGGCCAGGCGCCTGACCTCTCGGACGACTGCGGCTTCCCGTCAACGCCGACAGCCCTCGTCACGACCGACACCCTGGTCGAGGGCGTACACTTTGACAGCGCCTGGGACTCGGACGAGCACGTCGGCGCGCAGGCGGCCGTGCAGAACCTGTCGGACCTCGCGGCCTCGGGCGCGGGCGCGTCCTGGCTGGTCTGGTCCCTGTGCCTGCCGCCCGCATGGCGTGACCTCGATCGACTGCGCGCGCTAACGACCGGCTTCGCGCGGGTGGCGAGCGCGTTCGGCGCGTCCATTCTCGGCGGCAACCTGACGCGCACCCCCGGGCCGCTCGTGGTGAGCGTCACCGCGGGCGGCGCACTCGCCGGCGACCGGGCCCTGCGCCGTGACGCCGCGCGCGTCGGTCAGACAGTCTACGTCTCCGGCCGCCTCGGTGACGCCGCGCTCGGCGTGCTGCGCCCCTCGCGTGAGACGCGCGCGGCGCGCCACGCATGGCGCCCCCACCTGTCTGAGGCGGCCGCGCTCTCCCGGTTGTCTGGGCCCGTGGCCTGCATGGACATCTCAGACGGCCTCTTGCTCGACGCGACACGCATGGCCAAGGCGAGCGGCGTGACCCTTGCGCTCGAGACCGCGCGCGTGCCCGTCTCAACGCTCTTCGCCGCGACCTTCGGCGCTGACCGGCGGGTCGCGCTGGCGGGGGGCGAGGACTACGTGCTGCTCTTCACAGCCGATGTGCCGCCGCCCTTCGAGGCTTGGCCGATCGGGCGGGTCGTCGAGCCGCTCGCAGACGCCCCCGTGCTGCTCGACGACGCCCCCGCCCCAGCGCTCGGCTGGGACCACTTCAGTTGACGCCATGACCCTTTGGCTCACCATCGCCCTCGCGTGCTTCGTGCTCACGCTCGTCGCGTCGACCGCCGCGGGCGCGTTCTTCGGCCTCGATCGCTTGGAGAAGGTTCGGCTTGAGCACGAAGACGATCCCGCGCGCCTCGCCGAGGTCCTTCGAGACCCCCACTTCGTGCGCGCCGCTTTCAGCGTGTTGCTCGGCCTCGCCGAGGTCGGCTTCTCGACGTGCGTCGTTCAGGTCTCGCGCACACTGCTGCCTGACCAGAGCGTCGCGGCGCGCAGCGGCGTCGCGTTCGTCGTGAGCTGGGCGCTCCTGTTCGTCCTCGGCGAGGTCCCCGCCCGCGCGATGGGCGCGCGACACGCCGAAGGGGTCATGCGCCGTCTCGCGCCCTTGTACCACGGCGTTCTCCGCCTCACCCACCCCCTGCGGCGTCTCGGTGGGTCGCTGCTCCCCGCGCCGCCGTCGGCGACCCCCGTCCCGCTCTCGACCGAGCTCAGCGGCACCATCGACGGCGACGAGCTGCGTGAGCTCGTCAGTGAAGGCGTCGAGGCGGGCACCGTCGAGCAACAAGAGCAGGCCCTGATCCAAAACGTGCTCGACTTCGGAGACCGGCGAGTCCGCGACGTGATGACGCCGATCGAGCGCGTCTTCTCCGTCGCCGAAGAGCGTCCACTCACCGAAGTGACCGACCTCGTCGCGTCGCGTACTTTCAGCCGTGTGCCCGTGTGGCGGCGTGACCCCCGCCGAATCGTTGGCGTCCTCTACGCCAAGGATCTTCTACCGATCCGCTGGGGCGCCGCGTCCCCCAAGCCCGTCAAGCGGCTCGTCCGACGCCCCCTCTTCGTTGTCCCTCAGATGCGCGCCCAAGCGCTGCTTGAGCAGTTCAAGCGACAGCGACTGCATATGGCGATCGTCGTCGACGCCGCGGGCAGCGCCGTCGGCGTGTGCACCATGGAGGACCTCCTCGAGGAGCTCGTCGGGCCCATTACCGACTTCGGCGCCGAGCGCGCCGCCGATGAGGGGGGGCGATGATCGCGGTTGCCGTCGTCCTCGCACTGCTCGTGCTCGAGATGCTCGTCGCGCTCGGCGAGCAGGCCATCACGCACGCGCACGAGGCAGCCCTGGCCGCAGGCGCGCGCGCCGCTCGACGGGGCTGCGAGCGCGCGCTCTGGTTTAGGCGCTTTCCCGAACGGCTCGCTGCCACAGCGCTGCTCAGCACACGCCTGAGCGTCATCGCGGCGGGCTGCGTGGTCGCGGCGGAGCTAGAGCAGCCCGCTTGGGCGCTCGCAGTGCTCCTGCCGGCGCTCTTCGTCTCCGCGGAGCTCTTGCCTCGGTTCTTGCTGCGCGGCCACGCGGACGCCCTGGCCGCGGCGCTCGCGACCCCCATGATGGCCGTGTACTTCGCGCTCCGGCCCCTGACGGCGGGCACTGAGCGATGGACGCGCGCGTGGCGGCGCCCCGACCGCGAGGCCGACTCTGCCCCCGCCACCCGCGAGGAGATTCAGGCGCTCGTCGAGCAGGACACGGTCGCGAGCCCCCTGCCCGCGGGCGAGCGGGAAATGATCGCGCGCATCTTCGAGTTCACCCACCTGACGGCGGCGGACAGCATGATCCCGCTGAGCCAAGTGTGCGCCATTTCGGCGGACGCGACCGTTGAGCAAGCCGCGGCTCTGATCGCGCGCGAGGGCTACTCGCGCGTGCCCGTTTACCGCGACCGCCTCGAAGAGGTCGTCGGCGTGCTGCACCACATCGACCTGCTCCGCGCGACTGACCCCAAGCTCCCGGTCGGCAGCGTGGCCCGACCCGCCCACTTCGCGCCCGAGACCCAAGAGATCGACGACCTGCTCGTGATCTTGCAGCGCCGGGCATCGACCGTCGCCATCGTCGTCGACGAGTTCGGCAAGACCGTCGGCCTGCTCACGCTCGAGGACATCCTCGAGGAGATCGTCGGTGAGATCGACGACGAATTCGACCAAGGCAGCCGCTGGTGGCGACCCGCGCCCGGCGGCGGTTGGCTCGTCAGCGCGCGGGCCACGCGTGCGCAGTTCGAGGCGCTCTTCGGCGTGACCCTCGACGCGGACGATGACGTCGAGACCGTCGCGGGCTTCTTGCTCGAGCGCTTCAAGCGCATCCCGCGCGCGGGCGACTCGGTCCCTCTCAAGGGACCCCCTGCGGGCGTCGTCCTCACAGTGACCCGGGCGACCGAGCGGGCCATCGAGGAGCTCCAGGTCACCGGCCCGCTGAGCCCGCGCGACCTCGGCCCGTGACCCCTCCCAGCGCGCCCGCACGCCCACGCGTCGAGCCCGAGATGTTGCTCGGGTTACTGTGGCTTCCGCTGTGGGTGTGGCTGCTTCCGCTGTACTTGCGGCTCGACCCGCTCTCAGAGTCAGCGACCCGCCCCGTGACTGCCTGGACAGCGCTCGGGGCCATCGTTGCTGCGCCGCTCATGCGCCCCCTCCGCACCGCCTTCGGCCGTGTCAGCGGCCCCCCTTCAACACTCGAGCGGCCGAGTCGCTGGGCGCTCGACCTCGGCTACGCGGCGACCATCGCCTCGCTGGTCGGCTTCATCGTCGTCTCACGCTCCCCGAGCGTCCCGTACATGGACGCGCTCTCGCTCGTCTCTCTTCAGGTCGCTTCCGGCGCCGCAGTCGGACTCCTCGGGTTCTTCCTCGCCGCTCGTCGGCGACGCGCCGACGAGCGCGTCGACTCAGGCGCGCGGCCGAGCTCTCAGTGGGACCGTCCAGGCCTGCCTGGCCTGCTCTTCGCCACGACGGCCACCCTCTCGCTGGTCGCGGTGACGGCCCTCGGCGTGGGCGCCGCACGCCGCGCGGAGGGCACGCGGCGGCAAGCCCTGCAGAGACAGGTCATCGCGCTCGCGGACCTGACAGCGGCGGCCCTCGACGCGCTTCCAGAAGACGCCCGAGACCGCCGCGACGCCCTGCTCCAGACCCTGACGACGCACGGTGAAGTCGACGCGTGGCTGACAAGCGGTGAGGACTTGCCCGCCCCGCTCTCGGCCCAGGCGCTTACGCACGCCCACGTCGGCGATCAGATCTACGCCGCGACTGATGAAGCGCGGTACTTCGGCGTCGTCCGACCGTTGGGCTCCGCGCGGCTCTGGGTCGTGGCCCCCTTGTCGCAGCCGCCCGCAGTCCGCGCCCCGGACGACGCCCCCACGCTGCTCCTGCTGGGCTTGCTGGCGCTGGGCGTCCCGCTCGGTGCGTGGCTCGTGGGCGCAGAGCTGCGCGCGCACCTTCGGCTCCTCGATCGCGCGCTCGCGCGCCTCGCGACCCAGCCAGCCTCGACGATCGCCACGCCTGTGTGGAGTGACGACGAGGTTGGCGACGTCGCGCTCGAGCTCCAGCGGGCGGTGGTCTTGCGCGACGCTGAGAACCGCGCGCTGGCTTCGGCGCTCGCAGGGGCGGCTGAGGCGGACCGCGCGCGCGCGCGTTTCCTTGCAGCCGCGAGCCACGAGCTCCGTACGCCGCTCAACACGATCGCCGGCTACTGTCACCTCGTCGGCCGCAGCCCCCTGACGGACGCCCAGCGCGAAGATGTCGCCCTCATCGAGGCGGCGAGCGCGCAGCTTGCTCGACATGTCGACGAGATCCTCGACGTCGCGGCCGTGGAGTCCGGCGACGCCCAACCTCTTGAGACCCAGCGCATCGACCTCGGTGACTTAGTCCGCCAAACGCTCGCATCGATCGCGCCCCAGCAAGGCGATGCGGTGACCCTCGCCGCCCTCATCGACGCGCCGAGCCCATCGGTGGACGCCGATCCGCGGCGCCTGCGGCAGGTCATCGAGAACATCGTCGGCAACGCGTTCAAGTTCACGCGCGCTGGATGGGTGCGTGTGCGCGTCCACGCCCACGCGGGGCACGCCTGCGTCGAGGTCGCTGACTCCGGTCCGGGCATTCCACCGGGGGACCTCGAGCGCATCTTTGATGAGTTTCATCGTGTCGAGGCCCAGCGCCATGTCGCTGGCACCGGTCTCGGCCTGACGATCGCGCATCGCATCGTGCAGCAGCATGGCGGTCGCATCGAGGTCGAGTCCCCCCCGGGTCAAGGCGCGACGTTTCGGGTCTGGCTTCCGCTCCCCGCGTCGTTGGAGGCGACGTGAAGCGCCCGAGTGCCCGCGCCGCTGCGCTCAGCGTCGGCCTCGGCGCGTTCGTGGTCACGGACACCCTCGTGGCTTCACTCGTCGCGCTCGCGCTCCAGGGCCAAGGCGTCGTCGCCCCCGTCGCGCTGTTCACGCACCTGCACCTCGCGACCGCCGTCGCGCTCCTTGCGCATGGGCTGATGGCGTTCCTCCGGCTGCGCCCGCTCGTCCGCGCCCCCCTGGGTGCGGCCCCGCGACGGGTCGCCGCACATGACTATCCGCTCCACAACGCCGGCGCGCTCCTGGCGCTCGGCGCGCTGCTCTCGAGCGTCGCGTTCGTATCGATGCGTGAGCACGGCGTCAGCGAGACGGACGCGCTCGTCATCGCGGTGATGACCTGCCTCGGTGCGATCGTGGCGGTCTTGCCGACACACCTCGCCCTGCGTCGTATTCTCCAAGTGGACGCGGCTGGGGTCAGTGGTCAGAGCGCCATCGATGGTCGACGCCAGCCCGTTCGCATTCGCTTGGCCCTCGCGACCACGCTCCCGCTGACGGTCTGCACCGCGGCGCTCTTTGTCGTGGAGCAGTCGAACGCCCGCGCCTATGCGCGCGACGTCACGGCGCTCTACGAGACCCAGCGCGCGGACGTGCGCGACCGCTTGGCACGCATCGTCGCGCCTCACTCCACCTCAGACGCCGCGTCGCAGCTCCGCGCGACCGTCGCGCCGGGCCCCTCCAACATCGCCCAGACCCTGCCCCCGCTCACGCTGCTCGCGTGCCTTGTCGGCCTCGCGGTCGCTTTGGGGTTTTGGCTTTCGCGTGAGCTCGCAATGGAGCTCGGCGCGGTGCGCGATGCGCTCGTCCGCGTGCGCTCATCTGCGGCGCCCGAATGGGAAGCGCCGCGGGTCCAGATGGCCTTTCGTGAGACACACGCCCTCTTGCGCACGTACGCCCTCGCACTCCAGAGCTTCTTGAAGCGTCGGGACGCCCTCGACGCTGCGGCATCAGCGCGTCGTCGCGCCGATGTCGCAAAGGCTCGCTTCCTGGCCCACCTCAGCCACGAGCTCAAGAGCCCCCTCAACACGATCTTGGGCTTCTCCGAGGTGCTGCTCGCCGGCCTCGACGGCCCGCTGACCCCCCGCCAGCGCGCACACCTCGGGCTGATGTGGCGCGCGGGTGACAGCCTGCTGCGCTTCATACAGGCGCTCTTGGACGCTGCCCGCGTCGAGGAGCGACCGGATGCGCCGCCTACCGCGTCGTCGAGCGCGGTCCCGGCGTCCCTCGTACTCCGCGAGCTCGAGCTCGCGTGGCGTCGAGACCCGCTCGGCGCGGTCACGCTCGTGGTCGACGCGACGCCGGCTGCGCTGTCTGGCGAGGTGAACGCCGACCCGACCCGCACAGCGCGCGGCGTGGCGCTCACGGCGGGCTTGCTCGCGGACTCGGTCGACGCGGGCGTGGTGCGCGTGCGCTTCGATCATGTTGAAGCCACGCTCACCGCGACGATCGCCCTTGAGCCGCAGTCGGGTGACGATGCCGCCGCGCATCACACTGACCGCTTGAAACTCAGGGCGCAGCTCGCGCAGGCGGCGACACACGCCCCCGACAGCGCGGCGGGCACGACGCTCATGGTCCTCGGCGCGCTGGTCGCCCAAGACTGCGGTCGCCTGCGTCGACTCGACGCACTCGATGCCGAGGACGTGTGGCCCTGTTTCGAGCTCACGTGGCCGGCACCCGGTCCAACCTAGAGCCCGACTTGCGCGCCTCGGCCGCGTCGACCACTATCCCTTGCCATGCTGGACCCTGCACTCGAGCGCCTCGTCGTCGCCCTCAACGCGGTGGTCCGCGGCAAACCAGAGGTCATCGAGGCCGCCCTCGTCGCCGTCCTCGCGCGCGGCCACATCCTGCTCGAGGACGTCCCCGGCGTTGGCAAGACAACGCTCGCGGAGAGCCTGGCCCGCGGCCTCGGGTGCTCGTTTCGCCGGGTGCAGTTCACCAGCGACCTGCTGCCCAGCGACATCCTCGGCGTGAGCGTCTACTCGCAGAGAGACGAGCGGTTCGTCTTCAAGCCCGGCCCAATCTTTTCAAACGTCCTCCTCGCGGACGAGATCAACCGAACGACACCGAAGACCCAGTCGAGCCTCCTCGAGAGCATGAACGAGGGGCAGGTCTCGCTCGACGATATGACGCGCCCACTGCCGCAGCCGTTCATCGTGGTCGCGACGCAAAACCCACAGGACTTTCACGGGACCTACCCGCTCCCCGAGAGCCAGCTCGACCGATTCATGGTGCGTATCCGGATGGGGTACCCGGCGCCGGAGACCGAGCGCGAGATCTTGAGCCGCCCTGCAGGCGAGCGCCCGACGCTGAGTGTCCCGGCGTGCCTCGATCCTGACCGCCTGCTCGAGCTGCAGCGCCACGTCGACGCCGTTCGCGTGGACACGCTCATCCTCGACTACCTGCTGGCGCTCGTCCGCGAGACGCGCCGCACGCCGCTGCTGGCGTTGGGCGTGTCGACGCGCGGCGCGCTCGCCTTGCAGGCCGCCTGCCGCGCACGCGCGTACTTGCAGGGGCGTGCGTTCGTGCTGCCGGACGATGTCAAGGCGCTGGCCGTGCCCGTGCTCGCGCATCGTATCTCGCTCGCGGCCCGCACCGACTCAGGGTCGGCCGCGCGCGAGCAAGCCGAGCGCGTAGTCGCCGACCTCCTCGAAAAAGTACCTGTCCCCGTCTGACCGGCGACGCGCTCAGTCGATGAGGTCGCGGAGCTTGTCCAAGAAGCTCTTGCGCTTCTCGCTCGGCGTCCCCCGCCCCTCTTGGAACGACGCGTCGAGCGCCTCGAGCAGCTCACGCTGATGCGCGGTGAGCGTGCGGGGCACCTCGATCGCGATCCGCACACGCTGGTCGCCGCGAGCGCTGGTGCGCAGGTCCGGCATCCCCTTGCCCTTGAGCCGCAGCAGCGCGCCCGCCTCAGTGCCCGCCGGCACCTTGAGCTTGACCTTGCCGTCGAGCGTCGGGACTTCGATCTGCGCGCCGAGCGCCGCTTGCGGGAACGTGACCGGCACCTCGCAGACGAGGTCGCGGCCGTCGCGCTCGAAGAAGGCGTGCTTCTCGACCTCGATCTCGATGTACAGGTCGCCGTCTTGACCGGCGACGGAACGGGCCGCCTCGCCCTGATTCGCCATGCGAATCCGTTGGCCGTGCTGAATGCCCGCAGGCACCGTGACCTTGGTCTCGGTCGCCTCGCTGACACGCCCGGTGCCGCGACACGGTGGGCAGGGGTCCGTGATGACGCGGCCCTTGCCGTGGCAATGCGGGCAGGGCTGGACGACAGACAAGAAGCCCGCCTGCATCCGCACCTGACCAACACCGCCGCACGCATTGCAGCGCCCCGGCTGCGTGCCGGCCCGCGCGCCGCTGCCCTCGCACGCCCCGCAGCGCGTGGGGCGCGTCACCGAGACCGTGCGCTCCGCGCCCCGAAAGGCCTCCTCGAGCGTGACCGTCAGACCGACCTGAATGTCGCGCCCGTGTTGGCTGTTCGAGCGGCCGAACATCCCGCCGAACAGGTCGTCGAAGACATCCCCAAAGACATCCCGCAGGTGCGACGGATCAACATAGGCGCCAGCGCCTCCCCCACCCCCGCGCGACGGGTCCATGCCGAGCGGCGTGTCTTTGCCAAAGCGGTCGTAGTGCGCACGGCGCTGAGGGTCGCTCAGCACGGCATACGCCTCGTTGATCGCCTTGAAGCGCTCCTCGGCCGTCGAGTCGCCGGGGTTCCGGTCGGGGTGGAACTGCAGCGCGAGCTTGCGAAAAGCCTTCTTCAGCGTGTCGTCGTCCGCGTCGCGCGGCACGCCGAGCAAGTCGTAGTAGTCAGGCGAGGTGGACAGAGGCTCAGCCCTTGCTCTTCCGCTCCGCGGCATCCGCGTACATCGCGTCTGAGATGCGATAGGCGGACTGCTCAAGGTTCTGGGTCGCCAGCCGGAGCTCCTCGGGATCGACCGTGTTCATCGAGGCCCGTAAGGTCTCGATGTCGTTGCGGATCTCCTCGACGTCGAGCGGCGACAGGATGTCCCCGTAGTTTCGAAGCGCCTCGTCCGTCGTGTAGATGAGGCCCTCGGCGTTGTTCCGCAGTTCGATGAGCTCCTTGCGCGCGCGGTCACCCTGCGCGTGGCGCTCGGCGTCGGTCATCATCCGCTGGATCTCGTTCTCAGTCAGGCCGCTCGAGGTGCGCACTTGAACACGCTGCTCGCGGCCCGAGCCCAGGTCCGTCGCGCTCACGTGCAGGATGCCGTCGGCGTCAATCTCGAACGAGACCTCGACCTGCGGCACGCCGCGCGGCGCCGGCGGGATGCCGAGCAAGTCGAAGCGCGCGAGGGAGCGGTTGTCCTTCGACATCTCGCGCTCGCCCTGCAGCACGTGGACCGTCACCATCGGCTGGTTGTCGACGGCCGTGCTAAAGATCTGGCCCGCTTGGTAAGGGATCGTCGTATTGCGCGGGATGATGCGCGTGAACACGCCACCCTGCGTCTCGACGCCGAGTGAAAGCGGCGTGACGTCGAGGAGGATCATGTCCTCGACCTCGCCCGTGAGCACACCCGCTTGCACGGCGGCGCCGATCGCGAC
>Ga0114968_10003447_pt1 | contig 11877 bp, 4 predicted proteins | sample M_130807_EF_Meta_FD_87020 | JGI IMG/M metagenome (GOLD analysis project Ga0114968, IMG submission 87020) | Freshwater microbial communities from Lake Montjoie, Canada to study carbon cycling - M_130807_EF_MetaG | ecosystem: Environmental > Aquatic > Freshwater > Lake | place: Lake Montjoie... | reverse complement strand
GTCGGCCCTGGTGCTTCAGCTCCTCCTTCCAAGTAACCCACCCTTTGAGAATCTGCGCCCTGTAAATTTCCAGGGTTTCAGGTTTGACCAGAAGTGTCATCATTAGACGCACTGCCTCCTCCCACGTTTTTACATTTAGGAGCGGGATGTGCCCTGATACCCAATTAAACCACACCTCGTTCTCGGCGGTTTTGAGAACAATCGGAATAAAACCGCACTCAAGAGCCTCATACATTCGGAATGTCTCTGGATTCATACCACTGGGGCAGGGGACAAATATACTGTTCAGCATTCCGTAGAGGTAAGCATCCCTTGGAACGGCATTAGGATCATTCCACCCCGTGTTAAACTTACAGGATCGCTGCAGCTTCGAATCTAGCAGTGGTTTCATCTGCGTCGAGCGCCCGTTCCAGTTCGTTCCATAGAAGCACCAGTGGTACTCTCGGAACGGTGTTTGTGGTGTTCTCGTCATAGGCGTTACAGTGGAGGGAATCGGTGTCCAACGGTATCCTAGGGGAATGACTTGAATCTTCGACTCGGTCCCTGCAGGGAAATCATCGCGAATGTAGGTTCGGAGAACTCGGATGCACCCTGGGAATGTATAGGAGACTAGGGAATCACGTTGAATAGGAAGCTCATCACTCAAATGCAGAATCTTGAATTTCGCACCGGCGTCGCTCCAACTCTTCAATAGCTCTGTTGTCTGCTGGACCCAAGGGCGCTGGAGAATCATAATCGGAACATCTGTGGGGGGAGGAGTTTGCAGGGTAACAAAGTCCACCTGCGCCGTTTGTATACCGCCGAGGAGGCTAAACAACCAGTCGCGCTCGTATACTTTCCCGAAATCAATCTTGTTGTTTTCGATGGAAACGAAACGAAACGGTGCTGCCGCAGTTCCCATCGAGACTGTAGGGCCTGCCTTGACTACCGCAGTAGATGCCCCCTTTCCGTAATAGACTGCGTTTAGGAGTGGCCCGATATCATAGTCTTCTGGCTCCCCTGGCGCAGGAGTAAACCGCTCATCATTATTCCACAGATCACTGTCGAAAGAGTCGATTCGCGAGAAATTATTGAACTCGCTGTTGGCGTAGGCTGGATCGTCATCCTGGAAACACCCTGCAGCGCTAGGAGTCAGGAAATAGAGATTCATGACATCGCAAGGCGAGCAGAGAATGTGATCGGCGCTTGTCCAATATCCCTTCTTCTCCTGCAGACCTTCCATAATCTTGATGGCTCCGCGGCGGGACAGAACATAGGAATACGCACAGGAATGGAAATATCGCGTTGGTGAAGCCTGCCCGAAAAATGTATGGGGCTTGATACGACTGTGATACTTTGATACGGGTTCCAGGAGTTTTTCGAAGCCTGGGCGATTCGGTGGCAGAATTCCACCGAGGTAAATTACATCGTAGTCCTCTGGCGCATCCGCCATCGATTTCGCTAGAGTCTCCTCCCATCCAGGGTACAATTTCACATCATCCTCAAAAATCAGGTAATTCTCAATTTCGGGATGATCGTTCACAAGTTTCCACCAGAGACCCAGGTGAGAAAGGGCACAGCCCATAACAGCCTTCTTCCAGAAGAAATCGTTCGGGCGGAAAAGCTTCGTCAGATCCGGCGTTAGCTGCAGAGAGCGCCCATCAAAGGCATTGTAGCGCTCCACCCGCCCCTGCAGCTCTGGCGCGGACGCCCACAATTTCTCCATACGATCCCCACGCCGCTCCAGATTAATTACAAATGCCTGACTAACCCCTGGAAGAAACTCCCTGTTGTAGATGAAATTGCCTCGATGCACATAAATTGCCTTTCCACTCTCGAATGTCTTTCTCATACTGTGGTCGCAATACACTGTATCTAGCGACTCTAGTGCTACGTTGTGCCTGCGCACAAGAATACTCAAGATACTCTGATCCTGCCGATGCCCATACGACTTGCCATCGGTTGCTACACCAGACAGACGTGGTCCAACTAGAACATCACGGTTTTGCGCGAGTTTGAATGCCTCTCCATAGAATGCAACGGCTGCGGGATGACCAGACACGAAACATCCGAGACCGGCGACTATCTGCTTGGCCGCGCGCTCCTCGTCGGTCACCTGCAGAATCTGACAGAAAGTATCGCCGCACCAGCGATCGTTCTCCTCGCGGGGGTCTTCTAGGCACGCAACACCCTCCGTCCACGCCTTCGTCATCCACGCCTTTGGCCAGCGGCATAGAACAGAGCCAGCATCCGTGTAGAGCACGATGCGCCCTTTGAATGCATCACGTGTGGCAAGTTCATTGTACACCCAGAGTTTCCAGGCGTATTGAGATGGCTCCCAGAAATCGGGGAACTCGGCAGGTGTCCACGAGCTGGGAACACGCTCAAACGAGGCAAATGAGAAGCTGCTTGTCAGTGTACCGAGTGTTTCATCATTAATATCTGGGCCAATAAATACGACGACCGTCATATTCGGTACGACAGAGTGCTGCCTTCCGTACCCCTTCAGCCATTGTTGGAGACTTCCCAGGAAACTCTGGGTGGCATAGGTTGCGACGACAGGAGATGTTAGGATTTCCCTTGGAACCTCTGCCTTTGGGACAGGAAGATGCACGACAGCTGACGAATCACAGCCAAGACAGTCAGGAATCTTGTCCCCATTAACCCCAAGAATCGCGTATATTTTCTTTGCGCAGAATGCAAGTGTGCGCCGTGCTAGGCCAACCCTGTAAGTGTCCAGGGCTGGCACAGACACCTTGCGCGCCCACTCCTCCTCATTCTCATCGACCTTTTTGACCGCGTTAATCAGATCCTCGGGCGATTTGAACTGCCTCGCATCAATGCATCCGTTCGTATCGAAATCGCGCTGGAACTCTGTATCACCCCAGTAAATGGGGATACATCCCGCCGCCTTTGCATGTAGGTACTTCTCTGTACAGTATCCGCGACTCGAACTATTTTCATACGTAATACAGAACTTATAGTCCTGCAGGAATTTGAGTTTCTCCAGCTCGCCACCTCCTCCACCAGCCCCTGCGAAAATATCAGAACCGACAGTGTTGAAGAGACGCCCTGCAGAATCCACTGGCTTGTATGTGTTCAACCACTCAAATGCCTGATTGCGAATCGTGTTGGATGGATTGGATACCACGAAGGCGCAGAACTTGGGCCTGGCCTCGAGACGGGTCTGTGTGCATGCGGCCAGCGGAATCGGCTTGGGATTTACCAGGCGATCCACATCTGCTCCGAACCAATCGATGGAAAGCAGCCAGAGCGGCATACGAATATAGCTGCTGTTCATCTCGGTGTGCTTGAATCCAATGTTCAGGGCCGCAGAGGCGACAGGGCCCGTGTTCTCGCCGGTGTAATGGACCTTTGGAACCGTGTCTGTGAAGGATTTCCAGGTGGAACCGAACGGACCGAAGATCACAAGATCGGGGTTTCCGCCCCCCCACTTGTTGTACAGGGTTCCACGAACCTGCACAGGAGTCTCAAGTGTGCGCCCTGCCTCGTTCAGGAGGAGGGTGAAGAAATTATAGTCTCCCTGGAAATTCTCCCACATGTCACAAAAGACAATATCGTAGATCTCCTTCTTCGCGGGATTTGTCTCTTCAGAAGGTGCCACAGGGGCCACAGGGGCCACAGGGGCAACAGGGGCAACAGGCACGACAGAAGGAGCCAAAGCCAACCCTGCAATACCATCCATCGCCTTCGCCCACTCTGCCTTAACATAGGGTGAAATAGGTGACCACGCACGCAGCAGCATCTCCCTCCTCTCTTTTCCCTTACTAGACCACCCAGTCTGGGCCTCCAGGCTCGCAAACAGGCGCTTGAATGCGGCCACTCCCTCTTCCACCGAATTATCCGAGTAGTACAACTCCTCTGCTCCGCACCCAATATCCCGCAGTGCAGGTCAATTGTGAATCACGGGAATTCCCACCCACGCAAGATCGAGAAGTACTGGGCGAATACGATTAAACCGAATATGGGCGAGCGCAACACTGTTTTCCTGTGTAATCCACTCCACGCACCTCTGCCGCCCAATACACTGTCCACTCAAATCTGGATGTACACAATGCTTCACAACATTTTCGCGGAAGAATTTACTCCGTGCAACATTCTCACCGTTGTGGACTCTCCATGTTTCGAGTGGAAGCTTTTGGCGCGCCGCCTCGTGCAGTATAACAAGGGGGATCGTGCTACTGGATGCACTCGTGGTGTTCGTATCCACACAATGCACTACAAACTTCTTGGAAACATCTGCCTTCCACTGAATAGGGCCCATCATTCGACTATGAGCCTCTGCTAGAATGGGAGTCCACACGAAAGGAACAATACGCACTGGTGCGCGGACAAACGTATCCAACGCATAGACATCGTCTGGGCCAGTTATATCACGTAGTAGCCATGCTTCTTTGATTCCTGTCATATCTCTAGGAGGCATTGACACAGGATAAATACTCGCCTCGATTTCATTGAGAACAAATGGCTTGCGGATAATCCAAATAGACGCGGGTGTGAGAGCAGCACGCTGGACCGCTGTTAACGTGAGTTGACCAACCTCGAATACTAGATCAAACTGCTGCGTGAGCTCCAGATCCTCCAGATGAACCACTTTCATTATCCTGGAGATCGCTACACAGTCATCCCACCACGCCTTCTTCCCTTTGACGTTTATCAGAGATACCGTGTTCCCTAGACCCACCATCATCTCTGCGATTGCGATCGATGTGTTCGTGTTCCCGCTCGAAAATACCGAGTATTCAACGTGACAGGTGATACCAATGTGCATTCTGTCTCTTTTCAGAATATACATAGATATGTTTAGACCTTTAGTGCGCTTCTACTTCGACCCCTCTTGCTGTATGGCCGAGTTTACTGCGCGAATTTCGTATTTTGCGACTGTTTGTTGTAGATACCCTTTGAACTGTTTTACGCGTACTGCTACGTTTGGGTGTTGCATTCGTCGCGAAAAACTTCGGCAACATTGTTTTGTATGTCTTATAGAAATCGTCCTGTGAATACATGTTCATTGTTTTGACCTCCACAGGGTGTTTCAGATGCATTTCGTAGCATTCTTCAACATACGGCTTTCCCAGAAATCCATTCGCAAACGTGGATGATATTTGCTCAACGTCGACTGCGCCTCCTGCGCTCAAACTACTCGTATGGTCGGACCAGCGCGGGAATCCGCCCAGAATGAGGGATTCTAACGCAATCCAAGAGACTCCCTGCTGAATGGAATTTTCCAGAACCTGTAGGATCTTTTCGTAGGGGGCCGTCTCTACCGCCGTTTCCAGTCGATACAGCAGCTCCCTGTAGAAAAACCAGACAGTTATAATGGGGTGGCTGAAATACTTCTTACGTGGCGCACTCTTCTTCAATGATTTCCTACTGCTCGATTTGACAGGGGATCGGATCGTTTTCGCCGCCCGCCCACCGTGCTGCACTCCTTCTTTTATCTTGATGGAGTGTAATTTCCCCCAGGCAATAACACGGTGTAAGGCAAAAAACAGGCCAGGCCTACTCACATGACGCTGTGAGCCACCACCACCTTCCTGCTCCTCACCGCGACCAAACAGAATGTCCATATAACTATCTTCCTCCTCCTCGACACCACTCATTAAAAACTCCAGATCAACCGGTCTATCTTGATTGTCACCAAGAATCACATGCATTGAATCAATACACGCCCTGAAACGTTTGACGTCATTGCTCTCCCTGTGATACCCAGACAACTTCGTGTAAAATGTAGATAAATACCCCAGGAATTTCGCGAGATAGGGTTTGTGTGTTAACGCAAGCCGCTGAAATATCGCAAGTAATATCATCATATAGGATTCGTCTCCCGCAGTAAATAGCTTATACGGTTTCGTGCGTAGCTCATATAAATTCTGCTCACTCACTGCCTTTGTCACATACGCTTCCACATACTCCTTCTCATTCGCTTGTGCAACTGTAACACTCAAAATATACTCTACCGTATCTGTAATACACTTGCTGTTCAGGAGTGCCTGCTGGATCTGTAACATACGACCGCTGTCCTTAAGAATTTCAGGGTCTGGCTGTATCATAAAATTATGGAGGATGGCACTCGTCTCCAAGATAGATGGAATCGCGGGTAGGACCTCATCAAGCCGAATCGCGTCCGTCAATGATACAAGAACATTCTGAATACGTGGGCCTATCGCATCATTCACACCCTGCTGCCATTTTCTGTCACTCGAAACGACATATCCATCCACAAATGCCTTGAACTCTTCTATTTTCGCCTTGATATCTTCCGCGTTCATTGCATTTGCTGCAGCCCTTACTATCTCGTGCGCCTCGGCCATCGCTTTCATTTTCTTCCTATCCAATGTATGAATCGCCGGCTGTACCATCCTTTTAAAGGATTCCAGACGCTCTTCCGCCGACGGCGGCGTCAAATCCCTCCTGAACACTGCAATGCAATACTTCTTATCCTTGACATATGTGTACATCACATTTGCACCCACTGCAATTCCGTACGCCGCCGCAATAATATCCTCCGTGCAGAAAAATACCATCGACCCTACAGGGATTTCCTTGAACCGTGTTGTATCCAGACACGAAAGAACCTGCAGCCAATCACCCGCCCGCTTTTGCTGGAATAGTTTGTGTATAAGTGATTTAGCATCCTCATTCTTGCCGCCGTCCATGTATCCCTTGTACGCCGTAGCGAGCTGTACAATCAATGTATTTACACTATTTGGGTGCGCATCATCGATGCCTCCCTTCACCGTTGTAATAGAATGGTCAGGCCTCCCAGGATCCAGAAAAGTCGTCTTGACCGAGTGTATCCCCTCGCGGCTTTTCCCCAGCGCCTGTAATTCCACCGTCATTGTGGAATCGAAGAGATACTTGAAATCGGTGGAAGTATCCTTCATCGGCGGGTACAAAATGGACACGTCGAACTCGTCGTTAATGACTTCGATTTTGACGGTCCGCGCTGGTGCCGTGAAGGATTTCAGGGCCGCCCACGGTTTATTCGCACTGTCATTGAGTGATTCCCGCGAATTCACAAAGAACGCGAATTTAGACGTCGCCCCTTGATCTGCCGCTAACGCGGCATAGAAAGTCACAGAGACTGCGTCAATCAGAAAATACAGGCCGGTTTCATCCGCATTTCCTGCGAGTTTATTGAAAAGCCCCACCCCTTTTTCAGACCACACGTAATTCCCTGCAGCATCCTTTTCACCGATAGGATACGAACTCCATGTATAGACGACATCATCCAGAATAGACAGGGGAGTGTCTGGAGTTACAGACTGCACCGATTCACGGGCCAATCCTGTTATTTTCTCAAATGTTTCCCATTCATCCGCTATCACCGTTGGTCTGGCAAATGTTCCGATATCTTTGATTTCCTTTATGAGGGCTGATCCATTAAATGTCCCTGCGAACCCTAATCCCTGGATACGCTGTTTGATCCTCTCCACGTTATTTCCACGAATAGCCTTAAAATCGTGGACGGCATCTGCCGCTGCGGCATCATTGATTTTTTTGTTTCTTTCTATGATTGCTGTGGCCCGAGCCCTCTCTTGGGATTGCGTTAAAACCCGCTGCTTTTTACCGGTCGACTGTTTTTCTTTGCTGTCTTCTACAGGCGCTTCTTCTTCACTATTCCTGTCTCTTTTTGCACCCCCATCCATTTACCTATATATTCCCTCGTCTATTTTTTCAGAAGTTCCTCCCACGCCGCCTGGACTGCAGGATTGTAAGGAGAATGCTTCCACGCGAGGGTTGCCGCGTGCCCTCTGTACACCTCCAAATTATTCACGTGCGAGGTGTAGGCTGTGTTCAGGCTATTTGCTGCCGCGATCACATTGTTCCCATCATATGTATAGCCAAATGCTGACCACGCATCCGAATTATGCACAACCGGGAATCCACACCACATCAGTTCTAATGACATATAATTGTATTCATTGTTGTACTGATGACACACGAAGGTTGCAGAGGGCCACTTCTGCATTGTGGATACGATGTCCATTCTGCCGGCGAATTCAATGCGGCCATCTCGGAACAGATCGAGGGTAGGCAGCACAGAATTGGCGAGATGGGGGTTTCCCATAACTCGTTCCCCGTTCAACATAACCACCTTTCCCTTCCATGTACGCCCGAGGGCGCGATACCACCGCTCAATGGCTAACAGAGGGATGTAGAACGATTTCTGGAAGGAAATGTTGGGTTCCATAATAAGAATCCGATCATCCTCCTCCGTTTCCCGTGGCTTCCATCGGATCGAAAGATCCCCTCCGCGTGTCACAATGGACGGATCCCAGACATAGGGGGCAATCATATCGGCCAGATTCTGCGGCGGCACAACATGATTAATATAGGATGCGTATTCTGCGTGCTGGCCGTAGTGAGGAGAAACCCAAATTCGGTCTATTTTCTCAATAATGTGATGGGCAAAATGCATCGCGGGGTAGTAAATCGGCGTCTCAATATCAATGTTCAGAATGTTTCCGAGGTAAAGCTTTGCGAGTTTTCCTCCCAACATTTTGACAAACTCGCGCAACAGGGGGTCGATACTCATTCCGATTTCAATGAGAGCTGCCACAGGGAGCGGCTTCGTAAGAATCGCTTCCGTGGTCATTAGCCGGCAATGATGCAGCATGTGTGGAATAGTATCCATCGATTTCGGCTTTTCATTGACCACCATAATCGGCGCGTAGCCCATTGCATCGAACATCTTGTAGAGAATAAACACGTTCTGGTAAAGACCATTCGAAAAGAGATTATCGTTCGTAATAGTCGCCGTCGCCAACAGGACCACTTTCCTCTCTTCTACCGGCTTCAGCTCTGCAATCGGACGGAGCACAGTCAACTCGGAACAAGGGTTTCCGAAATTACGGGTCATTCCTGGTATTTTGGCTGCCATATCTGTTGGAAGTAGCAGTTGACCTTTATACTGCGTTGGCTCCGCCTCCGCCCTCCACACCGTTGGCTCCGCCTTCAAGCGTAGACACACGCGATTGCAGGGATTTCACCGCCTCAATCAACACCGGAATTAATTTCATATAGGCAACACTGTATCCCCCACCGCTATCCACAACAGCTTCTGGCAGCGGACCTACAACATCCTGGGCAATAACTCCAACGTCGACATCCCCCGTACTTTTCCACGTAAATCGGACTCCGTGAATGGATGAAAGGATCGTATCGAATTCTATTATGGGACGAATATCCGATTTCCATTTTCGATCCGACGCAGTGATGAAATTCTGGGCAGTAACTGTTCCCGAAAACACAGCATTCCCTGCCGTGTTAATATACATTGTCGATGTCGCCCCCTGCTGAAACAGGAATCCAGTGGTCGATAGACCGACCTGAAGAACACCGGTTGACAAACTCGTTCCGAGCGTGGAGGCCGCCGCACCCCCGCCACTGAAGGCACCCCCATTTGAAAAGATCGAGACATTTGATAAATTCAGGGGCGCAACTACCTGAATCGGCGATACATCGAAATTCGAAATGACATTGGTGTTAATTGTCTTCGTATCGTAATTCACCATTTGTTGAATATTGACGAGTTGATTTGAGAGGAATCCCTGTGGTGTCAGACCGGTCGCACTCGTTATAACATTCTGCAGTTCCACAATGTTCAAAACACTCATCTCTATTATACCGAGCGCATTTCATAATGCATTAAACCGCAGTACGCCATAGGAAGAGGACGATGCCCTCGTACATAACTACTGCGAGCACATCCGTTATTCTCGTCGATACATCTGTGTTGGGGGCCGGCCAGTCCGCCGTCGTATTACTCTCATCGCTAATGCCTCCCGGACGAAATGTATCAATTCGCGATTCACTGGGCTATCTCTCGACACCACAATCGATTATTGTGAGTACAACGGCAGGCATTCGGTTCGCCGATGGAACCAGCTCAATCTCCGTATCACAGCCGTTCGCGACCCTCACAGTTTCCTCACGAGATGCTGTATCGTGGAACATTGTAAATACCTTCGGATTTCCCTCCTATGATACGAATGCAAACGTGAATTCCCTGTCGGCATCCACCATACAGGGCAATACGATCCAGGTCGGCGGTTCGATACTAACCTCAAGTATTTTTACGAACTCCCTGTCCGTTCAGAGCACAGCCCAGGTATTCGGACCGGCCTTTGTATCCAGTCTCGTTGTCGGTTCCAGCACGCCACAGCCAGGATACACGGCATATGTTCAGGGAAATGCTCTCGTAACGTCGAACGTCTTTGTCGGATCGAATTTAACGGTTGGAGGGGGAGGGACGTTCCAGAGCAGTGTGTCAGTCGCAGGGGGCCTGGGTGTAGGGAGTAATTTAACAGTGGGTGGGGACATGACAATTGCGGGGAATTTTAACACGGTGGGATCCGGTTCCATAAATTGCCAGACTCTCCAATCCCTGTCCTCTCTGAATATTGTTGGACCTCTCAACATAAATTCCAACGCAACAATTCAGTCTAATTTAACAATTGGGGCGACCCTCCAGGCCGCGGTAATTACTACTAGCACTCTGACAATTGCCACAAACGTTGGTGGATTTCTCCAACTCGCCGGCGGTCCAATTCTCCAAACTCGCTCCGATATTCTCCCTGGAACCACAATTCCCGCGTGGAATTCACCACTCTACACACCCTTCTTGAGTTCAGGGACAATTCAGGCATCTGGAACCGCCGTCATCGATACCCTCAACGTGGCAACCGCAATCTCCGCCGCTACCATAAATCAATGCCTTTTCGGATCTGCCATCATTCAAAACAGTCAGGGGAGCCTGACGACGAGTTCCATTCAGACAAACACAATGATCCTGTCGAATTCCCTCGTAACAGTGTCATTGCAGGTGTCAAGTGTCCTCGCATCCACCCTGACAATTCAGGGAAACATTCTCGGAACTGATCCGACCACCTACATTAGCGCAGCAACTCTGACGACATCGTCCATCGCAACGAATTCCCTCTCGACTGGAAATCTTCTCGCAGGTGTTATTCAAACCCCTGCCGTTCAAGTGAGTTCCTTGACCGTCTACACTACGCTCAATGGCGGTCCCGCGTTTACGACAATGAGTGTTCCTGGGGCGACAATTGACAATTCCCAGGGGGCGTTGATAACAAGTTCCATTTTCACAAACAGTCTGCAGACGAGTTCCTTCTCCATCGCCTCTGGGAATATTACTGCAAATTCGACCCTGACAATTATCGCCCCCAACACCTATATTAACGCCCTCACTGTGAGTACATTGGCTACGAGCACTCTGCAGGCAAGTACTCTCTCGGCGGGGAAAATTACGATGGGATCTGCGCCGACCACCGTTTCCCCCTTTTTTGTACAGGGGGCAGGAACGAATGTGGTGGTCACAGGCGGTCCTGGGGATTATTTGACACCGTATCTGCTATCGAATGTGCTGCCATTTGGACAGGATCCTCTCGTTCCTTACACAACAGCAGTAACATTTAACGCGAATTATCAGGGCTCCCCTCCACCTCCAGGGCTTGTTGTCACGTATAGTGCAACTCTCTTTTGGGCTGGACAGCAGGAGTCGTACATGCAGGTCGCACCGGCGGGAGGTGGTCCAACCCTCTATGGCCTCTATCAGCAGGATCAGACAGTTACTGGAACACTGCCGATTAGTACCTTTCAGATTACGGCATCCCTGTATGGAGCGAGCGCGATCAGTGTTAACTTCGGATTCCAGTATTCTGCAAATCCGACCCAGGTCGATTCGAACACATTGATCGAATTTAACAACGGAATTCTCAACTGGAAATATGCGGTGAACGGAACCACAATTCAGAATTCACTCAACGATATTTCCACGCGAAATTTGTTTTATTATGGATCTCTGAATTTCGCCTCGGATCCGAGAATTAAGGAAGATGTTCACGATGC
>Ga0114968_10003445_pt1 | contig 11880 bp, 8 predicted proteins | sample M_130807_EF_Meta_FD_87020 | JGI IMG/M metagenome (GOLD analysis project Ga0114968, IMG submission 87020) | Freshwater microbial communities from Lake Montjoie, Canada to study carbon cycling - M_130807_EF_MetaG | ecosystem: Environmental > Aquatic > Freshwater > Lake | place: Lake Montjoie... | reverse complement strand
TAAAACGTTCGTAGTTTATCTTATTTTTTTTCATCTGTTTATCAAATGATTCAAGACGTTCTTTCTCTTTTTCTAAATTTATAACATAAACTTTATCACAGACTCTATTTATAAAAGACATGATTAATCTAATTAAGTAGAGTTTTTTTTATAAAATAAGGTATACTTGTTATTATAATATAATGAAAAGTGTATTTAATATCTTTTGAAACTAAGAACTCTATTAATAACCATATATATACAAGAAAGTAGTATTTAAGAGGAATAAAAAAACTTAATAAAAAAACGATTAACATTAGCGAGCATATAGGTATAGTTCCAACTTGTAAGAATGATTCTTTGACTAACCAGTTTAGCGACTGATTATTTTTCTGATCTGTAATATGTATATTTGAAAGAATTGAAGATAAGAATGGTGGATAGTATTGTGATAGATTAGATTTCTTATTATTTGCTTCTATCAAAACTGGATGAAATGCGTATGCATTTAAACTATACTTTCGCACTTGACCACTTATAAAATCATCTACGTGAAATCCTATAGGTTCTTTCATAAGATTTCTTGCTCCTTTCTGTGAAATAATATATCCATACAAACCTCCACATCCTTCTGTTTTTAAGATACTATCTGATATATTTTCAATTTTTCGATTTGTTAATTTAGTAACAAGTTTATTATACGTTGATGTATCACCACAGTAGAATGTAGAACCTAAATAGAGGATATCAAAATCGTTCGGGACTTCATTCCAAGAGAGTTGTAGTTCACTATTAAGATTTGAATTTAGTATTGCATCATCTTCTAAAATAAGAACATTCTTGTAATCTTTTTCAATCATAGTTTCCCATAGTGTTCTGTGAGATATAGCACAACCTTTTAATCCATCAGGGCACGTTGTATTACACTGGGATGTTAAGCGTATATCATCTTTTATTGTAGTTCCATCTACTGCTTCAAAACGTTCAAACTCAATATCTTGTGCTTTGAGTTGTGTTGTAATGTATTCAAGTCTTTCTTTATCTTTTTCTAAATTTATGACATAAACTTTATCAACAATCTTGTTAATAAATGACATACTCCTAATAATTAGATATAATTTACTTACCAAAAACGCCTAACTCTTTTACTTTATGTAGACAGTAGTTCCACATATCCATATTTTGAGAAGTAACAAAAGTCATAGATAGAATTACTCTACGTTGATTAGCGCATAGTGCTTTACCTCTATGAAAAACTTTATCGCCTTCAAAGAGAATAGCTTGTGACTTCTCAACTTCTAAAACTTGTTCTTTTTCTTCATGATCTCTATAAACATAGTTACCACATGTTATTTCTGTGCTGACAGGAACTAGTAGAGTAAAGAATCTTCCGCTATAGTGATTTGAATCAAAGTGCCAATCAATATAATCTCCTTCTTTCTCATATACAACTAAACACATACGAGTTTTAACATCTTCAGGCGCAACTTGTAACTTATCAGATATATAAGGCGATATTATACTTGGTAAAGAGTTATACCAAGCTTCTATCTCGGGGATATTCTCTTTTAGAGTATTATATGAGATGTTCTTCTGGTGTTTTTTAGGAATTTCAATACGCACACCTTCTATTTCTGAGATTTCGAGAAGTTTTTTACGAAACTTTTCAGGCAAGGAAAGATTTATTAGTTGTATTCCACAAAATGAATCATTTTGTATACACGTTTTTAAATGATTTTGATAGAATAGTGTTCTAAATAAGAAGTCTATAATAAATACTACGACAAGAAGTATAATCATAAATATAGGTATTAACCAGTAATTAAATTTTGATTTTTTTCCCATTATCTATTAGATGGGAAATAAAAAAACTCTAGCAAAGTATGGAGGGAATCATTATGGTAGAGGATTGAATGGTTCTAGGAAAAAAAGACAGAAAGCGGGTGATAAACAAGTAGGATATGTTATTAATTTAGATAAGCGTCCTGAAAAATGGGAGAGAATCCAGAATGATTTTAAAGATACAAGTATAAGTCTAGAACGTTTTTCTGCAATTCAAAATGAGAACGGACATATAGGTTTAGGAAATTCATTTAAGGCATTAATACAAAAGGCAAAAGATGAGAATATGGAATCAATACTAATTTTAGAAGATGATTGTAAGCCACTAAAAAATTTTGAAAAACGTTGGTTATATACAAAAGAATGGTTAAATAATAACAAAGATAAATGGAGTGTATTTAATGGTTCAGCAAAAGACCCACATGATACTTTAGTAATCCATAAGTTTGATAATAAGAATTCATTAAAAACAATGAGTAAAGGAAAATATGCTACAATGATGTTAATTAAGAATGATGCTTATGATAAGATTTTAGAATGGGATTGGGATAAGCATTGGCTATTTGATTTTAATTTTGTAAATAATAGTGATCATTTTAAAAATATCTTTATAGATCCTCCGCTTGCTTTACAGTATAGTGGTTTTAGTAATACAGAAAGAATAACAAAGGATTATACGCATGAGGATTCTGGAAAAATAAGTGAGGTAGAATCACAAGAAGGAGGTAATGATAATGAAAAGATACATGTTCTAACGGTATCGACAATTGAAAACGATATGTTAAAACGTCTTATAGATTCTGGTAAGAAGTATAATGTTAATATAACTGTTTTGGGTTTAGAAATGAATAATGGTAACTTAGGTCATAATGATGTTAAAAAGGATAAATCAAGAAAATTTGGAATGAAATTAGCTTTACCAAAGGCATATTTAAAAAATGTTGATGATAATGATACTGTTATTTTTACAGATGCATGGGATGTTATTTATGTAGGAAGTGCAGAAGAAATTGTAAGAAGATATAAGAATATGAACTATCCAATTGTTTTTGGAGCAGAAAAGTATTGCTGGCCTGATAGTGACAGAATGAATGAGTTTTCAGAAACAAAAGATACAGCTTTTCCATATTTAAATAGTGGAGGATATGTTGGAAAGGCTGGAGCAATTAAGAAAATACTAGAAAATTATAATGATACTGAAAATGTAAATGATGAAAAACGAATTGACGATCAGAGATTTTGGATTGATATGTATATGGCAAATAAGGATGTAATTAAGTTGGATACAAATGCAGAGATATTTTTAAATGCGTGCGGAACTAATCAAAATTTCTATAATATTAAACCGAATTCGTTTGTATATACTGAAACAAATACAAGTCCACTATTAGTTCATGCAAATGCATCAGATAAATCTGTTCTAGAACTTTTCAAAGAGAAATATGGTGGAGGTGAACCAAATTTAAAAGAAATTACAATGGGTATACTAAGTTGGAATTCATGTAAAACACTAATCAATACTTTAAATTCATATAAAAAAAATAATTTATTAAATTTAATAAACTGTTTCATATATTTTCAAGAAATAGGAGAGACTGAAAAGAAAATAGCAGAACGATACAATATCCCATATATATCATCTAACACTAATATTGGAATTATAAAAGCTCTTATTAAAATGATTGAAAATACAAAAACAAAATACTTTATATTTTCTGAGAATGACTTTGAATTAATTCATGATGCGAACGAAACAGAAAAAGTGTTGAGTGATTGTATAAAATTATTAGAGAATGATGATGTTCAAGTTGTAAAACTAAGAGATTTAGAAAAGCCTGGTGAGCCACTATATTCAAAAGGTTTTTATGATACCGAATATAAGGATAAACCAAATGAAAAAACTTTTCCATATAAGTTAGAGGGATTAGGTTATATTGAAAATCCTGAAGAAAGATTTCCTGATGCTTATACTATAATAAATTATAATTATAAATGGTATAAGTGTGGTAGTAAACATAGCAAATGGTCAAACAATATATTTATGGCAAAGATAGAATGGTTAAAGAGTATATTTATACCATTAATTGACCCTGCTGTAAATAATACTAAAAATATTCATTATTTAGAAAGAAATATGATAGATAATCTAAAAAATTATAATCTAGCTGCTGGTATGGGACTATTTACACATAATAGATTAGAAAGAGAAGAGTGTAAAGATACAAATATACAAATAGCTGGAAGTAAAACCGATGCGTATACTATTAGTTTAGTAGATAGAGAAGATAGAAGAAAAACAATTACAGAAAAATTTAAGAATTCATCTATTAATATAGTTATGCTTATTGTTGAGAGACATCCTAATGGCGCAGCAGCTGGTTGTGGGGATTCTTTTATGAAAGCTATTAAAAAAGCAAAAGAATTAAATTTACCATCTGTTCTTATATTTGAAGATGATAATATGCCCTTAGATAATTTTGATGAGAGATGGAAGAAAGTAAAAGAGTGGTTGGATTCAAATAAAGATAAATGGGAAGTATTTAATGGTGGAGCAAGAATATATGAGGGGCCAAATATTAAATTAAAGTATAAGGTAGATAACGATATTAATTTATTTGAATTAAGCACATTCTTTGGAACAAATTGGATTTATATACATTCAGATGTATATGATAAGTGTTTAGAATGGACTATTGAAAAGAATGGTCCTATAGATAGATATTTAGGAAATAACTCTATTTTTAAGAATCTTTGTATATATCCTTATTTAGGATTACAAGAAGTAGGTGTTAGTAACAGTTGGGGGAAACATATGAACTTATCAAATAATGATAGAAGAATGAAAGATATATTAGAGAAAGAAGTAGAAAAACAAAAAAATATGATTGGTGGTAATGATACTGTATATATAAAAAAAACTGATATAGCAGAGACAGAAGCATTATATCCATTTCTAAAGAATATTTATGAAAATAAAAAAATAGAATTTGTAGATAATAGAGAAAAATATGATTTAATAGTAGTATCATGCTTAAATGGTGTTCCACAAGATCAGAAATATATACTAATATGTGGAGAAAGGTTTTATAGAATAAATAATGATCATATAAATAATCAAAACTGTATTGCTATTTTTTTAACATCGCAACATCCTGATACAAAGAATCTTAAAAACTACTACTATTTTCCACTATTTTTAACGATTGGCCATGAAATTTATAATAGTTCTCCTTTTATAAAAGGTTTTTCAGATACTCCTAAAACATACTTATGTGCATTTATTGCGCGTGGAGAAACTGAAGCAAGAACAAATATGTTTAAAGCGTTACTTACTGAAGATAAAACAAGTACAACTCATGCGTTAGGTAGTGCTCTTCATAATAAAGATGTTACTTTACCACAGTTTTGGTGGGATTTACCACAGGTATACAAAGATTACAAATTTATGTTTGCAATTGAAAATAATGATGAAGTTGGTTATATTACTGAAAAAATTATGAATGGATATAGATCATCATCTATTCCAATTTATTGGGGCACAGAAAAGGTGAAAGAGATATTTAATCCAGAATCATTTATATATATAAAAGATTATAAGAAAGAAGATGGGACAATTGATTATGAAGCATGTGCTAAAGAAATAGTCGCGATTGCGAATGATGAAGAGCGTTATAATAAAATGAAAAATGCACCAATATTTAATAAGAATGAAGATCCAGAATTTTCTAAATTCTATGATTCACCTTCACCTAAATGGGTTATTGATATTGCAAATGATATTAAGAAAAGATTAACACCAATGACAGGTGGATCAAAATATAAAAGAATAACTAGGAAAAAAAAGAAAAGTCTTAAAAAAAGATTAAAAAATATAGTAGGGGGTAATAATAAAGAAATAAGTTGTCTTTTTCCAGCATATCTTCCATCGGTAAATGCTGGTGCAGAGCAAATGGCACATGCAATAAATAAGTATCTATTAAGTAAAGGATATACAATTAATGTTATAGGTAGTTGGGATACACAACAGTATGATGGATTAAATCTTATAAGTAATAGTGATAATAAGAAAGTGAATGAAGCAATTGATAGAAGTTCTATACTAGTTACGCAGCAGAATAGTTCTGATTATGGGGTTGATTTAGCTAAAGAAAAAAATAAGTTTTTAGTTATTATTGTCCATAATACTCAAAGAAATTTTTATGATTTAGAAAAGTTTAAGACAAAACTTGATCCATCAAAACTATTTGTAGTATTCAATAGTGAATGGGTAAAAAATGATTTTAATATTAAGTTAAATTCAATGGTATTATATCCTCCAGTAAATTGTAATGAATATAAAGTAGAATCATCGCATGAATATGTTACACTAATTAATGTAAGTGAGTTGAAAGGTGGAAATCAGTTTATAGAAATTGCTAAAAAAATGCCAGATATTAAATTTCTTGGTGTAGAAGGTGGTTATGATGATCAAATTAAAAATCTAAATATTCCTAATCTAACATATATACCTAATACGCCAAATATAAAGGATGATGTATACTCGAAAACTGATATACTATTAATGCCATCTAGTGCTGAAACATGGGGGAGAACAGCAACTGAAGCACTATGTTGTGGAATACCAGTATTAGCAAATTCAACACCAGGATTAAAAGAGAACTTAGGAAGTGCTGGTATATTTATCGATAGAAATAGTATTGATGAATGGGTAAAAACAATTCGTAAATTAAAAGATGATAGAAATTATTACAATGAAATCTCGAATAAGTGTAAAGAGCGTTCAAGTGAAATAATGAAAAATACAGAAACACAGTTTGAAGAACTATATAATAAATTAGAAAACATTCAAACTGGTGGTAATAAACAAGATGCATATGTTATAAATGTAGAAACAAATAAGATACGATGGAAAACAATACAAGAAGATTTTAAAGATAGTTCATTTAATTTAATACAGTATAAAGCAATAACAAGTGGCACTCCGCATTTAGGACTTGGATTGACACTAGTAAATCTTATAAAAGAAGCAAAAGAAAAAAAATTAGAGACAATACTAATATTTGAAGATGATAATATGCCATTAGAAAATTTTAATTCTAATTGGTTTATAATAAAAGAATGGTTAGATAATAATAGAGATAAATGGGATGTATTTAACGGTGGTCCAAGATTTACAGACTGAGAAACTTATACAGAAAATACTAAAGAATCACAGTATAAAAAAGATGTAGAACTAACCGTTTCTTTAAAGAATAATGTACATATATTTAAAAGTAAAACGAGATTGTTAGCTACAAATTGGATTTATATAAATAGTTCTATCTTTGATAAATGTATTAATTATACATTTGAAAAAGATGGTGCAATAGATAACTTTTTATTAAAACCAGAATCTTTTAAGGTTATGTTTAGTATACCATTATTAGGATTACAACATATACCTACATCAGAAAATACATCTCAAAGTAAAGGATTAAATTTCAAAAAATTAGATAAAGGAATTCTTCAAGTATTTAATAATATTTTAGAAGATATTAATTTATCTAAGAATAGTGATTCATCTAAGAATAGAGATTTATCTGGTAATATTCGTAATCATTTAGAAATTATAATAGAGTGGATAAAAAATGATAAAAAATTTGGTATAGTGCGTCCTGGAGATGGTGAATTTAGTATATTAGAAAATAGATCAATAACTACACAGAATAATTGGACATTTAATGAAAATTCTACGTTAAAAGATGAATTACTTGAATCATTAAGTAAAAAATTAGATAATTTATACATTGGAATACCTAATGAAGCTTGTTCTGGAAGAAATTTTTCTCATTTATATGAATATTATATTAAGAAGCTTAGTTTACCAAATGAAAGAAAAACATATTCAACTATATTTCATAACGAAAATTGGATGTTTTTTATAAATTTCATTAAATCATATAATAGTAAAGATATATACTACGTAGGCCCTGGGAAAAAAGAAACAAATGAAATAAATATTAAAGGACGCTTTAATGTTGATGATAAATTAGTGAATAGTTGGGATAGAGATGGTGAAAAAATAACAAATGATCTTTATAATTGGATATCAGATAAAAAAAATAGTTTAATATGTTTTTCTGTAGGACCAATAACAAAAATATGGATACCAAAATTATTAGAAAAATATCCAACAAATATCTATTTAGATGTAGGCTCATCATTCGATATATATGTAAAAGACGAATATATTAAAAGAGCTTATCAAGATAATAAGGAGGTTGTAGATATAAGTAAAGTATGTTCATTTTAGTAATTTTTTCTTATTTTTTTTATAGTTTTTTTCTTATATCCACCTTTTATACTTGAATTACGATTATTTATTGTAGTATAACCTTTAGAAACAAGATCTTTAAATGTATCATTAAATTTTTGCGAATTAGCAGACATTGATATTCCTACTGATTCAGTTCCATATTTTTGACCTAGTTCAGGATTACTCCCCCATAACTCTTTATCACTATTTGGATGTGGAGGCACATATGTTTTAATTTTATATTTTTGTAACATGGCGGAAAATGCCATATCTTCACCAGCTCTGAAATATATACCATATATATCAGGATTTAATTCCCATAAATGATGTAAATATTCTCTTTTAAAAAACCACGAATGACCGACAAAATCGACTTCAGTAGTTTTTTCATTAGCACTATGCCATCCAATCTGTTTTTCTATTTTGTATGCATCACCTTTTTCAAATATATTACCATGTGTTCCTAAAAGACCGGGATACTCTTTAATAGTATTCAAACAATTTTCAAACCATTTAGACATAGGTATGGTATCATCATCAATAACGCATACATAATCTGTATTTGCGAGAAAAGCGATTGCAAATCTCCCCCATACACCAAAATTTTCTTTTGTTTCAATAATTGCTACATTTTTCATAAGATTTTCTGGAATTGTAGGCATTTTAATATCTTCAAGAATTGTTTTCCAGATAAGTATTTTAGATGGTTTAATAGTTTGATTATTAAGTGAAGTAAGTTGTTCAATTAATACATGTGGCCTTTTAAATAGAGTTAAAATAGCAGTTATGCTCATACTATATTTTATTAATATTATAAATCTATAGTATTAGTAAAATAAAGATATTTATTTATCTACCTCTATATAATTTTAACATATAATCATCTGTAAGTGGTGGACCATATAAATTGAGCTCTTTAAGTTCTTGTGTTGTTTTTGCATTATCAGATAAACCAAATAAACTTGGTTTATCTTTTAGGGTAGTAGATAATAGCGTGCAAATGACACCAAATATCCTTTCAAAAGAATGCCGATACGACCTTTCTTTTGAGAGGATATTAACAAACTGTAAAAAATGATAATTATCTTCTAGTTTATTTAGAAAATCAAGTGTAATAAATGAACAGCCCCCCCATGATCCAATCCAATTATTCGTATTATACATATCAATTACATCTTGATTACCTGTTATAGTTGCTAATTCTAGTTCTTTATCGGGAAAATGTCTAAAAGATGAATTATTAGATGTAAAATTCCATAGCATTATAACATCTTTTAAATCGTATTTTTCGAAATCAAATTTTTTTACAAACCACATAGAGTCCTGCATACATATTGCTTTATTGAATGGTTTTAATTTATGAAAATAATAATAAGGTAAAATTTCTCCAGCGCCGAGAAAATCAGAATCAACTAATTCTACATTTTCTAATGGTATATTGTCTATAATGTCTTTATTACTTCCGTCTGTAATTATTAATATCTTTTCTTTATAGTATTTACGAATACTATTGTAGCAATTTATCCATATTTGATTATCTTCTTTTTGTTTAACGCATCGAGTAAATATAAATCCAAAATCATTTTTATTACCACCCTTTTGTTTTCTACTTTTATTTTTTTTATTTTTCCTACTTTTCTTACTTTTTTTTTTCATCTATAATATATTACGAAAAATTAGAAAGCACAAGCTTTATTATTCTTAACTTCTTTAAATTTATTCAATTTTTTCTAGAATTGTTAAGCCATTATTATTTATAAAACGTTCTTTTAATTTCCAATTTTTATTATTAGATAAAAATTCCTCTATTGCAGGCCACAGTCCTTTATACAACTCATCATACGTCATATTATAGCGATATGTTAAGGAATTTATATCTATATTGTCTCTTTTCATGTGCCTCACCAATTCACTTGTATATTCATCCACCGTAGTATCATGTATTAATATATACTTATTAACTACAACATTCCATTTATCTAATTCCCTTTTAAGTTGTCCGTATACATGAAAAGTATCAATAAATAATAAATCTGTATTTTCTAAAGGACATTCTAAATCACTGCCTTTATAAAAATTAATATTAATATTTTCATTTTCGCATTCCTTTATAAATGTTTCAATATATTCATTTGAAGAGATATCAATAATTCTTAATTTATTATTTTTATTATTAAGAAGTGCTGATGCAAATGCGTATGTGCTAACTACTCTACGTGTTCCACATTCTGTAATACTATTACAAAGTTTACCGTACTTATTAAGAGTGGATAAGTGTTCATATATATCAGATATATTTGAACATTTTTCTAAATATTTAGTATTTATAATTGAATTCATATAATATCTATTTCTATATAATTTTAGCATATTATGCGTATGCGATGAATCATATAAATTAATATCTATTAGATTTAAAATTAAGAATAGCCGTATTAATTATATAATAACGGCATTTTTGTTTTTTGGAATATATAAGTTAAAATTAATTATATAATAACGGCATTTTTGTTTTTTGGAATATATAAATTAAAATATAAATATATTTTAGGATGCTAGTATTTTTAGCAAAAGAAAAAGATTATAAAGTATATGAAGATTATATAAAAAGTATTGAATATTATTTAAAAGAATACAATATACAGTCTAATATAATTTTACAAGATAGTTTTGAAAATTTTACATTTGACAATAATAACTATTATATATTTATTCATAAAACATTTGGAGCATCACCAAATAATGATATAATAAAAAAATCATTTATAATAAATACAGAACAGCTATGTAGAGAGGATCAATTAAACCCGATAAAAGAATATATAAATCAAGGATATAGAATTATTGATTATAGTTTAGGTAATATTAAAATTCTTAACAATCCTAATATTATATATTTACCATATTTAGTAAATCCGAATGAAATTAAAGAAATAAATAAATTAAATGAAATTGTAATGATTGAACCAAATAGTCCTATACGCTTAGAATATTTAAATTTTGTTAAAACGCTAAATATTATACCAATTAATACTGTTTCAGGTTGGAAGGAAGAGCGTGATAACAAATTATTTCAGTATAAAATATTATTAAATATTCACCATCATATTGATTTTAATATATTCGAATCAATACGTTGTGATAGATGTGTTTTTAATAAGATGATAATATTATCAGAAAAATCAGATGAAAGTTCCGTGCCAGATGATATAAAAAAATATGTTATAGAGTTTAATAATAAAGAGGAATTAAAAGATAAATTAAATAATATTCAAGTTAATTTTAATAACTATTATAATTCTATTTTTAATGACTTTAATTTAGATACTATTAAAAATAGTCGTTTAGAACATTTGAAAACATTTTTAAAATCAATAAAATTATTATCTGGTGGCAAACTAAAAAAATATCGTAAAACTAGAAAGAATAAGAAAAAACTAAAAGGAAAAAAAACAATAAAAAAAGGTGGTAATATGGATAATTTATTAATATGTATAGCATTTCATTATGATATTGATCCTAGTGGTCTCCGAAAAAAAGAGGATAGGTATAATAACTTAAAAACTGTATTACATAATTTTATAATAAATTATAAGATACCTATTCATATTATAATTGATACGAATAGTGATGATGCAAAAAAATTATTATTAGATGATTTTAAAAATGATATATTTAAGAAAATAAAAAACAATAATTCAATAAATCAATATAAAAAATATATTATTAATAATCTAGAAAAGTATATATAGTATATAGATATT
>Ga0114968_10003444_pt1 | contig 11882 bp, 13 predicted proteins | sample M_130807_EF_Meta_FD_87020 | JGI IMG/M metagenome (GOLD analysis project Ga0114968, IMG submission 87020) | Freshwater microbial communities from Lake Montjoie, Canada to study carbon cycling - M_130807_EF_MetaG | ecosystem: Environmental > Aquatic > Freshwater > Lake | place: Lake Montjoie... | reverse complement strand
TGGCCCAAGGCCAAATCGGACATCTTTCCTAGCTTTTAGCGGCGGCGTTTTTCCCTAATTCTTAGGTTAATTACGATCGGAGAGCCTACAAAGCCAAATTCCTCACGGAATCTGCGTTCTACGAACCGGCGGTAGCCAGCCTCTAGGAATCCCGAGGTGAATAGGACAAAAACAGGTGGGGCGACACTTGCCTGAGTTCCGAAAAGAATCTTAGGTTGCTTTCCACCCCTGACTGGGTGTGGATGGCTCGCCACAATCTCGGCCAAAAACGCATTCATGCGACCAGTTGGAACTCGAGTTTCCCAGCCTGCAATCGAAGACCGCAGTGCCGGAACTAGACGATCCTTACGCCAGCCAGTTTTCGCGCTGAAATTAATTCGAGGTGCCCAAGCTACTTGAACCAAATCTCGTTCGATTTCGCGTTCCAGATAGTACCTGCGTTCTTCATCAACTAAGTCCCATTTATTGAATGCGATCACTAACGCTCGACCAGACTCAACCACCATCGAGATGATGCGCAAATCCTGCTCGGTTAACGGCGCACTTGCGTCAAGCAACACAACAGCAACATCAGCTTTATCAAGTGCAGATTTCGTGCGCAGAGTTGCAAAGTATTCGTGACCTGATGCGTTCTTTGATTTACGACGAATACCAGCAGTATCTACCAAGATCCATTCTTCGTCGTCCATTACAACAAGTTCATCGACCGGGTCCACGGTGGTGCCTGCGACGGTATCGACAACTGCGCGCGACTCACCAGTTAGCGCATTTAGCAAACTAGATTTGCCGACATTTGGTTTGCCCAGAAGCGCCACGCGATGTGGTCCGCGTGGGCGCGCTTGGCCAGAGCCATCTTCAGGAAAAGCGGCCAGCACAACGTCCAATAAATCGCCGCTACCTCGACCATGTAACGCTGAAACTGTGTAAGGCTCCCCTAGTCCAAGTGACCAAAGTCTGGTTGCCTCTAGTTCAGCGCGCTCGTCATCAACCTTGTTTGCGACCAAAATAACCGGGACTTTTGCTTGTCGAAGTACTCGCACGATTTGTTCATCAGCATCCGTGGCGCCAACAGTTGCATCAACTACAAAAACCACAACGTCACTGGTGTTAATCGCAGCCTCGGCTTGCGCAGAAACCTGAGCACTCATTCCAATTGCGTCGTACTCCCAACCGCCAGTATCGACAACAATGAACGGCACGCCGTTCCATTCGGACTCGTATCTGACTCGATCACGCGTGACGCCAGGTGTATCTTCGACCACTGCTTCGCGTCGACCAATAATGCGGTTGACCAAAGTGGACTTACCAACATTTGGCCGCCCGACTACTGCAACAATCGGAAGATTAGATAAATCATCAGGTTCATCCATAAATTCATCACATGGAATGCCTAATTGATCAAGTAAGGCTGTGTATTCAGATTCAGTTAGATCTTCCCAGCGCTCTGGAATTTCAACAGAATCATCCAGTTCAATCGCGTCACCAGCCACGTCATAAATGATGGTCTCCGCATTTGGATCTAGGTCGTTATCCACGAACTGCCCTCGCAATATCTACTACTTGGGCGATGACTTCGGTGAGGTCCATATAAGTGTTATCGATTACTCGCGCACCAGTTGCGATTTCAAGTGGCGAAATAGTTCTTGTGGAATCCGCTAAATCTCGCTTTGCTAAATCTTCTTTGGTGTCAGAAACGTCGGCGCCAATTTCTTTGGCCCGCCGGTTTGCTCTTATCTCTGGGTCAGCAGTGATAAAAAGTCTTACTGGTGCCTCTGGTAACACCACTGCGCAGATGTCTCTGCCTTCAACCACAATTCCAGCCTTTGAACTAGTGGCAATTTCACGTTGCCGATTCACCATGAGCTGTCGAACTTCAGGGACTGCGCTCACTGCACTGACTCCTTGAGTTACTTCCGAGCCTCTGATTTCTAGAGAAACATCGCGTCCAGCTACTCTGATTCCGGGCTCGCTCGGATCAATACTCGGTTGAATTACCTCAGCTTTTGCTGATTTAACCACGGATTCTGAATCATTAACGTCGACACCAAGATCCTGAATAAACCAGGTCATTGCGCGATACATACTGCCGGTATCTAGGTAATCCAGGCCCAATTCAGTAGCCACCGCGCGCGAAACGCTGGATTTACCAGAACCACTCGGGCCATCTATGGCGATTATGAGCGGATTGGGCATATAGAGCAGTCTACCCAGGCTGTGAGTTAAGAGATAACTACAAAACCTTCGGCTGCAAGCGCTGGCTTTAGGATCTCAATCGAGGTCGGGGTAACCGTAAGTTCGACGAGACCTGTTGGGTGACCAAGCGAATGGTCGATTCTTACATCTTCGAGGTTTACATTTGACTGCGCAGCCACGGTGAATAGCCGAGCCAACTCACCAGGTTTGTCATCTAGGCGAACTGCCAAAATCGCAGTTGATTGTTGTGAGGATCCATGCTTACCTGGAAGTCGATCTTTGCCTAAGTTTCCCTTAATAAGTCTGGCGGCAACGGATTCACGATCACCATCTTCAAGCGCGCCAACAAATTCCAATAAGTGATTGGCTACCGCGGTGAGCTGTTGGGATATGTATTCAGAGTTCTCACTCAGAATTTCAGTCCAAAGGTCTGAATCTGAACCTGCGATTCGGATAGTGTCTCGAATTCCTTGACCAGCTAACTCTATGTAGGAACCTTCGGCGTCCATTAGTTCTCCGGCTAATACCGAGGCAACGACTTGTGGCGTGTGAGAAATCAAAGCGACCGCACGGTCGTGTTCATCGATTGTGCGGAACACTGGAAACGCTCCAAGTGACTTAACTAATTCCTCGACCATGGCAGTTGATTCGGAGGACGTTAGCTCGCTGCTTGCGATAACCCAAGGTCGATCTAGGAACAAGTTTCCTTGCGCTCCTATTGCTCCTGTTACTTCCCGTCCTGCCATCGGATGGCCGCCTACAATTCGATCCCAATCAGTAATGCCGATCTGTTCGAGTTCGCGAAATATTGATCCCTTAACACTGGCAACATCAGTAACCACCGCGAGTGGATGATCTTTAACTGCTGCCGCAATAACCTTGGCCGTACTCGCCGGTGGCGTAGCCACTATCACCAATGAAATGTCTTGGTTGGTGTGTCTAGTTGCTCCGCTGACTTTAATAGCGTTATCAATCGCTGTTGCATCGATATCGGATAAAAAAACATTCAATCCTTGCGCGGTAAGTCCCAAAGCAATAGAAGTGCCGATTAAGCCCGTGCCTACTACCAGTATGTTTTTATCTTGATTCATAATCGTCAGACTGCATTCAACTTATTGCGCAATATCTTGTCGAAGAGCTTCGGCGCCTCGTAAGTAAACATGCTTGATTTCTGATCTGGATTTTGTAGTTTGCACCTGAACCATTACGCGAACCACTTTTTCCAATGCTCCGACTACATCGATTTCTTGGGCACAAATCAGCGGCACATCTGCAAGTCCAACCCCTCGCGCGGCAGCGGCCGGAAACGCACTGTGGAGGTCAGGAGTTGCGGTAAACAGAACGCTAATCAAATCCTCGGACTCGATGGAATTTCGTGACAGCACTTCTAATAGCAATTCCGTAACAGCATCTGCCATTTCCGTTGCATCATCGCACTGCAGGCACGTTGCTCCCCTGATGGCTCTGATGTTCATGAGTAGAGTCTAGAGCCCCACTGAACTATAGAGTTTTCCCAATTCCTTGTTTTCCAGTACTCGCAAGTGTCCAGAACGCAAACTTCCTAGTGAAATCGGGCCGATTTTAGTTCGCACTAAGTCCAATATCGGATAGCCCAGTTCATCAAAGAGTTTACGTAAGATCCGATTGCGACCTTCGTGAATAGAAATCTGAACAACCGTCTGGTTCTTGCCACTTTCAAAAATCTTGCAGTCCGTTACAGCAACTGGTGTTCCTTCAATCGGAAAGCCAGCCGTGATTTTTGCAATGTCTTCCTTGGTAACTCGACCAGAAACCCTTGCCAAATATGTCTTTACTATGCCGTGGGAAGGATGCCCTAGACGCTGACTTAATTCCCCGTCGTTTGTGAGGAGCAGTAAGCCTTCAGTGTCGGCATCCAGTCGTCCCACATGAAACAACCGTTGTTCGAATTCCGCGACTAAATCACCAACGCACTCGCGGCCTTGGTCATCGGACATGGTTGTGACAACACCTCTAGGCTTGTTTAAGGCAACAACTATGTGACCACTAGTTTGGGCAATTCGAACTCCGTCAACATGGATGATGTCAACATCAGGATCGACTCTGGAACCTAGTTCGTCGACCACGTCACCGTTAACTGTCACGCGGCCTGCGATGATAAATTCCTCGCATTTTCTTCGGGAACCTAAACCAGCACTGGCAAGAACTTTTTGTAATCGAACTTCGTTCTCTTCCATAGCCTTCTAGTTATTCGCTAAATCTAAAACTTCTTCGACATTGTCTGGCATAGGTAGATGCGCAGCAATCGGCGGTAAGTCTTCAAGTGATTTAAGTCCAAGACGTTCTAGAAAATACGTGGTGGTTTGATACAAGTGAGCGCCCGTTTCATGGTCATGCCCAGTTTCTTCGATAAGTCCGCGAGTTACTAAAGTGCGAACTACGCCATCAACATTCACACCTCTGATTGCCGAAATTCTCGATCTGGTAACGGGTTGGCGATAGGCCACAACTGCTAATGTCTCAAGCCCAGCTTGGGAAAGCCGGCCATGCTGGCCATCGAGCACAAATCGTTCTACTACTTGGGCGCAATTGTCTCTGGTCCAAAAGCGCCAGCCACCACCAAGTTCACGAAGATCAAAGCCGCGCTCTTGCACCGCATACTCTTGCGCTAAGTCGTGCAAGGTAGTTACAACCAGATCTTCTGGAGTGCGAGTTAGTGTTGCAAGCGTCGAAGTGCTCATTGGTTCTTCCGTCACCATTAGTAATGCTTCAAGTGCTGCTCGAATTGAAGGGGCACCTAACGTAACGCCATCGTCCACTTCAACATCAGTTGCGGACTCGCCTTCGATAAATTCCACTGTCTCTTCACTCATTTGTCTCGGTACCTATCTCGTCACTTAGTGGTTCACTAATGTCTACGTCACCCAATTGGGATCTAAAATCTTGCACTTGTGTGGAATCAAATTCATCAATTTCTCGCATTGAATCGAGATTCACATCGTCGTCGCCAATCCATCTGACATATAGTTCGCCGAGTGGAGTTGGCTGATCAAATGTCACTAGGCCATCTCGATAAATCTCAAGTAGCGCCAAGAATCTGGCAACAACCAAAAGTGTTGTATCGCAATCTCGAGTCAATGTTCGAAATGACGCTTGCCCAACGCGGCGGAGACGTTCAACGATGATTGCTGCTTGCTCACGCACTGAAACGCGAGCAGCATGAATGTGAGCCACCGAGATGACATCAGGTAATTTGGCCTCGAGTGCGCGCGCTGCCAAATTTGCGAAATCATCTGGACCCATTCCAAGTTCTACTTCGGGAAGTAACTTGGCAAACTTCTCATCTAGTCCCGTCGCACGCGGATGCTGACGGCCGGCAGTAGCCAAGAGGTTTTTAAAGTCAGCCGACATTTGCTTAAATGCTCGGTATTGCAAAAGTCGAGCCAGCAACAAATCACGAGCTTCCAAGATAGCAATGTCTTCTTCGTCTTCGACTTCCCCACCAGGAATCAAGCGAGCAGCTTTTAAATCGAGCAAAGTTGCGGCAATTACTAAAAACTCGGTTGCCTCATCCAGTGTCCACTCATCCCCGCGCGCCTTGATGTATCCAAGAAAATCATCGGTGACCTGGTGAAGTGAAAGTTCAGTTACATCCAAACGATGCTTTGCAATTAAGGAAAGTAGGACATCAAAAGGTCCGGAGAATTCTTCCAGCGAAACTACAAATGAGTCTGAAGTATCTTCCGGCGCAGCGGTCTTTAGGTCAGGCTCGGCAGACGCCGCAAACATTACTTAGCAACCGAGCCTTGGGTCTCTAGACGAGCTACAAGTTCCCAGGCAAGATTTCGATAGTTCTGGGCGCCTGATGAATTTGGCGCTTGCTCGATAATTGAAACTCCAGCTTTGGTTGTTTCTGGGAACTTAACAGTTCGACTAATAGTGGTGTGGAATACCGAATCACCAAATGCATCAAGCACTGCTTGGATTGTTTCTCGGGTGTGTAAGGTACGCGCATCAACCATAGTTGGCAATACGCCATCAATGGTTAAGCGATTGTTGAGGCGCTCTTGCACCTTAGTGATGGTCTCGCGCAACATTTCAACACCGCGTAGTGCAAAGAATTCACATTCCATAGGAATAACAACACCGTCAGCAGCCGTTAAAGCATTTACCGTTAATAGGCCTAGTGAAGGCTGGCAATCGATCAGAATGTAATCGTATAGCGGGCGAACTGATTCAAAAGCTCGGTCAAGTGCATATTCACGAGCCACTTCACCAGCTAGTCGCAACTCAGCTGCACTTAATTGAATGTTGGCAGGCAAGATGTCTAGTCCAGCGACAGATGTCTGTAATACGACATCGGATGCCGGCACCGCACTTGAATCCATCAACATGTCATAGACAGTTCGCTTGCCAACTAAATCTTCTGGATTAACGCCAAGTCCAATTGACAGCGACCCTTGCGGATCCATGTCAACCATCAAAACTTTGCGACCAGCTTCGGCAAGAGCTGCGCCGAGATTGATTGTTGTGGTGGTCTTACCAACTCCACCCTTTTGATTAGTCATTGCAATTATGTAAGCCGGGCCATGACTAGTTAGTGGACCAGGTGCACTAAAGGTTGGCAGCGGGCGGCCAGTTAATCCAAGTACCGCGCCTGGGGATTTAGTTTCACCAGTGGTAGCAATCGGTGTTACCGATGCTTCGTGATTGGTTGGCAACGGTGCGGAAGTTTGAATTTCAGGCGACGCTGGAATAGGTGCCGAAACTGACAATGGATCGACCATGTTCTGATCCTGCGGAATTGGAACTGTCATAACTACCCTTCCCAGCACACTTGTGGTCAACAGACAATCCGTCAAACCAGAAAAAATCGTCGCTGGGGAAGATGCAACTACTTTAGATTAGGCCCATTTTTCAATAAACACTGGGATGCAGGCGCATTTTTAAGTTGGTGTCGCAAGTAATTTTGGGCAAATTTACGAGTCATGTCACCGCGTAAAACGAGCCGAATCACCTGACCTGAGCACGTGGGTGGGCCGTGGCATAAACCTCGCGAAGTTGGTCCACAGTCACGAGGGTGTAAATCTGGGTGGTGGTAACCGAAGCGTGCCCCAAAAGTTCTTGTACCACCCGAACATCCGCGCCATTTTCCAGCAAATGCGTAGCAAATGAGTGCCGCATAGTGTGGGGTGAAACCTTGCCTGCTAGACCGGCGCGCTGGGCGGCCGCCTGCAAAATTGTCCAAGCACTTTGTCTGGATAGCTTTGAACCCCGAGCGTTTAGAAAAAGTGCTGAATTTGCTGTTGATTTGCCTGAAAGAACTGGTCTACTTCGAACTAGGTAGCGATCCAAAGCCCGCAACGCGTGAGACCCAACGGGAACCAGGCGCTCCTTATCCCCCTTGCCTTTAAGGCGCAAAATCGGAAGCTCCTTTGTCAACGACGAAACATCATCCAGGCTGAGATCTGTCAGCTCTGAAATTCTCGCTCCGGTGCCATAAAGCAATTCCAAAAGCGCATGGTCGCGCATCATTAAAACCGAGACATCTGATTCACTGCTGGCACCAACTGCTACCAATAACTTCTCGATTTCGACAAAAGTCAAAGCCTTAGGTAGACGTTTAGATATACCTGGCGGTTTTACCGCGCGGGCGGTATCTGATGAAACAATTCCTTCCTTAGCCAAGAAAGCATGTAGACCGCGAACTGCAATCAAAGTTCGAGCCGCAGAAGATGGGGCTAGCGCCGGGTGGTCTGTCGTGCCTAGTCGCAGGCTGATGAGGAACTCCGAGATATCATTTGCCGAGACTGCACGGAAATCAATGAACCCTTTGTTGACTAGAAATTTCAGGTATCTATTTAAATCCCGTCGGTAAGCCGACATTGAATTTTTAGCTAGTCCGCGTTCAACCAACAGATGATCTAGATATCCATTGATGTGGCGCTGGATCTGGGACTGAGTTACTGAAGACACACTTTGAACTTACCTGACATAACTATCAAAGAGGCGGCAATAGGCGTCTGTTAAAATCTGTTCGAAGTTGGTCTAAATTGCGTTAAAGCTACTACGCGATCGAGAAACTAGCACGATCTGCCAGGATGGCTTCACGTCTTGCAACCTCGGTGCTCACCCCAGCCAGCAGACTGGATAGCGGAGTATCTAGTGCTGAACAAACGGCTGCCAAAAGCTCAGAGGATGCTTCTTTTTGACCACGCTCTAGTTCCGACAAATATCCAAGTGAAACTTGCGCATCTCGGGAAACATCGCGCAAGGTTCGAGCTTGCTCATTACGACGGTGGCGCAACTCTTCCCCGATTACTTGGCGCAAAAGAACCATCTTTTTGCCGTTTACTGGGGTGGCTGCTACGGAGGCTGGATCTGCAATTCTTACTGTGTGAGTAAGCAACCGCTGGGCAGGATTAATGACTGGACCAGATTCGGCAATAGTTGCGGTTTTCTGTGTCATTTTGATCTCCATTTCCTAAGCATATCAACAATTAGTTGATTGTGCGCTATTTATTATGATGCCCAAACAAAGTGTGGATAAACACCCAAATTAGAGTTACTTAGCGTGCGATTTACTTATCGGCCTAGAGCATTGTTAGTAAAAGCTCTAGTGCTGCCGCTACGGTCTCTTCGCGAACCTGGGCTCTAGCCTCTCTCGGGTCATCTGATTCGGGAAAGAGGTGAAGTTCATCTACCGATGAATCAATCACAGATCCTTGTTCATCACGCATAACGCACGCTACGAACACCGTGCCAGGAAGATGACCATCCTGGGACGCCGGACCCGCCACACCAGTTACGGCTAGACCAAAATCAGCATTGAGTTTTACTGCAGCCCCGGTAGCCATCTCGAGCGCAACTTGTGCTTGAACCGCGCCACCGTCAGCTAAAACTGAATTAGGAACCCCAAGCAATTCAGATTTTAGATCAGTTGCGTACGCGATCACGCCGCCACGGAAAATCTGCGATGCCCCGGGAATCGAAGTGATAGTCGCGCCGAGTTGTCCACCGGTAATTGACTCTGCAGTCGCTAACGTTCGACCTTGCATAGCGATAACAACTGTTACTGCTAGTGAATCGATGTCGGTTTTCATTTATTGGCTCTTTCCATTGACCTAGTATGTCAAAGATTCTAACTACCCTGCGGAGGGAATCGAGCCTTCAGCACGTAGTCGATACCCGTAGTTACAGTAAGCGCTAAAGCAACACCAAGTGACATTTGCGCCACAGCATCAACCCAACCGTGGATTGGAATCAAGAAAGCCACTATCGCAATGATCTGGCTTACGGTTTTCACTTTGCCACCGCGACTGGCCGGAATTACGCCATGTCTAATAACCCAAAATCTCAAAATTGTTATCGCAATTTCTCTAAAAATTATGATTCCAGTAACCCACCAAGCGATTTCACCTTGAATGGATAGCGCAATCAATGCCGTTCCAATCAGCGCTTTGTCTGCAATTGGATCTGCAATTTTTCCAAAGTTTGTCACTAGCCCATAACGCCTTGCCCAAACACCATCAACCAGATCCGTGATCGCAGCAATCAAAAACACGATCGCACTCGCCCACTGCGCTGAATCAGTTTGCTCAATTGCAAGAATTAAATAACCAAAGATTGGCACCATAAACAATCTGGCGATTGTCAGCAGATTTGGCACATTAAGAATTCGCACTTCATTACTTGGATCGCCTAAATGATCTGGTGTTGGTGGGTGCGTCATTATTTAAATCTGCCTTGCCACTAAGTCAACACCGATCGCATCAGTTACAACTGCTCGCACTATCGCACCCACTGCGAGTTCATCGGCCGATACAACAGTCGTTGATCCGTCGACTTCAGGACCTTGATGCTCACTACGCCCCTGATTACCAGATTCTTCTATCAGTACTGAAACTTCCTGGCCGATTCGACTCCGCGCAACATCTTCACTAACGCGCAATGCGACCTTACTAACGGCTTCATGCCTTGCCTGTATTTCATGTTCGGAAATATGATCGTCAAGTTTTACAGCTGCGGTACCGTCCTCATCTGAATATGCAAACACCCCAATTGCATCCAGTCGAGCACCCTCGATAAATTCAATCAACTCCGCAACATCGGCTTCAGTTTCGCCTGGGAATCCAATAATGAAATTAGTTCTTGCTCCGGCCAATGGATTATGAATCCGAATTGCACTCAATAAATCGAGGAAACTGTCAGTTCCACCAAAACGTTTCATTCGCCGTAGTACTGAATTGCTCGCATGCTGGAATGAGAGATCGAAATACGGAACAATTCCTGGAGTGTTTGCAATTACGCCAATCAAGTCTGGGCGCATCTCTGCTGGCTGGAGGTAAGAGACTCGTACCCATTCGATACCTTCAGGTTGCACGAGTAACGGCAGAAGCTTTTCAAGCAGCCTTAGATCTCCAAGGTCTTTACCGTATGAAGTTGAATTCTCACTGACTAGTAAAAGTTCGCGGACTCCGTTTTCACCAAGCCACGCTGCTTCTTCGAAGATTTCACCTGGATCTCGCGAAACAAAGGAGCCACGAAAAGCTGGTATCGCACAGAATGTGCATCTGCGATCACAGCCCGATGCAATCTTCAATGGCGCCCATGGTGTTGCTTCCAGACGTTTGCGGTAAACATGTGGCCCCATACCTGGAGTTGAAACTTCGGATGTTGCTAACTGTCGATCAACCGGCGAAATTGGCAAAAGTTTTCGCCTATCCCCTGGGGTATGAGCAGTGATTGTTTCGCCAGCAAGTACTTTTCTAAGGGTTGCCCCAATGTCTGCGTAGTCATCGAAACTCAATACCGCATCTGCTTCGGGTAACTCCGCTGCAAGTTCTTTGCCATATCTCTGGGCCAGGCAACCTACGGCGACAACTTTTCCATTGCCCGCAAGTAATTCACTAGCCTCCAAGATGGTATCGATGGAGTCCTTTTTGGCTTGTTCGATAAAACCACAGGTGTTTACTAAAACTAGATCAGTAGCTTCGCCATCTGAGACCAAATTCCAGCCATCCGCAGACAACCTGCCGGCTAATTCTTCAGAGTCGACATCGTTTCGAGAGCAACCGAGAGAGACAATTGAAACACGAGGATTAGCGGTCACGCTGTGAAGCCTACTCGCCGCGGATCAAAGCAATTGTCCCCGCTAGATCTTCAGCAGTTACTAATACTTCACGGGCTTTGGAACCTTCGGACGGTCCAACTATGTTTCTAGACTCCATAAGATCCATCAGGCGACCAGCTTTAGCAAAACCAATGCGAAGTTTGCGTTGCAGCATTGACGTTGAACCGAATTGAGTCGATACCACCAATTCAACGGCTGCCAAAAGGTCATCAAGGTCATTACCAATGTCACCATCGACTTCTCTCGAAGCTACGAGTGGAGCCACTATGTCTTCGCGATACTGAGGTGCCATTTGGCCCTTTGCATGGGCAACCACAGCGCGAATTTCTGCCTCAGTAACCCAGGAACATTGAATTCGGATTGGCTTGGAAGTTCCCATTGGAAGGAATAGTCCATCGCCTTGACCTACAAGTTTTTCAGCACCAGGTTGATCCAGAATCACTCGACTATCAGCCAGGCTGGAAGTTGAGAATGAAAGTCGGCTAGGAACATTGGCCTTAATAAGACCGGTAACTACGTCCACAGATGGACGCTGCGTGGCTAGTACAAGATGAATTCCCGCTGCTCTTGCGAGTTG
>Ga0114968_10003435_pt1 | contig 11901 bp, 12 predicted proteins | sample M_130807_EF_Meta_FD_87020 | JGI IMG/M metagenome (GOLD analysis project Ga0114968, IMG submission 87020) | Freshwater microbial communities from Lake Montjoie, Canada to study carbon cycling - M_130807_EF_MetaG | ecosystem: Environmental > Aquatic > Freshwater > Lake | place: Lake Montjoie... | reverse complement strand
TAGTCAGTCAGCAAGTCGGGTGGTCTAGGTATGTGTCTTTATATCACAGTAAAATAAAAACACCAAGCAAAAAGAAAGGGGGGCTTGTGGCCCCCCCCCCTCACACCGATCAGCTAGATCCGGGTGAACCGAAAATACCAAGCGGATCAGACACGCCGAACGAATAACGCTCACGTGCCTTGTAACGGATGTTACCCGTATCGAAGTCACCATCATGCGACGTAGCCAGCGGGACACGCACAAAGTGCTTCAGTCCGTTAGGAACGTCAGTGGTCAAGAACCAAGCATTGGTGTCGGTCAAGAAGTGGTTAACAGTGTAACCACCGGGGATCGAACCATTGTTCTTCAGCGCGTTCACATCGTTGTCAGTGGTACCGACACGGAGTTCGGTTTCCAGCAGACGAGTTGCAACGAACATCAGAGGAGGAGGAACAATCAATTTGACCGGCTTGGCGGCGATCAGCAGACCACGTTCGTCCGTCCATGCAGCGATCTGAATAACCGCAGACTCCAAAGAAGTCTCATTCAGGTCAGCAGCCGTGGAAGGCGTGTTGCTGTTGGTACCACCAGAAATCAGCGGGTGAGTCGTGCTGAACAGGGGCTTGCCGTCGCCATACGTGAACGCGGCACTAAAGCCGTTGTTCAGGATGTTAGCGGCTTTAACCTGCTTGGTGTACGCCATTGCACGAGCCAGAGCTTTGGTGTAACGGCTAGACAAGCTGTCATACAGGTTGTCTTCCATTGCTTCTTCGGTAACCGAGAAGCCCATAGCGATGGTTTCGTGGTTGTAACGAGCGGTCCATGCCTCTTGTGCGTTGTCGTACGAGAGAGCCTGACCTTCGTTCTTAACAGGCGCAGCACCAAAGCCAGACAGCTTGGTTTCTTCCTCGAAAGAACGCTCAGAGGTTTCCGTATCGAAAATCTCTTTATGCTCTTCGGGATATCGCTTGTACTCCAGACCGAACAGAGCGTTAAGCCCCGGGAGGAGTTCCTTAAGTAGTTGGGCGCGTGAAATTGCCATTTTAAGTTACTCCTTAGACGCTGGTAGCGTTGTAGTAGCCGTGATATCCAAAGTTCCACTTAACTAGAACTTCAGGGTATCCAACAAATGCAACAGCGGAACCGCTTGCAGCAGTGATGCTGGCCGAAACGGTAATTGCCGTTGAACTTGTCACAGCCGTAACATAAGTGTTATACCCAGCGCCACCTGCACCAGCCGTAAAAGCAGGAACAATGACTTGCATGCCGGGATAAACGCCAGTTGTCGAAGCAACAGTCAATGACGTAGACGAAGCCGCCGCAGTCAACGAGGAAGTTACCGTAACAGCCGTCTCATCAACCAGACCAACCACACGGAAAGCCGCCGTGTTGCCGTTGGTTTTGACTACGTTACCAGCGCCGTTGCTTGCGCCAGCAGTGTTGCCGACCACACCACCAGCGGAGTTACCCGTTGAGGTGCTACCGACGTTAGCGCCGACGTAGTACACGTTAGTTCCCACGAAAATGGGAGACATGTAACCAATCGTGCTAAGAGCCGTTGCCGTGTTCGTAGCAGCCGCTGGCATAGACAGAACAGCCGACTGGAACACAGTGTCAGGATCGTCAACAACGTAAGCGACAGCATCAATTGCGTTCGTACTAGCGGGGTAGTACTGAGCGCGTTGCTTGCCAAAAATCGGGCCGCTTGGAGGCGAGTACTCACAACCAACAAACACACCAACCGTTGCCGGAACAGCAGTTTGTGCAGCTTGTGAAGTTGTGGTGATTGCCAGAGTTGTGATTGCTACCGTGCCGGTAGTAGTCATTTGCACGACATCACCATTAAAAAGGCTGGTGCCGTAGTTTTGAACAATCGGGTACATGCGAGTAGACCCCGCAAATACCTGACCACCGATCAAATTGATCGGCTTTAGCCCGTAAGGGGCGTCAATAACAGGATAAGCCATTTAAAGCTCCTTAAATTAAGTACCTTTACCGAAGGTTACGTTGGATTTTTTATCCGCAAACAGCGGCATCCTCGGATCACCTTCCCGCATGAAGCTATTGTCCACTGACTTCATCTGAGCATCGGTCTGGCCTTGGTAGTACTCATTCCGGGCTTCAGTGAACTCGTGGGGAATCTTGCAGAGCATCAAGCCGCCAATAACCACGTTATCCTTAAATCGCTCATCAGCAGCGGGCGACGAAAAGATTTCAGGGTGATCAACTGCCCGAACAGGCTCATAACCTTCCCGCAGTTTGGACGAGGTGTTCATAGCATCCGGCGTGCCTAGCGTGCTAATGCGAACCCAACGAAAGTCGTACCCGTCCTGAGCGTTAGGACTAGGCAGAGTCTCGGGCGGTTTCCACGTCACTTTACGTTTCGCGGTTTCCCGGGTGTCAAGATCACGATTCAGTCGATTTTCAGCCATGATTATTTCCTCATATCCAGAGCAACTTGTTTAGCATATGCCTCAAGAGGCACGCCTAGCCGTTTCGCAATAGCCACTTGACTACTAGTCAGCACGATTTTTCGGGGCGCTGTGCTGCGGGTAGCGGGAGCCACTACATTACTTCGACGGCGTTGCTTGAACTGATCTGGGAAGACTTCGCGCATACGAGAGTTAATTCTCTCGTAGTAGTCGTCGCTACGGGGATCAATCCCCTGTTTGACCAGCTTCTGATGCAACCCCAATGCAAAGCTCGTCATTTCATCGTCTGAACCAAACCACGCATTAGCTTGTTGCCACTCATGCGCTTTCGGATCAGCCGGTACTGGGGCGTTAGATTGACGTTCTACAGTATTTTCTGTCTCTTGTAAAGGGGGTAATCGGAAGTTACTAACACGCTCGGTTTTAGACTTGGCCGCGACCAACTCCTCTTGCGCGTCAACCATTGCATCGGAATCACCCGACTCATACGCTTGCTTGTACTTGCGCTTGGCTTCGTCAAGTTCCTGCGCGGCAACTCGTTTAGCCTGTTCAAGCAATACTTCCTGATTCTTGTTGACCGTACCCTTTAGCTCGTTGTTCTCGTCAACTAGCTTACGGGCAAGGCGTTCAAGCTCTTCCTTTTCACGTAAAGCGGCTTCTTTAGCGCGTCTTTCGTCGTGATAGCCCTTGTTAAAGTGTTGAATGCGCTTGCGAACTTTCTCGGAATAGTCCTGCAATTCGTCGTCAGTTATCTCGTCAGGCGGGTCTGACGCCTTCCGATTCCGGTCTTTCTCAGGCGTATCGTCAACGACTTCAATCTCCACATCTACATCATCAGACGCGGTAATTGATACACCTTCCGATTCAACCTCATCGGGGAATTTGTATTCGTCCCTTTCCATAGTTTAAGCCCTTGTAATGCCTTGTGGATCGGAAACAACAGCCTCAATCGAGTCGTCGTTCATAAGACGGTATTCCGTGCCATTGAAGCGGAACCGAGTACCGGTGTTAGTGCGAAACAGTACGTATTGTCCGACTTCACACCAAGGACCATTTGGATACCGCTCAGGATCGGAATAGGCTTGCGGCCCCATGTCTAACACGAGTCCGATCATCGACAAGACTTGCTCAACATGCTTCGTATTCTCGGCTTTAACCAAGCCTGAGTCATACGTGTCTTCGATAGTAGGCAGGGCAATTAACAGCTTATATCCAACGGGAACCGGCAGTTGTGCTTCCAATTCAGCGTCAGTTATAGTTTGGGCTTCACTCATTATCATCATCTTCCATTAAAGTACGCGAAAGGTCTTGGATTTCCATACGTGCAAGGGATAGACCTCGGATAACCCCGCACGCCGCTTTATATTCGGCAAAGTCTTTAGCTCCGCCGGATATAAGTGACTCGATGGCGGCGTTTTTATGCGCCTCCAGTTTTTCATTCAGCACGTCAAAGACGGTTTTAGCCACAATTTATTACCCCTGTGGTGGGCCTCCCAAATTGGGAGGCTGCTGTGTTACGTGTTTCATAACATCTATACGCATCTTCTGTCGGGCTTGTTGGTCCTGAGAAGACGTTTGGTTAGCGTTACGCTGGGATTCCATCTGTAAACGCTCTCGTTCAAGCGCAAGTTTTTGCTCGTCAAGCTGGAGATCAGCCTGATCCTTGGCTTGCTTTCTCGCCACTTCAGCTTGCTTGACCTTGAGTTCACCTTGCTGAAGCTGGAACATCGGGTCTTGGGCTTGCTGTTGTGCTTGCTGCTGCGCTGCTTGCTGCATGTGTTCCTGAGTAAGCTGCTTCCCGGCCTCGGCCACAAGCCGCGCCAACTGAACCTCGATCTCTTCGGGCAGTTCTTCTCCCGGCACCGGCAACGGAGCGCCAAGACGTTCTTCGATCTGCTTGCGGTAGGAAAAGCCCAAGTGTTCAGCGATATGGGCTTGCAACGCAGCCATAAGCTGCTGTGCTTGCGGGTTCTGACCCATCGTCTGGGCAATCATCGGGTCTTGCATAAAGCTAGTATGTGCAGCGATATGCGCGTCGTGATCCTGATAAATAAACGCTTTGACTGGTTTGCCAATCAGCACGTTCATGTTCTCGGACACGGGATCTGTGGGCTTCTGATCATCCTCGATGGGGACCAGCTTATCCGCATTTTTAACCCCTAGCACCTCAATCATCTGACGGTGCAGTTGTGGCAGATTGTAAATCTGCGGGGCTTGCTGTGCCATCTGGAGCACTGCCTGATACTGAACTACCCGCTGCGCCATCGTGGACGAGTTCGGGTCGCTGACAGGTATTACCTCTACCATGTCATAGTCAGACTGCTTGATCTGACGGTTGTTTGTATCTTGCGGGTCGTAGCTGTACGCCTCTGGCGTATAGTCGCGGATGAGTTCTTTTAGGAGCTTGAACTCCTGCTTCATGGCGTAATGAACCCGCGCTTGCACAGCCGCCATCGGCTTGAGAGTACGCTCTAATAGAGCTAGCGTAGTACCCACAGGAGCTTGGGCAGACATGTCCGAGATGTTCATGTCGCTGATCGCACCAAGTCTGCGACCGTCCTCGTTGATCTGCGTCATCAACGCAAGCAGGACTTGGCTTGGCTCCTTGTAAGGCAACATCATGATGTTGTCCTTGATAGCCCCGCTCGGGATATCCACGTCACGGAACTCGCCCGGACCAATCGGAGTGTCGTCGCCCTTAACCCGCATACCGCGAGCTTTCAAGCCCCCCGGCAAGTTACTCAGCGTACCTGCATCCACAAGCTGACGCAGTATTGACGTTCCCGCACGTGAGTAGCCACCGATAATGTGGATCAGGCCCAGTCCATAAAATCCAAAACCGGGGACATAGACATAATGGATAAAGTGCTGGCGTTTCTGATGTAAGGGATCATTCGGCTCCCAGTTACGCCTAATAGATAGCACCTTCTCAGTAGCACGCTCTATTGTTATTACGTAAGGCTTGGCTAACTGCTCCGACTGCTTGTCGTCCTCGCTCTCGTCGTCCCCGACATCGCTACCGTCCTCGATGTGGTCCTCGTCTACACCCTCAATTACTAAGTCAGCATGGACTTCGTAGATTGTGTAGCGGTCGTCATCGGTCAGCGAATACCCACCTTCCTCGGCTTTCTTCTTCTCGATGTCAGATGGGAATGACTGCGGTTCACCCAAGTCCACCTCGCGGTAGAACCCGTTAGCCTGTAATCTTTTTATCTCGTTTTCCGTCTTACGCATCACGTGCGTGATCCGCTCCGCTGACTCAAGATTAGAAGCGCCATATGGCACTAACATATCTTCCGCTGGAATAAAAATGGCGACCTGCCGACCCAACGCAGGATCAACGTAAATCTTCTTGAACGCTGAACCAGCAAGACCCAAGGCATACAGCATCCGCTCATGTTCTGGGCGGTACTCGACCATGCGCTCGGTTAACTGATAGTTCATGTCCTCTTTTACACGTCCGGCTGCTTCTTCCTTCTCGCGTGTAATCTGACCCATGACCTTGGTCTTGACCGGACCCATTGACGGGAACGTCTCCGACATAGCTTCGGCTTGGAACCTAATCGCGGCTTCTGCCAGCACTGATGAGAACGCGCCACACGCATCTTCCCAAGGCTCGGTACGCTCTTCGTATCTAAACCCAAGGACATCTAGCCCTTTGACAAACGTATCTGCCCAGTCTTTGCGGTTGTTAATGTCCGCATCAATCAGTTGGATCAACTCGCTCGCAAGAGTCTGTTGCACACCCTCGTCTAAGGTTTCTGCCAGATTATCGTCAAACCCGCCTTCGTCAGTGTCATCACCGGGGGTTATAGTAATTTCGACGCTGCCGTCATCAAGAGTAACCATGTCAGGATTGACAATCTCAATCTCCAACATGCTGTCCAGATCGTCATCGGAAATACCCCCCATGCCCTCCAATTCAGCCTCAATACCTTGAGGGGCTGCGTACGGGCCTTTATCAATCGAATCTACTGGCATAGCCTACCTTTAATAATAGCCGCCACGGCGGGACTTAAAGTAACGAATCTCTTCTTGCTCATCGGATGGCAGACGTATGAACCCGCCTTGCCTAAACCGCATCAGAGCCATTACGGTGGAGTCAACCAAGTCGTCGTTACTGACGAACGGAAAACCTGCAATCTCTTCAACCACTTCCTCTGCCCAACGGGTTTGAGGAACCCACACTAAACCTGATCGTATGATATCAGCTACAGAGTTTAGACGCGCCATCTTGTCACCGGTCCCCCGGTGTGGGGTAAACTCTTGTATGGGTAAACCGGTACGTCTAATCTCCTGATACAACTGTGTACCACTGGATTTTTTCTCGACGATGAACGCATCCGGCTCCCACTCTTTCCATTCCCGGTAGCACAACTCTTTTAGCTCGGGAAACTCCACGCGCTTTTTGATTGAGTTGAGCAGGATAATGTTGTGGGCATCCGTCTCCTTGTTAAGGAACACGCCCCATGTGGTTAACGCCGTGTAGTCAGCACGGTTATTAGTTTCTGCCGCGCTATCTAGCGACATGATCAGGTAAGAACAGCTTGGCGGGTCTTCTTTCTCCCAAATCTGCCACCATTCCCGCTTAACAAGAGCCGCTTCCTCGGCAGTGGGGTTCTGCTGAAACTGCGCGTTCCACTGAAACACCGGCATAGAAGCCTTTGTTCGCAGCAACGCTGGCATGTCAAAGAACTCGGGCCACAAGGCTTTTTCGGTGATCTCACCCGTTTTTCGGTTCTTAACCTCCAAAATAGCCGGAAATTCGACCACTTCGTACTGGTCAGCCCCGCTGTTTTGCGTCATGTCCCGTACGACACGACCCGTTAAATCGTCCAAATGCCATCTAGTTTGTATAATAGCTACACGGCCCCTCGGCATCAGACGGGTTCTAGCACCGAACGTGAACCACTCGTAGGCTCTGTCGAAGATATCGAGGTTGCCGTTGATGATGTCCTGCTCGTTATGCGGATCGTCTACTAGTAGTAAGTCAGCACCACGTCCCGCGAGTGCCGAACCCACACCACACGCAAAGTACTCACCGCCTACGTTTGTGTTCCATCTACCTGCTGACTTGCTATCCGCAGCGAGGTTAACAGTAGGAAATATTTGCCGGTAGGCATCCGTATCAATGATGTTTCGCACCTTCCGACCGAAGTCCACGGCAAGATCCGTGGTGTGGGACACCATCAGCACCTTCTTATTAGGTTGCCTACCGATGAACCATGCCGGGAAGTAAATGGAAACTAGCTGACTCTTGCCGTGACGAGGCGGAATATTGACGCAAACACGGTCTTTTGACCCGTCTGCTAGCTGCATTAGCAGGTTGGCAAGGATTCTGTGGTGTTTTCCGACCTTATAGTCGGGCTGCATGTGCTTACAGAACTCGATCAGGTCGTCATAGCACGACTGCACATGCTTGCGAGTGCTCAGAGTGTCCGCAATTTGCAGGATTTCGGTCTGTTCTTCCTCGGAAAACTCGTCCAAACGAGCCAAAAGCTCATCAACTTCCCCGTCCGAGAAGCCTAAATCAATCATTTAGACCCAATTCCGCATCCAATTCTAGCTCCAAGGGCGAAATCACCTCGGCGTCCTCAACTTCCTTGAGCCGATTGAACTTCTCTCGCAGCTTGGTGCGTAGATCGTCCGTAGATTGGTGGGTTACAGTTATTTCCGTACGTTCAGTGAACAGGCCCACGTCCGAAATCTTGCCCAGAAGCTCCAACGCACGGATTCTGACCTTCGGATCGGGGTTCTCCGACTCAAGAATGAGTTTGTTAGTAACAAGATGGCGTACTTCAATAGCCTGTTTGACGACTGCGCGTCCAAAAGTATCAAGTATGTTTCGGGTTTGTATCAAAACGGCAGGGGGCAGGGTCGCTGCACGTGCCGGGGTGATCTGCTTGGCAGTTCCCATAGGATCTGCTGCGTAAGCAGTAGCAATCTGAGCCGCTATCTCGTCATGCTCGGGCTTGGCATCGAACTCTAAACCGTTACGGTGAAGTAGTTCAGCCGTGTTTGCGCCAAATTCTGCAAGGTCTTGCAGGTTGGAGAAGTTGATCTCGGGCGTAATTTCTACGCCGATGTCAGGAGTAATAAGCATAACCAACGCAAGCTAATAAGCCGATACGCAAGTATACACATAATAAAAAATTTTTTGCAAGGGGGTACTTTTTTGGGTAGGGGGGGTGTTTTCAAAAAGTAGGTCTTCGTTCTTCTGAAATAGTACGTCTGCGCGGGGGGTGGACCCTATGCTGTAAAGGGGGTGATACCCCTCCGGTGGGTCTGCCATCCTACCCATTTGGCTCGACCAGCCCCCCCCCGATGCCAGTTTCATACCACGAAGTAGAACGAAAATATATCGGCGAAATGGGGTGCCATTGTGGCTAGCATCCGATACCTTAGAACTGTCCCCGCGATGTTGCGGGTACTTAGTTCGGGGTACCCCGAACTAACTTTGTCCTAGCCAACCTTGGAGAATCCATCATGGCACTGCTCGTAAACGATAACCTTTTCAAACTGCTTTCCACCGCTGAAGTTGACGCGGCTAAAGCCGAAACCTCTTCCCGCTCTGTTGTCGATACCCTCGTTGCTGAGGGTTGGACGGCCGCCGATCTTGACAAGCCGAAAGCCGGGGAAGTGATCGGATCGTCCTACCACAATCTGCATGCGGCTATCATCTCCGCCCGTGTTGGTCGCGTCGGGGTAACCAAGTCTGATCCGCGTTCGGTTTGTTCGCTCTTCGCACTGCTACCTGATCGCAAAGCCGAAACCCTTGTCAAATTGTTTGACGACGTTCGCAAGGCTAACCCCGCGATTTTCATGACCACTGGCAAAAAGCCGGTAGTGAAGCACGGCAATTCGCAATTGCAGGACTTGCGGACTAAAGAGCACAAAGCCGTAGGCGAACGCATTGGATACTACCGGGAAGCATTGGTCGCACGTGAGGGTGCGGCTTTGGCTGAAGCCTTGAAACAGGCCGGACTAGCCGCCGGCAAGTCTGAGGATCAGATCAAGGCTGAGGAAGCCGCGGCTGACGAAGCTAAGTGGGAAAAACAGTTTGTGGCTGAGATGACCAAGTGGGAAAAACGGTTTTCAAAGGCTACGGATTCCAAGTTTGTACCACTAGCCAAACTAGTCGAGCACTGCCGCAAAGCATGCGAGGCTACGCTAAACCCGCCGAAGGCTGAAAAGCCGGTGACCAAGCGTAAGGCTAAGGCAAGTTAATTCGGGGTACCCCGAACTAACTTTGAACCCCGGACCAAACGGTCCGGGGTTTTTTTTCGTCCAAATTTTTTACCCCGGCTTTGGTCGGGTTTTTTTTTCGTCCAGATTTTTGCATGCACTATCGTGCAACCGACTTAGTTCGGGGTACCCCGAACTAACTTTTTGACCTACCTTTCCCCAGAGAAAATACCTTCCAAGGAAATAGGTCTAAGAAACCAGTTACTTCAGCAGCGTGCCGCCCATGTGTGGTTTCGTGACAGCTATGTGTTATGGCTTATGTTGTTTCTGACACTAGAGGTGGTAGTGGAATGCTGTTTTGTAAAAAGTTAGTTCGGGGTACCCCGAAGTAACTTCGTGAAACCAGTTACTAGAGCAGCGGGCCGCCCAACTGTTCGGTTTGCAAACGGCAAAACCGAACACATCAGGAACAGTTTGTTTTGTGATTAGGGGTGGTATGTCCGGTGACATTTTGTGACATCTAACGCTTATGTAAAAGCATAAGAAAGTAAAGTAAAGTATATTGTTCTAATTGTTCGGTTTGAGGTGACCATACTTTTCCCAAGGGACGCCCGTGCCCCTGCCCCACGCAATGTTCGCTTTCTACCTGCCCTACCCCTCGCCAAAAGATCGACCCTCTATTTACCGAACATTTCACTCGCGGCGAACAGTCGTTTATTTTCAAGGACTTAGCGGACCCCCCCTACAGAACAGTTTGGTACAGTCTACTCCGACACCTGATCCTGTGCGCCAAACCACACACCCACACCACCCCTGAGTTGAATCCATACCACCCCTTATCACCGCCTGTAAACAAACCTCACAAAACGCTTGACAAATGACGTTACCTGTGCTATAATACGAGAATGGGAGAGCGTCCAGCTTGACCATGTATCGCAATAACTTAATTCGGGGTATCCCGAAGTAACTTTGGAGTACGAGATGAAGAATGCAGTAAAGAGCACCGAGTTCAAGATCAAGCCCATTTGCACTGTGTGCAATGACAACTTCTCACCCAAGCGTCGGGCGATTGGGTATCGGACCTGCCTCCCTTGCGGTGAGGAGCTTGCCCGTGCAGTTAACTTCACGGTCGCACCGATGTCGAAGTCGAACTACATGCTGATCAGAGATCCCGCGATGTTGAAGCAACTAAATCCAAAGTTCATCCCAACCATCTAACCAACTAGGAGTAACGCAATGAACACATGGAAGGAATTCGCCAAGATGCTGGTGCTAGTAACTGCCTCTTACGCTCTCGTCACCTTACTCGGCCTTTTGTTCATCGAAGGGTTGCTTGGCGGGTGCGATGTGGGTAAGTGCCTGTTCTTAACTGTTCGCTAAAAACACTTGACTTTCGTGATGGATCGTGTATAATACGAGGATGGGAAAGCGACCTAGCCGACCCATCCTAGAGAAACTTAATTCGGGGTACCCCGAAACAACTTTGGAGCTTGAAATGACTGCTTACATGAATATGACCCTCGCCGCCCCCGCACCTGTTCGGGATATCTCAATCGCTACCAGCGCAATGCTGGTGTTGTTCAAGGCTAGCTACTGGCAGGGTACTGTCAAGGATAAGTCTGCTACGGCAGACGTAACGTCCAGAAACAATGCCGAAACCGGTGCGGCAGTAGTGAATAAGAAACTATTGCCCAACTGTTCCGAGTTGGACGCAATCAAAAAGCATGTCGCCAAGGCGCGACTCAAGCACTACCAACTCACGTTCGACTGGATGGGCGAACTGCGTTGCTTGCCCATGTCCCGCCTGACTAACTACATGGACGAGATGGATGCGGAGATCAAGGAGCACGAGCGTCTGTGCGAGGCGTTCTATGACGTGTATACGTGGGAGTTGTCGCAAGCACCGATCCGATTGGGTGATCTGCACGACCCGAGTGACTACTTCTCGCTCGACGAGATGAAGCGCAAGTTCGGCATCGAGATCACTACAACCAACATCGCAGAGGCAGGTGACTGGCGAGTGGACATCACCAACCAAGCGTTGGTCGAGCAGAAGGAGCGTTACTCGCGCCACTATCAGACGCTAGTCGGCAACATGGTGTCCGACTACAAAGAGCGGTTGATCGCTGCCCTGTCCAATATCAGTAGCAAGCTCGTCCCTGCACCCGAGGGCGAGAAAAGCAATGGCAAGCGCATGCACGCCAGCATCCTGTCCAATGTCTTGGACATCCTGCCTATGGCTGATGCGTTTGGTCTAGGCGAGGACTCGCAGATTGCATCGATGCGTCGCAAGATCGAGGACATG
>Ga0114968_10003434_pt1 | contig 11903 bp, 4 predicted proteins | sample M_130807_EF_Meta_FD_87020 | JGI IMG/M metagenome (GOLD analysis project Ga0114968, IMG submission 87020) | Freshwater microbial communities from Lake Montjoie, Canada to study carbon cycling - M_130807_EF_MetaG | ecosystem: Environmental > Aquatic > Freshwater > Lake | place: Lake Montjoie... | reverse complement strand
GTGGTGGGCTCGCTTTCATCGTGTGGTGGCGGTGGTTCATCGGCAGCCGTTGAGGCGACGACCACTACCGCCCAGAAATCAGCGACCACTCTGGCGCCGACGACGACGGTTGCCCCGACCACGATTCCTCCGACTACTCAGGCTCCGAAAGCACCGTCAATCATGCCCAACGTGGTTGGGATGAACCTCCAGGCTGCACAGGATCTCATCCAGACCACGGGTGTCTTCTTCTCGAAGAGCGTCGACTGCACCGGGCGCGATCGGATGCAGATCCTCGACCGCGACTGGCAGGTCGTCTCCCAGACCCCGGCTGCAGGTGCGGAGTTCGGGGAGAACGAAGCAGTGCTCGGAGTCGTGAAGCCTGGCGAAGGAAATGCGGTCTGTTAGCACGAAGCGATGGCGAGAGTCTTCGTCCATAACGGCGACATCACATCGCTTGCTGTCAATGTCATCGTGAACGCGGCAACTGAGCAGCAAGGGGACTTTGCAAGCCGCTACATGAACGGCTGATCGGGATAGACCGCAGCAGTGATCATGGCCCGAACCTGAAGGAGTGCTTCGTGAACCGCTCCGGAGTATGAATCGACCATGGAATCGCCGTCTCGCGTGAATTGCCATTGGTCGTGATTGGATCTGAGGACTTCGATCCCCTGTTTCATTCTTGATGCTGCTGCTTCACGATTGATGAGTGGCTTCAAGAGGTCCCTTGTTGCGTGTTCGAGGTCGCGGGGTCGATCACGAAGATTGACAAACCACTTCAGATCATGCTGGTCACCATCGAAAACTGCCCTAGCCACTGCGGTCTCGAACGAACCGATGAACCAAGCGGTCGAGTCATGGCTTCCTGCTACTGCAGGAGCGAAGGCTTCAAGTGGTTCGGCCCACCAACTCCAGGGGTCATCGCCGAGGAACCATCGAAGGAGCCGCGTAGCAAACCAGCCCGTCAGAATCTCGGTCAGCGCCCAGGACGGGAGGATCGGTGAACTGGGCTCCATGAATTTCAGGAGTTCATTGGCGAGGTCGTCGTCGGAAGCTGGATTGCGGAGATCTCGACATATCGCTTGAATCGAGACCTTTTCGACAGTGAACGTGGCCCCGTTCTCTGGTGGGCGCTGGAAGTCCGCGTCAATGGTGATTCTGCGGAAGCCCATGGGTACGTCGGCAGCTCCGGGGCGCTCCAACCAGAGCCGGTCCAGCGGAGTCAGCATGAAGTTACTGCTCAAGTTGCTCAACAAATCGCGCTTATGGAGCACTTGGGTGCCGAACAAGTGCATCTCATAGGTGAAGGTGCCGGTCATGTCCGAGAGGTCATGAAGAACGGCATCGAAGATGGATTCCTCGGCGCAGTGGAGAACCACGGGAGTCAACTGCCCGTGCGTCGACTCGTACTCGTTTCTGTCGCGTTCGACGAGGCGGATCAGTAGGAGAGCCGCCCGAAGGCTGGCCGCCGCCGAGTGCTCGTCTGACACAAACCACACGAAGCATGAGCGGACTCGGGCATGCAAGCAGTGGCTCCAGAGCCGTTGGGCTTCGGCGAATGATTCATCGTCGCAGAGATCAAAGAAGATCCAGTGAGTCGTCCACTCCTGAGAGGCACGCTCGTTGTCCTCCCTGCGGAACGACGTCGGATCAGGCCCGGCATCGACGAGCCCGGCATCTGTCACTCGGCGAGAGACGCCGGTACCAAGAGCGTGTGCGACGATCTTCATCTGGCCACGTCGGTTCTCACCTACGCGTTCGTGAATCGGTCGTCATCCACTGCGAGTCGACCTGCGGAGACGGCCCAGTCCAGTGCTTCGGAGATCCGCTCGCGAACCGGAGCGGTTACTGCCTTCACACCGAATTGCGTGCCCACTTCCCGGATGAGGTCGATTCGATCGATCGAGTGCGCGGCCCTCACCACGGCTTCTGCGGCGTTGGTCAGCTCCTCCGGAGCGATCGCGACGATCGGTCGGACGAGCGACTCGCTGGTACGGAACTCTCGCCATGTCGACCGGTCGGTTCCGGCCGGCCAGGCGAATTCGCCGAGATCGGAGCTCGAGATGAGATCAGCCGGGACGAGCTCTCCGAGATCCTCGAGACGCCTCGCATTGACTTTCCGAAGATCGAAGCGTCGGGCGACGATCTTGACCAGCCGCTCGATCTCGATCGGCCCTTCAACGGCGATGACCTCGAGAATCGCGGCTCGGATCTGCGGTTCGTTCGTCTTGAGATCGTCGAGCTGACTCTTCGACCCGATCACGCTCTCGTCGCTCCACGCAACGAACGGCCGCGCATTTTCGTACCCACGTGCGGGGGCTGAGGGCTCAGGAGTCTGTGCATTGACCGTCGGAAGAGATGCGATCGATCCGGTAGGTGCAACTGACCCGACAGCTGCAATTGACGCGACAGATGCGGTCGAAGACGCAGCATCGATCACCACGTCAACGTTGATGTCGCTCGCCGTGGGCAGGGCCGGTGCTGCTTCGATCTCAACTGGCTCGGCCGCAGCGGCACGAACGAGTTGCGCGATCTCCTCAACGATCTCAAGGCTGTCGGCTCGCCATGACGGTAACCAGACGCGGGCAACACGCTTCCAGCCCATCTTGTTGCAGAGCACGGCGACCGGAAGCGAGTCGCGATCGATCGCGGTCGGGCGATCGGCCCATTGCTGGCCGTCGAGAAGCACGCCGACGAGCCAACGATCTCGGGCCTCGGGAACTGTGAGCGCAATGTCGACCTTGAAACCCGACAGACCCACCCCCGGACCCACGATCAGTCCCTGTGCTTCGAAGGCCTTGGCGATCTGGTCGGTGTGGGTGTCGATCTGACCGGTCGATCCGTTGATGGCCGCGACATCGCTCCGCGAAGGAGTGGCGAAGGCTCGGGCCATCTGGAGGTATTCCTTCAGATGCTTCATGCCGAGCGCAGATGTGCGGCGCTCGTCGATCTCCTCGGGGTCGAATGAAGACACGATGATGACCTGACGCCGAGCACGTGTGACTGCAACGTTGAGCCGACGTTCACCGCCCGCCTTGTTAAGCGGTCCGAAATTGAGCGACATGGCGCCACCATCGGCAGACTTCGAGAACGCTGTCGACAGCATGATGACATCGCGCTCACGGCCCTGAACGTTCTCGAGGTTGAGCACGAAGAGCCGACGATCCTCATCCTCGGTGTCACGCAGTACGTTCACCATCGGGTCTTGAAGTGCGTCGAGCTGCGCTTCGACCTCGGACTGTTGTTCTTTGTTGAGCGTGACCACACCGATCGACCATCCCGCGCGCAGCGGGTCGTTCGCCCGCTGACGGATCTCCTCGACGATCTCTGCCGCCTCGATCGGGTTGTTCCGCTTGCCACCGGAGTCGAACTGTCCCTGCACCCTCCGGTAGTCGATGCCTCGGCCACCAGTGTTCGGTGCCGGCGCTGGGAACGACGCGAGCTTGCCTTCGTAGTAGCGGTCGTTGCTGAACTTGATGAGGGATTCGTCCTCGCTGCGGTAGTGCCAGGACAGCCATTCCTGGTTCAGGCCCGATTCGAGTGATTCTTCGAGAATGCTGTCGGCATCGTCGGGCACGAGCGGCTCGACATCGACGTCGGCGAATGGGTCCTCATCGGACGTCCCGCTTCCTTCACCGAATTTCGTGGGTGGCATCTGCTTCGAGTCACCGACGACCACGACGGAACGAGCGCGCCCCATGGCGCCAACTGCCTGGGCGACGGGGATCTGCGAGGCCTCATCGAACACAACGATGTCGAAATGCATGCGACCCGGAATGAGGAAACGCGCCACGGAGTCGGGACTCATGAGGAAGCACGGGGCGAGCTGTTGGATCAGTTGTGGGTACTCACCGATGAGCTTGCGGATGGACTTGCCCCGCACCTTGGTGAGTTCGCTGCGCAACGTCGCCACCTCGCCGATCGTCGCTTTCGGATTGAATGAACGTCCTGCTGCGAGCATCGATGGAACGACGGAACGTGCTTGCACCTGGCGTTCCGCGAGCTGTCGGCTGAAGTTCTCGATGATGAGGTCATGGCTGTGGCGATCGAACACGTCGAGGTTCGTCGCTTCGGAGCAGTCCTGCAGCGTGGTCGTCATGAAGCCCCGATCGAACGCCTTTGCGGCGTCGATGCTCGAGAGTTCTCCGGTGAGCAGATCAGTGACGAGCTCGTTGAGTCCGGAATCGACGAGCGGTTGCAGTTCGGCTCGAAAACCCACCCAGAGCTGGAGCTTCCGGAAGCGGTCCTCGCTCGCATCCTGTGTCCACGCCTCGAGACTGCGCCGAACTGCGGCGAGAAGCGACTGTCCGTCGGTCCAGAGGTTGAGGCCGTTGTCGTCGCTTCGCAGTTGTGTGGTGATCTGTCGCATCGCAGTGTCGAAGTCCGCAAGCTTCTGGCTCTGCCCCGGGGGAAGGATCGCGGGACTCGCCACGAACGTCCGCGCGGCCACAGACGCTTCGCCGCTGCCGCCGAGGAACGTCGCCACATGATGGAGGATCGTGACGCGCTGAAGGGCGACATCGAGTGCGCCCGGTTGCTCGACGCGCCAACCCTCGGGGAGGATCAGCCCGGCGATGGCACGGATGTTGGCGCTCTGCGCAGCGAGTGCAGCAGCCGCGGCGGCGACCTGTCGGGCGAGTTGCGCGCCCACCACCGGCTCAGCCGAGGCAATCGCTGCCACGGCTGCGAACGGAGCAAGTGTGGCCTTGATCCGCCCCTTGCGCCCGAGCACGAACGAGTTCTCCGCCTCATCGAGTGCGGAGAGGATCGGAGCGAAGTCGATGCTGAAGACGTCAACTCCGCATTGTGCGATCAGTCCCTCGTGGGTGGCTGTGACCTGTCGTGCCGCTGCGACTGCGGCTTGAGCAGAACTCAGCCAGGACGGAGTCACGAGTGCATCCCAAGCCGAGACCGGCGGCAGCGTCGCGGTTGTCTGCAGCCAGAGGATTTCCTGAATTGCCACGAGCTCGTCGACCGATGCGCCGAGTCCGATCATTGAGTCGGTCTGTTCACCGCTGGGTAGCCCACTGACTGCCGAGTCCAGAAGGGCGATGGCCGCAGAAAGAGCGCTCCGATCGAGCATCGTGAAGTCGATGCCGGAAGCCAATGACCACGGGTGACGCTTCTGTGGCTGCGCCGGTTGAGCGACGATGCTCAAGGTGCTCAACGTCTGCTTCACGGTCTGGGCGGTTTCGGGTGAGGTGTGCAGGAACGCCCGAGGTACACGAGCGCTTGGTCCCTCACCGAGCTGCAGAAGCGTCGAGTACGCGCCCCAGTACGAGGCACCGGCCTCGTTGGAGACATGGAGTCGGTCGCGATAGGTCCGCAGGGCGGCGGCACCGCCGGCGAATTCGAGATCGATGCGTTCCCATGCGGCGGAGTCGTGGGTCGGTTGTTGGTCGAGCGCCTCGAGGATCTTCTTCCGAACCTTCCTTGCCTCTGACTCCTTGTCGTGCAGGTCGAGGCAGTACGGCGCCAAGCCGACGGATTCGAGTCGCTCGCGCACCACGCTGAGCGCTGCGTCTTTCTCCGCTACGAAGAGCACGGTCTTGCCCTTGGCAAGCGCATTGGCGAGCAGGTTCGTGATCGTCTGCGATTTCCCGGTGCCCGGAGGACCTTCGAGGACGAACGACTCGCCATCGACGGCCCGGGCGATGGCGCGCAACTGAGCACCATCGGCAGGAACCGGTGTGAAGATTGTGGTTTCGTCAACGACAACGTGAGGGTCGCCCTCGGGATTCACCGGATCCACGAACGGCGTCTTCGGACTCTCGACGAAGTGCTTGAACACCGGGGAGCTCATGAACTCTCCCCAGTGGTCGTCGAGGTCCTTCCACAGCCGGAACTTGGTGAACTGGAGCACGGCGATCGCAGCGGTTTCGTCGACCCGGAACTTGAGACCTCGATCAACGATGGCCTGACGGATGCTGTTCAGACCGCGCTCGATATCGATGCCGAGCTCGTCGGTCATGTCCTCGCTGAAGAACGGAATATCCAGGTTGTGTTTCGCCTTCAGCGCCTCGATGAGGCAGAAGTTGGGTGTGGTGGTGCCGCTCTCATCGATCCGGATGAGCGGGGTGCGCGTGTTGCGCTTGGCCGTCATGCGTATGGGCACGAGGAAGATCGGCGATTTCACCGGCCCGACTGTGGAGCGCGGGTCCTCCCATTCGAGCGAGCCGATGGTGAGGAAGAGCGTGTTGGAACCGGTTTCCTGTTCAAGCAGGCGCGCCCGTGCCATGAGGTTCTTGAGGCGCGTCGGGAACGAGCGGGTGTTGGTCGTGGAGTGGATCGCTGCCTTGGTTTTCCAGGTCTCAGAAAGAAAGGAGTCCTCCTCAGCCGCAGCGCCCCGTATTCCTTGTGCCGCTGCGAGTTCACCGATCTCATCATCGGGTAGCACGCTGAATTCGCCTCCGGAATGGAGGTCATCTTCGAGCTTGGGGAGGAGACCGATGGGAGGAAGTAGTTCGAGACCGTTCTTATCTGGGCGGAAGTTGAGCAATGGATTGCGCATTGTCAGGTCCAGCAGGGAGCTCTTCCAGACCTCGACCCTGCCCGGCGTTGTATTCGGGAGGATCTTGTTGGTGACGGCGTTGCGGCGCTCGGTGATGACGGCTGCTCCCGGACCGGGATCGATCACGATGGTGATGACATCGCCATGGATGACGCGTGCCGGGATTGGCTTGATCCGCCCCTCGGCGTGCGATCGAAACACATCGATCATCGAATGTACGCGCTGCTCAGTGAGGTTCTCCCGAGGCGCCCGTGTGGCCTCGCTGAAGGGCGTGTCGTCCGCTAGGCAGACGGTTTCAATGGGGATGATCAATCCGCTCTCGACGATGTTGATGATTGTGCTCGCATCGGAGATCGACGGCGTCGGGAGATTCCCTGCCTGAGCGAAGAATCCAGCGAATGCGTGCCCTTCAACAAGCCAGATGATGGGAAATAAGCCGGCCTGTTCGAGACACGATGCGTACGCGCACGCCAAATCAATGCAGGTTCCCTGCCGTTCCTCGAGCACACGATCGATCGGACGGACCTTCTGGCCGGTCCTTTCAAACCCTGCAGGGGGGTTGATGTAGCGATCGACGCGTTGCTGTAGGGCTTCGAAGACCGCCTTCCCGATCGCGATGGCCCGATCCGGGTTTCCGCTTGGACCCTCGTCCTGATAGCCCTGCAGTGCACCGCTACCGGTGTCGCGCTTGAGGATCGCCGATGCGCTTTTGAGGATCTCCGGGATCGCCGGGTGGTTCGGTTGCACAAACGCGCTGATCAGGGTGGGGAACGAGCGGGAGTGGGCCCATTCGTCTCGGGCGAGGATCTCGAAGGAGTGTTGGTAGGTCTGCGTGACACCCGAGGCGAGGGTGAGCGTGATGATCAGTTCGGCGGGACAGGCCTCCTCCAGAAGCGCGAGTTGGCCGTCATCGAGGCGGAGGTCGAGTTTCTCGATGGTGATCGAGTCACCGATGGACGGGCATGTTACGGAGGTGCGCCATGGTTTCACCGGTGGCGTGTCGGATCGAGACCACGTGCCGACGAACTCGATCTGGAGCACCCCGTCAAACGCACCGTGGTCGTTACGGATCGTGAGGCTGTTGATGACCGGCACCCGGTTGTGGGCGAGCGCGTAGAAGACTTTCTCCGGTCCGTCGACCGAGATGCTGAACGGATCGCGCTGGGCTTGCCCTTCGACCGGTTCGATGGGTTCGGCCGAATCACCCGGTTCGGCTGGGAGCGCGTCAACAGCGGCCTCCGCCTCTTCGGTGGCGAGGACTTCCTCAACCTCTGGGGTGGGCATCGGCTCGGACGCGTCCGCTACTGGTTCATTCGTCGTCATTGCGACTCCTTGGTTCCTGCTCGCCGTGAGCCACTCAATCGCCGGAATTCGTGACGACGAGTGGGCGAGCAGTCTGCCGGAGACGGCGAGATCGCGGCGCTTTGATTGAGGAGAAACGTGCATATTTCCGCTGTTTGCGTGGTGGCACGCAAATCCTTGTGGGAACCACTGTTTCGGGTGTCCGTCCATTGCGGTAGGCCGGAATACCCCCGTAGTTTCGGTGGAGTTCTTGGCGGTTGATTATCAGGGAGTGGTGGAGAGATGGCGGAGCGGAACAGTGCTTTCGCCTTTTGTCGTATCGGCACATTCGGACATGGGTGCGTGCCGAGCCATGCGGCCCGATCGGTCTCCGGGGTTGCTCGATGAGCTGGCCCGAGACATCAATGAACCCGGTTCCGTCGATCGAGATTGTCGAGTTCGATGCTCAGAACCCGCCGTTGGCGTTTCTGCTCGTGGCGCTCGCTCTCAACATCCTTGGTTTCGTTTGCACCGTCATGCTCGGTGGCGGTGGGGATGTGGCCGGCTACGTGCTGGCGCTACTTGCCTTTGTGTCGCTCCTTGCTTTTCGGCATTTTGATGGCAAGAAGCGAGACACCTCCTACGTGAAGGAGATCACGGGGCTGAACCTCGGCGTCAAATGCCTCATGGTCCTCACCATCGTGCTGATGACCCTCTCGATGTGGCCGATCGCCACCGAGTTCTCGAGGAACTTCTGATGGGAACCCTGCAGCGTTTCTCTCGCTTCAGCCGCTTCAGTCGTTCGGGACGTCGGCTCGTTGCCGGTGCAGTGCTGGTGAGTTTTTGTCTCGCCCCAGCGGTGGCGCTGAGCCAGTCAGCGCCGGAAGTTCCCCAGGCCAGTGCTCCCGGCAAGGGTGGGGGTTTGGAGACCGTTGCTTCGTGCCTGAACACGAATGGCCGTCTCCTGGTTGAGATGCTGGTGGATGAATCGGGTTCGCTGCAGCAGACCGACCCCGAAAACCTGCGGGTTCAGGCGCTCAGGGCGGCACTCGGATCGATCCAGTCACTGACCCGGACAACCGTGAACGGCAAGCAGGTCGAGGTCGAGGTGCAGGTGAGCAGTTTCGCCGCTGACTTCAGAACCGAGACCGACTTCGTTCCGCTCACCACTGATTCGGTTGGTTCTCTGCTCGACACCGCGCAAGGGTTCGAGACTCGCAACAACGGCCTCCAGACCGATTACGTGTACGCGCTCCGCGGCGCAAATGAATCGCTGACCAATCGTGCGGCCGCCCTCACTGCGTCAGGGGGCAAGGTCTGCAAAGCGATCTTCTGGTTCACCGACGGCGCCTATGACGTTGCTGATTCAGCCATGAACGCGAAGGACTACGCCCCAGGGCTGGGTGGGTCGGATGTGCAGCGCACTGGTGAGCAACTGCTGTGCGAGGGAAACACCGGAGTCGCGGATCAGTTGCGGCAGAGCGGTGTTGTGAATGTCGCCGTTGCGCTGACCGGTTCGGGCTTCAACCAGAGTGCGCTCAGTCTCCTCAGTGGAATTGTTTCGGGAAGCCCAAGCTGCGGCTCGTTTCCCGACGCAGATCGATTCGGCGTGCTTCTTGATGTCAAGAACGCCGACCAGCTCACGTCGGCCGCTCTTGCCGCGATCTCAGGGACTACGGGTCAGGTCCGCCCTCCTGTTGAGGTGTGCCAGTCGCAGCTCTGTGATCGCAAGATCGAGTTCTCGGTTCCTCCCGGAGTCGGTTCCTTCTATGTGCTGACCACCGCACCAGCCGCCGGGATCGAACGTTGGCTGCAGGCCCCAGGCACTCAGCCCACAAAGATTGATCCCGGGAGCACCTCAGTGAAGGTGGGCTCGGCAAGTGTCGCTCCGACTGTTATCTCGCCGACCTCGCTGCTTCTCGATGTCGCTCTGGATGCCGGGGACCCGGATACCGGCACCTGGTCATTGACGTTTGTTGATCCCGCTGGTGGCGGGGAGGGCGCACTTGCCTCAGCAGAGGTGTTCCTGATCGGTGCGCTTCGCCCCGCGCTTCCGCAGGACGCGTCGTTCACACAGGGAGATTCATCACAGATCGAGATTCAGGTCACTGATGCGAACGGAGCCCCGGTCCGTGGCGCAGCTGCGGCGACAACGAAACTGCTCGTCGTCATCACCGATCCGGTTTCCCAGGCGACCACGAGACCAACGGTTTCGGGTCCGGATGCTTCGGGTGTCTACCGCTTCTCCCATCAGACACCGACCTCATCGAAGGCCGCAGCGCTCAATGTTTCCATGGCGCTCGCTGTCACTGTCGAGAACGGCCTCACCCTCCGGCCCGTGGTTGTGGAGAAGGCAGTTCCAGTGACTGTTCCGTCAACGACTCCATCGGTGCGAACAACCGAACTCGCACTCGGAAGTGTTGAAGGTGCTGCGACTGCACGCGGTTCTGTCCAGATCGACGGACCCGAACGCGGCACGGGAACTGTGTGTCTCGACGTCTGGCAGGCCCGGGCACTTCCGAAGGGCATCAACGAACTCGAACTCGACACCACCAAGCGATGCGTGACTGTTGCGCAAGGAGCAACAGCATCACTTCCGGTCGCGCTGAAGTCGACGAAGGGCGGGTCCGGTACTGCAGATGGTCTGGTCGAACTCACGCTCAAATCGGCCGACGGATCCGAAGAAGTCACACGAGCCATTCCGGTGTCCTTTGAAATGCGGCTGAAGCCCAACGAATCCGTTCGTTGGCTCACCGACGTGTTGCTCACAGCGCTCGGTGTGTTGATCCCCCTGGCGATTTATTGGCTGTTGTTGAGGGTCATTGACAAGTTCCGCGGGCTCGAGTGGCTGCAGTGGTCAGAGGTGCCGGTCACCGTCACGCCGCAGCGGGTCGAGCGAGCCAACTCCGCCGCCAGTGATGTCTTTGCTGGAGGGTTCAGCCCTGCACAGCAGTTCACCTTCGCCCCGCAGGACTGGAACTTCGTGGGCGGCGATTCGCGGCGGCATCTCGATCTGGGGTCACTGCGGATCTCGGTGGTGAGTCACTTCTTCGGGGTTCCCGCAGCGGTAGCGCGCAGCGGTGCCCAGCAGATCGTGAGCACACACGGAGCACCGAGAAGTCGAGCGCTCACCCGACTGTTCGGCTCGAAACCACATACGGTCACGGCGCTTCCGTTTGATCTCACAGACAACTGGGTCTTCGTCGTCGACGCGATCTCGTTCGACGAACCTGCAGCCGACCCGAACAGCATGTTCCTGCCGGCAATCAAGGTGGAGCTCGATCCCGAGGTCTGGCCGCCGTTCATCATGGCCGGGCGAGTTTTCGGCCTCGTCGATAACCATCATGGTTGGTCCGACCGTGAGGCGATGATGGCGGGCGAGGTCAACAGTGATCTTCTCCGCCTTGTCGAGCCTCTCGTGAAGACGGCATGGGCAGTTGAGTACAAAGCCCGCACCGAGGCCGCCGAGCGCGGTACCTCCGATGAGTCGACGATGGCCGATATCGGCGCCGGTACGGCCGGAAACACGGCCATGCCTTGGGAGATCCCGCCGACGAATTCATTCGGCCAGGACCCGACCACTCCGCCGAAGGCTCCCTGGGAGTAGCTCGGTGTCTCGTTCAGCAATGTCAGCGAATCGCATCGCCGGTTCAGCGAAAGGAAACAAGCAATGAGGAAGTTCCTATTCATCGGTGTTGGCGGTTCCGGCGGGAAGACTCTCCGGTTCCTGAAGGATTCGATCGAGAAGCGGCTGGCGCAGGCGGGCTACCACGGCGCCTTCCCTGAGGCGTGGCAGTTCATCCAGTTGGATCTGCCACCGAATGACGATGCCCCTTCAGGAGGGCCGATCCCCAAGTCGCTCTCGGCGTCGTACAAAGGACTCGCTCCGACGGGTGTCACCTTCGACAACCACCGCACCCAGTTGGGTGGACTCGGCGACGGCGCCGTCATCGACGATCTGGCCACCTGGTGGCCGGATCCGTTGACTGCCCCCAAGAATGTCTGGTTCGGTGCCGGGCAGTACCGCGCCGTTGGCCGTCTCGTGGTGCTCAATCGTCTTCCGCAACTGGCCGACGCAATCAAGACGTCTGTCACCGCGATGGAGACCGTGGTGGCGAACCAACGTCTCACT
>Ga0114968_10003433_pt1 | contig 11905 bp, 9 predicted proteins | sample M_130807_EF_Meta_FD_87020 | JGI IMG/M metagenome (GOLD analysis project Ga0114968, IMG submission 87020) | Freshwater microbial communities from Lake Montjoie, Canada to study carbon cycling - M_130807_EF_MetaG | ecosystem: Environmental > Aquatic > Freshwater > Lake | place: Lake Montjoie... | reverse complement strand
GCCCTTCGGGATGCGGCAAGTCGACCTTGCTCAATCTGGTGGCCGGGTTCGAAAAACTGACCGAAGGCGAGATGCTGTTTGACGGGCAGACGGTGTCGCGTCCCGGTCCGGACCGTGGTGTGGTGTTTCAGGAGGCCTCGCTGCTGCCGTGGCTGACGGTATGGGACAATGTGGTGTTCGGCCCCAAAGTGCAGGGGCTGTTGCGCAATGAATACGAGCCGCGTGCCCACGAGATTCTGAAAATTGTCGGGCTGGAGGCTTTCCACAAAGCGCTTCCGGTGCAATTGTCGGGCGGGATGCGCCAGCGTGTCGGCATTGCGCGGGCGCTGGTGATGCAGCCCAAAGCCTTGCTGATGGACGAGCCGTTCGGCGCGCTCGACGCCCAGACCCGCCTGTCGATGCAGCAATTGCTGCTGGAAGTGTGGCAGAGGCTGAAAACCACCGTGCTGTTTGTGACCCATGACATCGACGAGGCGATTTTGCTGGCCGACCGTGTCTGCGTGATGACCGCCCGACCGGGGCGTATCACCCGGGAAATTCCGATTGATCTGCGCCGTCCGCGTTCGATTGACGATCTGACCAACACTGAGTTTACCCACTTCAAGGCCCGGATCATGACCGAAATGCGCGGCGCGCATGATCCGCATTGATTTCCGCATTGATCAAGGAGCGAGACTGATGGCCAATCCCCGTATTCCCTATGTGATGTCGTCCGAACACCCTAAATTGCCGCCGATGCAGGGTAAACGTATTCTGGTGCATCTGGTGGTCAATGTCGAACACTGGCAATTTGAAAACGCCATGCCCCGCACCCTCATCACTCCGCCGCATGGCCGCGAAACCATACCCGATGTGCCCAATTTCTCGTGGGCCGATTACGGCATGCGCGCAGGTCTGCCGCGTCTGCTCGATCTGATCACCTCGCGCGGGCTGCCTGCCTCGACCAGTTTCAATGCAGGCGTGATCGATGCCTATCCGCAAGCCGCCATTGCCATGCGCGAGGCAGGCTGGGAATTTATCGGACACGGCATGCACCAGAAAGCCACCAACCATGTCGAAGGCGGCGAGGCGGCGCTTGTGCGCGCCTGTCTCGACAAGATCGAGGGCTTTACGGGAAAACGTCCGCGGGGCTGGTTGTCGCCCGGTTTGCGCGAAACGGTGGATACGCCCGATGTGCTGAAGGCCGCGGGTTTGGATTATGTCTGTGATTGGGTGGTCGATGACGTGCCCAACTGGATGACCACCACCTCTGGCCCGCTGATGGCCATGCCCTATAATGTGGAAATCAACGATTCCATCGTCTATGCCATCGAGCGTCATGCCACAGGTGAAATGCACAAGCGTCTGGCCTTCACACTGGAGCAATTCGAGCAGGAAAGCCGGGATACCGTGCGCGTGCTGCCGATCGGCCTGCATCCGCATCTGATTGCGGTTCCCCATCGCATCCACGAATTTGCCAGCATGCTCGATCTGCTCATGGCCAGCAAGAACACGATTTTCACCACCGGCGAGGGTATTTGCGATTGGTATGCGCAAGCCTGTCCTGCCAGCTAAGGAGTGCATCATGGATCTTCATCTTGCCAAACAGCATGTTCTGATCACCGGTGGCTCCAAAGGCATAGGCTTGGCTTGCGCAAGCACTTATCTTGATGCGGGCTGTTCGGTCACCCTTGTCGCGCGCGATGCAGAGCGTCTCGAACAGGCCAAGGCCTCGCTTGGCGCCCCTGATCGGGTCACCATCGTACCCGCCGATATGGCGCAGGAGCAGGAGCGCGAACGCGTGTTCCATCTGGTGCGGGATGTCGATATTCTGGTCAACAATGCCGGTGCGATCCCCGGCGGCGGTTTGCTCGATCTGTCAATGGAACGCTGGGAGCAGGCTTGGGCCTTGAAGGTCATGGGCTATATCCATCTGACCCAACTCTATCTGGCCGATATGAAGGCGCGCCAAAACGGGATCATCTGCAACATCATCGGTTCGGCGGGCCGCAATCCGCGGTATGATTACGTCTGCGGGGCAACCGGCAATGCCGCTTTGATGGCTTTTACCTCGGCGATTGGCGGCAAATCGGTCGATTGGGGCGTGCGGGTGTTCGGGATCAATCCGTCCCCCACCAAGACCGACCGGATGATTACCCTGTCCAAAGCCAAGGCGAGGGACTTGTTCGGCGACGAGAGCCGCTGGGAAGAAGTACCCGCCGACCGTCCGCTGGGGCGGATGATCGAGCCGGAAGAAATTGCCAATATGGCGGCTTTTCTGTCCTCGCCCGCCTGTGGCTATGTCAGCGGTACGGTGGTTGATGTGGATGGCGGATTGTCGTTCAGGGGATGACAATGGCACTCAAAGCAGAATGGAGAGGGCGGTTCTTCGAGGATTTCAGCGTCGGCGATGCCTGCAAACTTCCGCTCGGCCGCATCATGACCGCCACCGCCCTGTTCTTGCTGTTTTGAATGATTGATTTGAATCAATGACCATAGCGACGGATTCTGGAATACTTCAGCATATCCCTTAATGGCGGGCTTGATGCCCGACACAAGCGTGGAGGCAAGTGATGTCGATCAAAAACGTGCTGGTGATTGTTTCTGCTGCCGAGGAAGACAATGCCTGTCTGCGCATGGCTTTTGCCATTGCCGAACAGCATCAGGCCAAAGTGGTCGCGCTCTATGTGAAGCCGGTTGTGGCCGTTTATTCGGACGGTATGGGCTTTGACATGACCCCTAGCATCATCGAGGCGCAGCAGACCTATCTGGATTCCGCCGCCAAAAAGGCCGAGGACGCCACCAAGGCACAGGCCGCCAAGGCGCAATGCCCGATTGAATGGCGCTGCGAGGAGGGTGACGAGCAGTTGGTGGCCGCAAGCCACGCCCATTACGCCGATCTGGTGCTGGCCACCCCCGATACGGCCCGCGATCTGATGTTCGTGGCCGGTGTGCCGGTGATCGCAGTGCCCGCACAGACGCCGCCCCAATCGCCCAAATCCATTCTGGTGGCCTGGAACGGCTCGCGGGAATCGGCCCGCGCCGTGCGCGATGCCATGGATTTCCTCAGTGCCGCCGATCAGGTCATTGTCGCTGTGATCGACCCGCCTGCCGGAAGCCAGACCGGCGAGGATATCGCCGGCTTGATCGCCAGCCACGGCGGGAAGGTCGATGTGCGCGAAATGCTGTCTGGCGGCCAGAATATAGGCTCCCTGCTGCTCAGGGAAGCAAAGGCCAATGGCGTATCGATGATCGTGATGGGCGGTTACGGCCATTCACGCTTCAGGGAATGGGTGCTTGGCGGCGTGACGGACCAGATTCTGTCCGATGCCGGTCTTCCGGTGCTGTTGTCGCACTGAAATATATTCAAGTCGAACATCAAGCGGGGTTTTGACCCCGCTTTTTTATTGTTTGCCCGCCGCAACGCAAAAACGCATATCTGCCCGTCTTTGATATAATGCTGCACTGCACAATAATGCTTGGTGACCCGACCAAGCTATGACATAATTTTGCCTTGAGGATTTCAGAGAGTGAGAAGATGAGTAAAGGTTCGGGCAACAGCAGTGACGCGGTCTGGAACACCAAATACGGCACAAGGCGGGTCAGGGTTGATCTGCCGACCGTTCAGGAAGCCGTATTTGCCGCCCAGGGACTGACCGACGATGTCGAGGAACAGGTTGAAATTGCCGCCGGGTTGATCGGGGCGAGCGAGGACGAGGTTCGCGCCGAAATCGCCCGCTCCAAGAATATCCGTCAGGTGCGGGTGCGCCCGCGCAGCCCGACCGATTTTCCGACCGAGCCGCGCACATTTGTGGTCGAACGCAAGGGTGTCCGGCGCTCGCTCATGAATTCATGAGTGTTTATGGCTTTTCGGACGGGCTTTCAGCTTCATTTCAATCAAATCCGATTTTTCACGCGGCACATTGAGGGTGATTTGCGCCCAACCCGGTGCATAAGACGGCGGCACTTTGACCTCGGCCCCGTACCATGCCGCACCGCGTAACGCGAAAGCGGGATCAACCAGATGCGGGCGGCCAAAGGCCACCAGATCGGCGCGGGCAGCCGCGACAATCGTATGGGCCTGATCGACGCTGGTGATATTGCCGACGCACATGGTGGCGACATGCGCCTCGTTGCGGATCTGGTCGGAATAGGGCGTCTGGAACATCCGGCCATAGACAGGGCGTGACAGCGGCGCGGTCTGTCCGGTCGAGACATCGACCAGATCGACACCGGCTTGGGCGAAGTGACGGGCAATTTCGACCGATTCCTCGTCGCTGATACCGCCTTCCATCCAGTCGGTTGCCGAAATACGCACCGACATCGGCTTATGGGCAGGCCATGCAACCCGCATCGCGGCAAAGACGTCCAGCGGGAAGCGCAGGCGGTTTTCGAGAGAGCCGCCGTATTCATCCTTGCGCTGGTTGGTGACCGGCGACAGGAAACTGGCCAACAGATAGCCGTGGGCCGCGTGCATTTCCACCATATCGAAGCCGCAAGCCTCGGCCCGATGCACTGAGGCGACAAATTGATCGCGCACCTGATCCATATCGGCGCGGGTCATTTCGCGCGGCACCTGACTGTCCGGGTAATAGGGCAGCGGGGAGGCTGAAACCAGCGGCCATGCCCCTGTTTCCAGCGGCCTGTCCATGCCGTCCCACATCAGCTTGGTCGCGCCCTTGCGGCCCGCATGGCCCAGTTGCAGACAGATTTTGGCACCCGATTGCCGGTGCACGAAATCGACCACGCGCGTCCATGCCGCCTGCTGCCCGTCGGTCCACAACCCCGCACAGCCCGGTGTGATGCGGGCATCGGCGCTGATGCAGGTCATTTCGGTAAACAAAAGCCCGACACCGCCCATGGCGCGCGAGCCGTAATGGACCAGATGGAAATCGGTCAACACGCCGTCATGCGCCGCATACATGCACATCGGCGAGACCACGAGGCGGTTCAACAGCGTCATATCGCGTAAAGACAGCGGCTGAAAGGCCGGACTTTGCGGCTTATCCACATCAACATCATGCCCCAACTCTTTGATCTGTTTGGCAAATGTCTTGTCGAGTTGTTTCACGAAATCGGGCGCGCGCAAGGCCAGATTGTCATAGGTGATGGATTTGGAACGTGTCATCAGCCCGAAGGCGAATTGCACCGGATCGAAATCGAGGAAGCGTTTGACATGCTCGAACCAAACCAGACTGACCTCGGCGGCATGCTGGGTTTTTTCGACCTCCTCGCGCCGTCCCGACTCAAATGCAGCCAGAGCCTCTGCCATATGGCCTTGGCTTTTCTTGAGGCAGTCATTCAGGCTGATCGCATCTTCCATTGCCAGTTTGGTGCCAGACCCGATGGAGAAATGCGCGGTTGATTTGGCATCGCCCAGCAACACCACGCGCCCGTCCATCGTGCAATGCGTGTTGCGGATGGTGGGGAACTGCCGCCAGATCGAGCGGTTGGCAACCAGGCGATGGCCCTGCAACTCGTCCTTGAATATGTTTTCGAGGAAAGCGGTGCTGTCCTCCTGCGACATGGTTTCAAGGCCGGCGGCGGCAAAGGTCTCGGGATCGGTTTCCAGAACCCAGGTCGAGAGTCCGGCCTCGTATTGGTAGCAATGGGCGATGAACACGCCGAATTCGGTTTCCTTGAAGGAGAAGGTAAAGGCATCGAAGGGGCGGGTCGACCCCATCCAGCAGAAGCGGTTGGGGCGCAAATCCACCTGCGTGCCGAAATGGCTGCGATTGGCCTCGCGCAACAGCGAGTTCAAACCATCGGCCAGCACGACCAGATCGGCCTCGTCCGCGGTCGGCAAGGTTGTCAATTCCTGCTCGAAAGACAGCTTGATGCCCAATCCCGTGGCGCGTTCTTGCAGCAGCATCAGCAGGGTTTTACGCGAACAGCCGCAAAAGCCGTTGCCGCCGATGCGGAAAGTCTCGCCCCTGATTTCGACGGCGATGTCATCCCAATAGGCAAAGGCCTTGGTGATCGCCTCGTAGCTCTCGCGGTCGGCCTTTTCGAAATTGTCCAGTGTCTGGTCGGAAAAGACCACGCCGAAGCCGAACGTGTCATCGGCCTTGTTGCGCTCGATCACATGGATATCGGCTTGAGGGAAGGATTTTTTGACAAGAATGGAGAAATAGAGCCCTGCAGGTCCGCCACCGATGACTTTAATCCGCATGACACTCTCCACCGTTAAAACCATTCGTAAAAATAGTTTAACCTTAAAGTTTTTGATGTGACAAGAGCGATTATGGATAAATCAGAATGTGTTGAAATTTAACGCCGTTGCGCCAGTACGATGACGCCGCGCACAGGCACTTGCAGCTCGGTGCGCAGGGTTTCGTGGTTGAACATCAGGCAGTCAAATCCACAGGTTTCCATCACGCTGTGCAGATAGCCGACGGTATGGCTGTAGCGGCCGCTGGGGTTGAGCGTATAGGGCTTTGTGTTGTCGAGCGAGATTTCGGTGGTAAAAATCAGCCAGCCGTTTTGGCTGATTGTTGCGGCAAAGCGGGCAAACAATTGCTCGATCGCACCGAAGTAGATCAGCGTGTCCATGCAGGCAATCAGATCATAGGGCTTTTCAACCGTTGTCAGGAAAGTGCCGATTTCTGCCTTGTGCAGGGCCTCGTAAAGCCCGCGCTGGCGGGCGAGTTCGAGCATCGAGCCGGACAGATCAACCCCGATCATTGTGGCCGCATAGGGTCTCAGGACGGGGGCGCACAGGCCGGTGCCGCAGCCGGCATCCAGCACCATCATGTCCGCATCTGGCTTGAAGCGTTGCGCCATCATCTGTTCCAGCAAAGCGGGCCCGCGATAATCGAGCTGGTTCAATTTGCCTTCGAAATGGTCGGCATATTCGTCAAAGGTAACGTTGACATAATCTTCCGAACAGCGTTCGGGGATGGTATCCCCGCCGTCATGGCGCGAGCAGGCGGCATAGAGATGGGCCGGAATCGGATTGTCGGGTTCGGCCTCTTTCCATTGGCGATAGACCTCCGCCGCCTCGTCCAGCCGTCCCAGCACATAATAGGCTTTGCCGAGCAAATAGGGTGTGGTGGTCTCGCGCGGGGCGACGATATAGCCCGAACAATAGGTCCGCACCGCCTCGATCTGCATCTGCTGGCGTTCATACAGCGCCGAGAGCAGGCGATAGGCTTCCTGTGATTGCGGCTCGAGTTGAATGGCGGTCTGATAGGCGTGTTCGGCCTGTTCAAAATGAACAAGCCGTTCATGGGTCGCACCCAGATTGATCCAGAGCAGGGCCTGGTTCGGCGCATGGTCAATAGCGCGGGCAAATACCTCGACCGCCTCGTCGAAGCGGCCTTGGGCGTTCAGGATATTGCCCAGATTATTGGCCCAATCGACCCGTCCGCCGGTGGCCGCCACAGTGGCGCGAAGCAATGTGACCGCCTGCTCGTATTGGCCGAGATGATGCAGCGCGATGCCAAGAAAATGCTGGCCCTCGTGAAAGGCCGGAGAATTGGGCGATATATCGCCGTATAACTCGACCGCGCTGACATAATCTCCCTCGGCATGCAGCTGCAAGGCGCGCTCAAACGCCAGAAGCGAGCTGTCGATGCTCGCGTCATCTGCCGATGTCGTCAGGTCATTGTGCGACACAAGAAGGCCTGCTGCCGATTGGCTCTGGTGAACGATTGCGGTTTGGGTCTGGCTCATAGCCAGTCTTTATTTCAACCTTTGGCGGGACGGGCAAGGCAAGTTGAACCTTATTGGCGTGTTCCGGTGCCTTCTTCAACCAACGAGGTTAATGCCGCAGTGGATGGAACAGGCACAAAAAAACACCCTGTACGGATGTACAGGGTGTTGAGAAATTCTAGCCAAAACCGTTCGTCAGGCTTTGGAACGGTTCTTTTCCAGCCATGTTTGCACCAGCTTGACGGTCTGGTCGACGCTGTCGGAATGTTCGCCCTTCAGCCGTGCCATGGTTTGCACCACCAGATCGACGCGCTCGATGTTCTGCGCGCCTGCAGCCAAAGCACGCGCTGCCGAAGAGGGCTTGGCCAGCCCTTGGGCGGCATTGGCATATTTCTCGAACGGCACCAGATCATCCGGATTGGCACCCAATTTCACGCAGAGCGCATTGACCCACCCGTAAATGGCTTTCGACGCCGCCAGATCGGAATGCACCGCCTCTTTGATCGGGCGCATCCCGTCGGCTTGAATGCAGCGGTAATTGCCGGTCAGCAACATGGCCCATTTGGCCAGCGGCACGAAGACCGAGTCATGCACCTTCAATTTGACGGGCAGTTCGATCGGGCCGTCACCGGCATCAAAGCGGGCGGCTTCGATGTCACGCTGCAAATCCGTCAGGATTTGGTCGAAGGCGGGGTTGCCGAATTTGGCGACCTTGAAATTGGTCGGCAGGCTGACCTGCAAAATATTGGTCGGCTCCTCCGGCGGGCGGAAAGCCTGCGGATCGGGGCTGCACAGCGTCATATTGTGCGGATCGAAACTCTGCCACACCGTCGGGTCGGTATAGCAATGCTTCAATTCATTGGCATCAATCCCCGGAATACGCGCCAGATAGGGCAGTGGCGGCATGTTCATGATCGACATGCAGGGCTTGCCGGATTTGGCGATGCGGTCCACCAATTCGCGGACACCGGCAGCGCGGTATTGCGGCTCCTGCATCGCCAAAGCGATCAGGTCATAATCGGCGGGATTGGCGGCTTCCGGTGACAGGCCTGAAATATGGCCGGGCAGGGTGCGGGAATCGACTTCCACCAATCCGTCGCGACCCTTGACGGGAATACGGACGCGGATGCCCTCGTGATTGATCAAATCGGCTTCTGCTGGCAGGCAGACGAGCGCGACATCATGCCCGCCCATCAACATTTTGGTTGCCAGCAGCGAACCGTAAGAGGCCCCGAGAATAAGGATCTTGTAATGTTTGCTCATCATCCACCCTTTTGTTCCGTCTGATGCGGATTGCCATCGGCAGCCCTGCGGATACCGCGTTTTCTTGGGTCCAGAGTGATCAATCTCCAACGAAAGTGCAATAGGCTTTTGTGCAGAGCTCCCGTTCAGCTTTTGCGTAACCGCAGCCAGTTGGCAATGGTCAGCATGGCGGCAATGATCAGGCCGATGGAGTCACTGTAATCGAAATTGCCGATCAGAAAACACGCCGAAACTCCTGCCATCACCCGCTCGAACAGGCTGATCCGCGTCAGATAATAGCCGATGGCCGCAACACCCGACATGCCGATCACTACAAAGGCTTTAAACACCACCACGACGACTTCGACCCAATAGCCGTATTGTTCTGCAATAGCGCCGCCTGCCTGCAGCATCAATGAGGGCTCGTAAACCGACATGAAGGGGATCAGAAAGCCTGCCAGTGCCACGCGGGTCGCCTGCCATCCTATCTCGTCGGGCGAGGCTTTGGCGATGGGAGCAGCCGCCAGTGCCGCAAGGGCCACAGGCGGGGTCAGATCGGCAATAATGCCGTAATAGAACACGAACATATGGCTGACGATCAACGGAACGCCGAGCTTCAGCAAAGCCGGAGCGGCCAGCGAGGCGGTGATGATATAGGTGGGAATGGTCGGCAGGCCCGTGCCCAGAATGATCGAGGTCACCATCACCAGCACCAGGCACAGGAAAATCGAATCCTTTCCGAACGAGACGATGTAATTCCCCAAAATAGTAGCCGCCCCTGTCAGGGTCATGGTGCCGATTACGGTGCCGACAATGGCACAGGCCAAACCGACGGGCAGGGCCTGTCTGGCCCCGTCGGCCAGACCGTCGCGGCACAGGATCAGGGTTTCACGCCCGCCTTTGGAAAACAGATTGACCAGAATTAAAATCGCCACCAATGCAATAATAATTCCGATACCCAAATGGAAAAAGGAAGCCGAAAGCAGTCCGAGCCCGATCCAGAACACAACACGCGCTGCTTGCGAGCCGAAACCCATGGCAAAGGCACCGCCGAGGATCATGATTACGGTCAGCGCCAGCCCGACAGATCCGGCAAACAGCGGCGTAAAGCCGTCCATCAACAGATAGACCAGCACCGCCAGCGGCAAAGCCAGATGCCATTGCCGTTTGATCGCGGCTATCGGGCTGGGCAATTCAGAGCGCGCCATGCCCATCAGATTGTGCTTGCCCGCTTCCAGATGCACCATCCAGAAAGCGGAGGCGAAATAGAGAATGGCCGGAATGATCGCGGCTTTGACAATCTCCGAATAGGGCACGCCGATATTCTCGGCCATGATGAAGGCCACAGCCCCCATCACCGGCGGCATGATCTGCCCGCCCATCGAGGCGGTGGCCTCGACCCCGCCTGCAAAGGAGGAGGAATAGCCGAAGCGTTTCATCAGCGGGATGGTGAATTGCCCCGTGGTCACCACATTGGCGACGCCCGAGCCGGAAATCGTGCCCATCAGGGCCGAGGAAATCACCGCCACTTTGGCCGCACCGCCGCGCGCCGCACCGACCAGCCCCATGGCGACATCGTTGAACAGCTGGATCATGCCCGCGCGCTCGAGAAAGGCCCCGAACAGGATGAACAGGAAGATATAGGTCGCCGAAACGCCGGTCGGGGTGGCGTAAATGCCTTCGGTGCCGAAGCCCATATGCTCCACCACCTGTTCCAGACTGAAACCGCGATGGTCGAGCGGGCGCGGCAAATAGCGGCCAAACAGCGCATAGGCAATAAACACCAGACAGATTACCGGCAATGCCGGCCCCATCAACCGCCATGCGACGGCAAACAGTACAACCAGATTAATCAGCCCGACGGCCAGATCAAGATGGCTCAAATCTCCCGAATTATTGACCAGATCGATATAGAAGACCCACTGATAAAGCCCCGCCCCGAAGCCCAACAGCCCGAGCGTCCAGCCGATCACGCGGCTCATCGGATGGGTGGAACGGTGGTTGCCGATCAGCACCGAGGCGACCAGCACCAGAAAGCCCACATGCATGGACCGCAGCACCTGCGTCGGCAAAATGGCATAGACCGAGGTCGCAATCTGGAAGGTCGAAAAGGCCAGCGCGATCCAGAACAGCACAGCGCCCGAACGGCCAAGCCCCCATCCTGCTGGCAGATTATGCTCTATATCCAGCTCGGTTACGCTTGTGGTGGGCACATGGGGGCTTGGTGTGGTCATGGTCTATCGTCCTGACAGTCTGGAAATGGTGCCGCAGGAGCCACTGTCCTGCGACGATCTTGAAACACTTATTTGACCATGCCTTTTTCTCTGAAATATTTTTCCGCTCCCGGATGCAGCGCCACGGGCATCCCGTCAAGGGCTTTGTCGAGGCGGATATCCTTGCCCGCACTGTGCGATGCCGCCAGATCGGGCAGGCTGTCGAAAATCGATTTGGTCATGCCATAGACCAGATCATTTGGCAGATCGGAACGTGTGACCAGATAGTTGACCACGGCCGCACCCGCGACATCGCTGGTTTGGCCTGTATACGTATTGGCAGGCACGGTTGCTTTCACATAAGGCGCACCGATCTTGTCGACGATGCTGGCAGGAATTTCCACCACCACGATTTCAACCGCAGAGGCCAGATCGCGGATTGCCGCCACGCCAAGCCCTGCTGATTGCAAGGTGGCATCGAGCTGGCGGTTTTTCATCAATTCGACCGATTCACCGAAGGGCAGGTATTCGACCTTGCCGAGATCCTTGTAGCTCAGCCCCGCCGCCGTCAGAATGGCGCGGGTATTGAGCTCGGTTCCCGATTTGGGCGCACCGACCGACAGCCGTTTGCCCTTCAAATCCGCCAGAGTTTTGATGCCGGATTCCTTGGTGGCGACAACCTGAATATAATTGGGGTAAATCGCAGCAATGCCGCGCAATTTTTCGAGCTTTGTTTTAAAACCCGCTTCTTCATTGCCGTCACGCGCAAAGGCCAGACTGTCGCCCAGGGTAAAAGCGATTTCGCCTTTGCCGGCATT
>Ga0114968_10003432_pt1 | contig 11905 bp, 9 predicted proteins | sample M_130807_EF_Meta_FD_87020 | JGI IMG/M metagenome (GOLD analysis project Ga0114968, IMG submission 87020) | Freshwater microbial communities from Lake Montjoie, Canada to study carbon cycling - M_130807_EF_MetaG | ecosystem: Environmental > Aquatic > Freshwater > Lake | place: Lake Montjoie... | reverse complement strand
GGCGAAACAGCAACCCACAACGACACCGTGGGTGTGCCAGTGCCCTGCGCCGAGATGAAAGTGGTGGACGACGACGGGCTCGCCTTGCCAGCGGGCGAGATGGGCGAAATCTGGATCAAAGGCCCGATGGTGGTGGCTGGTTATTGGCACAACCCCGAGGCCACGGCCAAAGAATTTGTCGATGGTTTTTGGAAGTCCGGCGACATGGGCAGCATCGACGGCGAGGGCTATGTGCGCATCCTCGACCGCAAGAAGGACATGCTCAACCGGGGCGGCTACAAAATTTACTGCATCGAGGTGGAAAACGTTTTGTATGAACACCCCGCCGTGGCCGAATGCGCCATCGTTGCCAAACCTTGTCCCGTGTTGGGTGAACGCGTGCATGCCTTCATTGGCTTGCGCCATGCGGTGCAGGCCGATGAATTAACAGCGTTTTGCAGCCGTCGCTTGTCGCGGGAAAAAGTCCCCGAGAGCTTCACCTTCAGCGACACGCCTTTGCCGCGCAACGCCAACGGCAAGCTCATGAAGCGCGAGATGCGTGAGACTTTGCTGAACAGTTTGACGACTTGAGCGCTTGACGCATCGGCCAGGACCACTGCGGTTGGGTCCACTTGGTTATGGCGTTCCTGCGTTTCAACTGGCCGCGTGTGCGGACACGGCCTGCGCCAGCGCTACATAGTCGGCCACCGCCACTTCCTCGGCGCGGCGCTGCACATCAAACGCCCCCGTGAAACGGCGCATCTCCAACCATTTGCCCAAGGTGTGGCGCAGCAATTTGCGGCGCTGACTGAACGCCACTTGCACCAACTCGCTCAGCAGGCGCACGTCCAGCACCGCAGGTTGCGGCCACGGCGTCATGCGCACCACGGCACTGTCCACGCGCGGCGGTGGGTCAAAGGCTTGCGGTCCCACCAACAACACCATCTCCATGTCGTAGCGCCATTGCAGCATCACGCTCAAGCGGCCGTAGTTGGCGGTGGAGGGCGCGGCCACCATGCGCTCAACCACTTCCTTTTGCAGCATGAAGTGCTGGTCTTTCACCACCGCCACATGGTCGAGCAAATGAAAAAGAATGGGCGAGGAGATGTTGTAGGGCAGGTTGCCGACCACGCGCAACTGCTGTGTCTTCAAAGATGCTGCCAGCGCCGTGAAATCCACGTTCAAGACATCGGCTTCGGTCACGTTCAGCTGCGGGTGTTGGCGCAAACGCACGGCCAAATCGCGGTCGAGTTCAATCACGTTCAAGTGCCCCAGTCGCTCCACCAAGGGCTGTGTCATGGCGGCCAAGCCGGGGCCGATTTCGACCATGGCGTCGCCCGGCAGCGGTGCGATGGCTTGCACGATCTGGTCGATGACCGCGCCGTCGGTCAGGAAGTGCTGGCCAAAGCGCTTGCGGGCGTGGTGCTGCGCCATCAGGCGGCGCGCTTATTGCGGCGTTTCACGGTATTCCACATAAGCGCGGCCGCGCACCTCGCGCTCCCAGTTTTTGAAGGCCTCGTCAAACTTGCGCTCGCGCAACAGATTGCGCGCCAGGTTTTGCTGGTCACGCACGCTCAACGGGGCTTCGCGGCGTTCCAGCACCTGAATCAAATGAACGCCAAAGCGCGACACCAGTGGATCGCCCACCTGGCCGGGTGCGAGCTTGGCCATGGCGGCCTCGAACTCCGGCACCATCATGCCGGGGTTGGCCCAGCCCAGGTCGCCGCCTTGCTCGGCGCTGCCGTCTTGCGAGTTGGCGCGGGCCAGGTCTTCAAACTTGGCCAAGCCGGTTTCCACTTGTTTTTTGTAGCTGGTGAGTTGCGCACGGGCCGCGTCTTGGCTGAGCTTGCCACCCGGGCGCAACAAAATATGCCGGGCCCGGGTTTGGCTGACGGTGGCGGGCAGGTCCCCCGCATTGCGCCGCTCGATGAGTTTGAGCAAATGAAAGCCCGCACCCGAGCGCACTGGGCCTGTGACCTCGCCCACAGCCAAGCCCTTGACGGCATCGGCGAACAAACTGGGGTAGCGGTCGGGGCTGCGCAAACCCAATTGGCCGCCGTTGTTGCGGTCTGGGGCCTGTGAAAACTGCGCCGCGAGCTTGCCAAAGTCTTGGCCAGCCTTGGCTTTTTTCAACAAGTCATCGGCCTTGGTGAGCAACTGCGCCACCTCGTCACCGCTGGCCTTTTCGGGGACCGCCACCAAGATGTGGGCAATGTGGATGTCGGCGGGCTTGCCACCATTGGCTTGGCTTTGCTCGCGCAAAAACGCCTCCACTTCAAAATCTTGGATCTTGATGCGCCCGGTGACTTCGCGTTCGCGCACCCGTTGCAACATGATTTGGCGGCGGATTTGGCTGCGGTACTGCTCCCACGACACGCCTTGCTCTTTCAGGCGCTGGCGCATGTCATCGACGCTGATTTGGTTGCGCTGCGCCGTGCTGGCCAAGGCTTGTTCGAGCTCATCGGGCGGCACTTGGATGCCGGCTTGGCGTGCCACATTCAGTTGGGCGGTTTCATCGATCAAGGTTTCCAAGGCCTCCAACAACAAGGCGCTCCGGTTCATTCTGGCCGCGGACGGGTCGGCCAAGGACACCAAGCGGTTCACCTCCAGGTTGGTGATGGGCTCGTTGTCCACCACGGCGACGATGAAATCGAGCGCCTTGGGCGCGGCGTCATCCAAGGTGACGGCAGACAAGGCGGCGGCAGGGTTGCGCACGCTCAGGCCACTGCTGGACTTGGAGGGCACGGGTTGCAAGGGCTTGAGGGCTTGCGCCCAGGCCTCGGAACTCAGCAAACAGCTCAGGGCCAAGGCGCCCCACAGGGTGTGTATCAAAGGGGCTTGCAAACGGCGTTCATTCATAGTGACCAAATCGACTGGGGGTGAATTTCAAGGGTTCGCGCAGATTTTGATAGCGCGAGATATTGTCTTTGACCGAGGACAACGCGCCCACGCCCAAACGGGAAAAATCATTCAGTTCCAATTGGAACATCAAGCGGGTGGTGGCGGTGTCCATTGAAATTTGGGTGCGGGTGAGGGCATAACGCGCCACCCAACAGCCTGCGTCGTATTCAAAACCCAGCAAGGACTCCATCAAGCGCTGCTCTTTCATGCTGTAGTTCAAACGCCCCAGGGTGTACCAGCGGTTCTGGCCCAAGCCCTTGCCTTGCTGGGCATCCACACCATAGTCGGCCCACAAATCATTGACGGGCCATTGCCAAGACAGGTCCACCGTTTCAGACGAGTCGCGCTGGAACCGGTATGAGGCCGTCACGGTGCGGTAGCTGGTCGGGCTGAAACGCGCGCCCAGCGATGATTTTTCAGACAGCTTCAGTTCTTGGTTGTACTGCACCATGCTGTCAAGCGACAGGCGCGGTGTCAGGTACAGGCTGGCCCCAGCCAAGATGTCGCTGAAGGTGCCTGAGACAGGGGCATCCCTGGGCGTCAACAACACCCGTTGATCGCTCAAGCGCAGGCGCTGGGCCAAGCCAAAGCGCGCGCCTTCGGCACCGGTGTCGGGGTTGATCAAGCGCGAAGTGGCGCCCATGGTGAAGGTGTGGCTGTCGGAGATGCGGTCGGCACCGGAAAACGCGTTCTCGGTGAACACGGTGGCGAAGTTGAAGTCATTGAAGCCGGTGTCGTAATTGGGCAAGTCGTTTTGATCGCGGTACAAGGTGTGCACGTAAAACGCCCGGGGCTCCAGGGTTTGGGTCCAATTGCTGCCAAACAAACGGGTGCGCCGCTCCAGCACCGCGCCCGTGTCCAGGCTGAAGGTGGGCACGGCCACGCCCTCGGACAGGCTGGGTTGGCTGCGGTCGCCATAAATCCCCTTGTAATTGTTTTCATACTGGTACTGACGCGCTTGCAGCATCAGCTTGGGCGTCAAGTACCCATAGGGCACCAAGATGGGCCGTGCCAACTGGTTGTGCACCACGATGCGGGCGGCATTGGGTTGATTGCAATACAGGCTGCCTGGGTTGTAAGTGCAATACGTGGAGCGGTCCACTGTGAAGCGGGTCAACTCGCCGGCCAGGTTCCAATCAAAACCGCCGGGCAAATCGGCACGCAAATAGTTGGCATTGAGCTGCGGCACGCGGTCAAACGGCGAGGCAATCGAGGCGGCCGGGTCGGGGTCTTGCAAGGTTTGCCACTTCAACACACTCACCCCGGTGGTGAATGTGCCGCGCGCCCAGGTGATGTTGGCACTGGAGGGCAAAAGGCGTTGCGCCAGCGGGTCGCCGGTGGTCGAAGCGAAGTCCCGCCAGTAGTTGTAGTCGCTCACGCGGTTCACGGTGAAGCTCAAACCAACAGGTTGACTCAGGTCGCCCCAACCCACATGGGTGTGGCTGAAACCCCAGCGGGCTTGGTCGCGCAAATCGTCAATCGGCATCAACTCCAGGCGCGAGGTGCCTTGAAACGGTGGCAAGGGCAAGGGCCGCTCCATGTACCTGAACTCGTTGCTGAATTTCACGCCACGCTGGGTCATGGGTGTGGCCGTGATGGTCAGGTCGCGGTTGGGTGCCAGGTTCAGGTAGTAGGGCAGGCTCATTTCCACCCCGCCCAAACTGTCCACCCCAAACACCGGTGGTAGAAAACCCGATTTGCGCTCCTCGGTCAGCGGAAAGCTGACACTGGGCGCGGCCAAAATCGGTGCGCCTAAAAAGCGCAACACCGCGTTTTTCGCAACGCCTTCGTTTTTGTCGATGTCAAAACTGATTTGTTCTGCGTTCATCATCCACGCGGGAAACCAAGACGGGCCGGGTTGGCGGGTGCAGGTGGTGTAGGTGGCGGTTTTCGCCACCGACCGCTTGTCATCCACAAAATCCATGCGTTTGGCTTGGCCATGCCCGGTGCCACGCAGTATTTGAAATTGCGGTTGCAGCACAAAGCCGCTCATGGCGTCTATTTCCAAATCCAGGTAACTGCCTTGGTAACGGGTGCCGCCCCGGTTCATGTGCACGTCTCCGCTGGCTTGGACCCGGTCTGTCACCTGGTCGTAGTCGATCCGATCGGCCCGAATCAGGGTGTCGCCTCGGCGCATTTGCACCGCCCCGGTCAATTGCACACTCAGATCGGTGCGGCCTTCAATGCGGTCGCTTTGCACATAGGTGGGCAATTTCTCGCGGTCATTTGGCGTGAGGGTTTCGGTCAGGCTGCCGCTGGGCTTGAGTTGGAGCTTGGGCGTGAGGTTGGCGCTTGCAGGCAACACGGCTTGGGTGCTGGGCGGATCCTCCAAGCTTTGCAGCTGCTCGGCGCTTTGCAACAGCGGCCCTGTTTGCGCCAAAGCCTGTGCCGCCCAAAGACATGTCCATGGCAGCAAGCCTGCAAGCATCGACAAGGGGGAAGGCATGCGCATGGGGAACGGAATCGCTGGCGAAAGCGCTGTTTGTAGAATTTGGATTATCCATGAGCACCTCCCACCCCACACCGGCCTCTGCGCTGTCGCCCCAAGCCGCGGTTGCCGCCTTGGGCTGGTCTGACGCCGAACGCGGCCAAGCCTTCGCCGATTGGCTCTTGGCCATCGCCCCCGCGCACGGCTTGAACCCGGCATCGGTGCGGGTGGCCTCGGCCGATGCCAGCTTCCGCCGTTACTTCCGCGTCGATGGCACGCGAAGCACCTTCATCCTGATGGACGCGCCGCCCGACAAAGAAAATGCGCACCCGTTTGTGGCGATTGCCAAGCTGATGAACGATGCCGGACTGCTTGTGCCGCAGGTTCTGGCCTGGGACCAGGCCCAAGGCTTCATGCTGCTCGATGATTTGGGTACGCACACCATGATGCAGGTGCTGGCCGACGCTGAACCGCCACAACGGCAAGCCTTGTTTTTGCAAGCTGTTGATGCCTTGGTGCTCTGGCAACAAGCCTCCAAGCCTGGCGTGTTGCCCCCCTATGACGAGGCTTTGTTGCGCCGCGAGTTGCAGCTCTTTCCCGATTGGTATGTGGCGCAGCACAAACAAATCACACTGAGTGAAACCCAACAACAAAGTTTGCACACCGTGTTCGATCGCTTGGTGGCCCACAACCTGGCCTCACCGCAGGTGTTTGTGCACCGCGACTTCATGCCGCGCAACCTGATGTTGTCAGACAACCCCAGCGAACAACGTTTGGGCGTGCTGGATTTTCAAGACGCGGTGCATGGCCCCATCACTTATGACATCGCCAGCTTGATGCGCGACGCCTTTGCCAGCTGGGACGAAGACTTTTGCTTGGACATCACGGTGCGCTATTGGGAAAAAGCGCGCGCTTTGGGGCTCCTGAACCATGAAGACTGGCACAGCGATTTCGGTGCCTTTTACCGCGCCGTGGAATGGATGGGCTTGCAACGCCATTTGAAAGTGGCCGGTATCTTTGCCCGCCTCACCTTGCGCGACGGCAAACCCAAATACCTGGCCGACACGCCGCGTTTCATTGGCTACATGCGCGCGACCGCCAGCCGCTACCGCGAATTGACGCCCCTGCTGCGCTTGCTCGATCTGATTGAAGGCGAGCAAGCCGTCAGCAGCTATGCGTTTGGCCGCGTGTGAGCAACCGAGCACCACGCATTCACGCGGCTTGTGACTTGCAAGTCGGCATCCGTTTGCAGTTGCCGGATGAGGCCGCACGCCATGTGCAGGTGCTGCGCATGCAGCCTGGCGACAGCCTGTGTTTGTTCAACGGCTTGGGCGGCAGCCACACCGCCCGTGTGGTGCACATGGGCAAGCACACGGTGGAGGTGGAGGTGCTGTCGCACGAGCTGCAAGAACGCGAAGCCCTGTGCGCCACCCACATCGCTGTGGGCATGCCGGCCAACGAACGCATGGACTGGTTGGTGGAAAAAGCCAGCGAATTGGGTGTGGCGCATCTCACGCCCTTGAGCACCCAACACACGGTGTTGCGTTTGAGCGGCGAGCGGGCCTTGAAACGCCAAACCCATTGGCAAGGCATTGCCCAAGCCGCTTGTGCACAGTCTGGGCGCAACCGGTTGCCGCTGATCGATGCGCCCCTAGCGCTGGCCGATTGGTTGAAAGCTTTGCCCGATACCGGCGACCACCCGCGTGTGTTGTTGTCGTTCCGAGCCGGGGCACAGGACTGGCGCAGCCTGTGGGCCAAGCCCCCGTCCAAACTCACGCTGCTGAGTGGTCCTGAAGGGGGTTTGAGTGCAGAAGAGGAAGCATGGGCTTTGGCCAAAGGTTTCGTGCCCGTGCATTTGGGGGCCCGGGTGCTGCGGGCCGAAACAGCGCCCTTGGCGGTGTTGGCGCAATTGCTTTAAAGGCTGGTCTTTCTTATCGGCTCTTGACCTGAGCCAACTTGACGCGCTTGTTCAAGCCGTCGCAAAACGCTGATCCAACCAAGCGATCAGTTTGTTGAACACCAGGTGCTTTTCGGGGTCGTTGAAGATCTCGTGGTACATCACGTTGAAACACTGGGTTTGTAAAAACTGCGGCAACGCTGCTGCTGCAAAGTCGGCACTGCCTTGGGGATTCACCAAGCGGTCTTGACCGGCGTACAACAGCAACGCGGGCGTGCGCCATTGCGCGGCGTCTTGCACGGCCTTGGCGCCTTCGTCCATGATCCAAGCGGCCAAGCCCGCCGCGATGCGGTCGTGCACCAGTTTGTCTTCGCGGTAGGCGCGCACCACTTGCGCGTCACGGGCCAGCCAAGGCAGTTGCAGGCCATTGGCCACCCTCAGATGGGGGAACAGTTTGGGGATGGTGGCCAACAGCAGATTTTGCACCGCGTTGGTGAAGGCGGCAAAGGCTGGCGCACTTAAAACGGCGGCGTCAGCGGTACAGGCTTGCTGCCCCAACGCGCGGGCCACCACCAAACCGCCCATGCTGTGGCCCAGCAGCACCAAAGGTTCACTGCGGGGTTTGTGGTGCTGGATGTCGGCAACAACAGCCGCCAAATCTTCCACCAGTTGGTTGGGCGTGGCGACATCGCCACGCTCGCCGCTGGACAGGCCATGACCGACGTGGTCAAACCCCTGCACCGCATAACCGGCGCTTTGCAAAGCAAACGCCACATGGTTGTAGCGGCCCATGTGCTCGCCCAAGCCGTGCACCAACAGAACCTGGGCTTTGGCTGGCAATTCGGGGGAGGGCCAGTGATAACGCGCCAAGGTGTGGTCGCCACACAGCCAGTCGCTGGTGGTGGCATGGAAAGCGTGGTGGGCGGCTATGGTGGACATGACATCTTCAGGGTTGATCAGCGCTCAATTGAAACACAGCCGTGGCGGCACGCGCATTCGGCCACCAACGCACTCGGCCAAACTCTTGCAAACCAAAGGCGTCTTGGATGCGCAAATGGTTTTTTTCAGCCAAGGCCCGAAAGTCGGCAAACGTGCCCACGCGGATATTCGGTGTGTCATACCACTGGTAGGGCAGTTTTTTGGTGACCGGCATGTGGCCTTGCAACACACTCAAGCGATTCGGCCAATGCGCAAAATTGGGGAAGGTGACGACGCCCATGCGCCCGACCCGCACGGTTTCACGCAGCATGGTTTCGGCATTGCGCAAATGCTGCAAGGTGTCGATTTGCAAGACCACATCAAAGCTTTGGTCGCCAAACAGCGCCAAGCCTTGGTCCAGGTTGAGTTGAATCACTTGCACGCCGCGCTGCACACAGGCCAACACATTGGCTTCGTCTATTTCCACCCCGTAGCCGCTGCAACCGTGGTGCGCTTGCAAGTGCGCCAGCAGCTCGCCATTGCCACAACCCAAATCAAGCACCCGGCTGCCAAATGGCACCATGCTCGTCACCGCGTCTTTCAAGACCTTGTTCATGCGTGGGCCTCCAAGCTGATGCGCTCGAAGTAGGCGCGCACCAAAGACAAATAGCGTGGATCGTCCAACAAGAACGCGTCATGGCCGTGCGGCGCATCGATTTCGGCATAGCTCACATCGCGTTGATTGGCCACCAAAGCATGCACCATTTCGCGGCTGCGTGCCGGGGCAAAACGCCAATCGGTGGTGAAGCTCACCAACAAAAACTGCGCCGTCGCACGGGCCAGCGCCTTGGTGAGGTTGTTCGCATAGGCTTTGGCCGGGTCGAAATAATCCAGCGCCCGGGTGATCAGCAAATAGGTGTTGGCGTCAAAGTATTCGCTGAACTTGTCGCCCTGGTGGCGCAAATAGCTCTCGATTTGGAATTCAATCTCTTGCGTGCTGTATTTCAAAACATCGCCGTTTTGCAACATGCGCCCAAACTTGGTGTTCATCACATCGTCACTGAGGTAGGTGATGTGACCCAGCATGCGGGCAATGCGCAAACCGCGTTTGGGCACCACACCATGTTCGTAGAAATGACCGCCATGAAAATCTGGGTCGGTGACGATGGCGCGACGCGCCACTTCATTGAAAGCTATGTTTTCAGCGTTCAAATTCGGCGCACTGGCAATCACCACCGCATGGCGCAATTTCTCCGGGTACTGCAAGCTCCAACTCAGGGCTTGCATGCCGCCCAAGCTGCCGCCCATGACGGCCGCCAGTTGCGTGATGCCCAAGGCCTCCACCAAACGGGCTTGTGCCTCCACCCAGTCTTCCACGGTCACCACCGGAAAGTCTGCGCCATAAATGCGGCCCGTGTCGGGGTTGGTGTGCATGGGTCCGGTGGAACCAAAACACGAGCCCAGGTTGTTCACGCCAATCACAAAGAAGCGGTTGGTGTCCACCGGCTTGCCAGGCCCAATCATGTTGTCCCACCAGCCCTCGCTTTTGGCTTGGCCTGCATAAGTACCAGCCACATGGTGCGAGGCATTCAAGGCGTGGCAAATCAGCACCGCATTGCTGCGCTCGGCGTTCAAGCGGCCGTAGGTTTCATAGCTGAGGTGGTAGTCGCGCAAGCGGCCACCGCCTTGCAGCGGCAGGGCTTGGCTGAACGACATGGATTGGGGCGTGACGGTCAAAGACATCCAAAAAAATTCCGGCATCGCTAAAAACGCGGCCGGAACGACGGACGTCTTTAGCTGTATTTGTTAATGCGCCCGCAAGCTGATTCAAATCGGCGCTGTCTTGGAAGTTTAACGAATATTCGAGGTCTGCTTTCTGGGCGCCGCCCCTTGGCCAGACCCAACCCTCGTGCCCCGCCATTCATCTTTGGCTGTCATGGGCCAAACCCGCGGCAACCGACATCCTCCCCACACATTTTCATGGCCTGGTTTTTCAGCCAACTTGATGTGATTTGGTGCGCTATTTGCTTTGAAATGGTGCGCAACACGGTTTGCGCGTTTTTTTGCACCAAAAACAAACATCTATCCCCAGGAGGTCACATGGACGCACTAAAACAGGGCGCGGACGCATTGTTCATCTTGCTTGGCGCGATCATGGTTCTGGCCATGCACGCTGGCTTTGCGTTTTTAGAGCTGGGCACGGTTCGCAAGAAAAACCAGGTGAATGCCCTGGTCAAGATCTTGGCCGACTTCAGCGTTTCTACCGTGGTCTATTTCATGGTCGGTTACTGCGTGGCCTATGGCACGACATTTTTTGTCGATGCCAGCAGCTTGGCCCAGCGCAACGGCTATGACCTGGTGAAGTTCTTCTTCTTGCTCACCTTTGCCGCCGCCATTCCGGCCATCGTCTCTGGCGGCATCGCCGAACGTGCGCGCTTTTACCCCCAATTGTTCGCAACAGCCGTCATCGTCGGTTTTATTTACCCCTTCTTTGAGGGCATGGCTTGGAACCAGCAATGGGGCTTCCAAGCGTGGCTCAAGGCCACCACAGGTGCCGAGTTCCATGATTTCGCCGGTTCGGTGGTGGTGCACGCGGTCGGCGGCTGGATTGCCTTGCCTGCCGTTTTGCTGCTGGGCGCGCGTGCCAACCGTTACAAAAAGGACGGTGCGATTTCGGCCCACCCGCCTTCGAGCATCCCTTTTTTGGCGCTCGGTGCTTGGGTGCTGTGCGTGGGCTGGTTTGGCTTCAATGTGATGAGCGCGCAAACCATCGACAAAATTTCAGGCCTGGTGGCGGTCAACAGCCTGATGGCCATGGTGGGCGGCACGCTCACTGCACTGTGGCTGGGCAAGAACGACCCGGGCTTTGTGCACAACGGCCCTTTGGCGGGATTGGTGGCCGTGTGCGCGGGCTCAGACCTGATGCACCCGTTGGGCGCTTTGGTGGTGGGCGGCGTCGCTGGTGCTTTGTTTGTGTTCATGTTCACATGGACGCAAAACAAATGGAAAGTGGATGACGTCTTGGGCGTGTGGCCTTTGCATGGTTTGTGCGGCACCTGGGGCGGTATCGCTGCCGGCTTGTTTGGCAGCACCAGCTTGGGGGGCTTGGGCGGCGTGAGTTTGACGGCGCAATTGCTGGGAACCTTGTTGGGCGTGACCTGGGCGCTGGTGACGTCCTTTGTGCTGTATGCCTTGTTGAAACACTTTGTGGGCTTGCGCTTGAGCCAAGAAGAAGAGTTTGAGGGCGCAGATTTGAGCATCCACAAAATCAATTCCAGCCCAGATCGCGAGACCAGCTGGTGAGATATGTGGTTTTTTTGCGGGTTTTCTCGACCAAGTGAGGATAAATACTTGGTTTTGAACCAGTTTTCTGTTTCATAATGGCTCGGGCTGCCTGTATTCACAGGGTGAACAGGCAGTGTGTGGGTGATCGGCTAGTTTCGCTTCTTGGCTTTCGTGGACAGGTGCAATCGGGACTCCATCGCTTTTTTATTTGTTTTTATGGAGTCCCTGAATGGGCAACAAACTGTACGTTGGCAACCTGCCGTATTCCGTGCGCGATGGCGACTTGGAACAATCTTTTGGTCAATTTGGCACCGTCACCAGCGCCAAAGTCATGATGGAACGCGATACCGGTCGCTCCAAAGGCTTTGGTTTTGTCGAGATGGGCAGTGACGCTGAGGCGCAAGCCGCCATCAGCGGCATGAATGGCCAACCCCTGGGTGGTCGCAGCCTCGTGGTGAACGAAGCGCGCCCCATGGAGCCCCGTCCCCCCCGCAGTG
>Ga0114968_10003431_pt1 | contig 11906 bp, 9 predicted proteins | sample M_130807_EF_Meta_FD_87020 | JGI IMG/M metagenome (GOLD analysis project Ga0114968, IMG submission 87020) | Freshwater microbial communities from Lake Montjoie, Canada to study carbon cycling - M_130807_EF_MetaG | ecosystem: Environmental > Aquatic > Freshwater > Lake | place: Lake Montjoie... | reverse complement strand
CTTTCATAGGGCAAGATTTCCCCATGCGCTTAGACCATGTCTCATATGTAACTTCCCATGATCAACTAGCCGACACAGTTCAACGCCTGGGTTCACGCCTTGGCAGTACCTTCGTAGATGGTGGCGTCCACCCACGCTTTGGCACACGCAACTTCACACTGCCTCTTCAAAACGGTCAATACATCGAAGTTGTATGCCCACTAGATCACCCTGCAACAGAGCAAACCCCTTGGGGCAAAGCTGTTAGCAAGAAAGCACAAGAAGGCGGAGGTTGGCTAACTTGGGTTTTTGCAACTGAAGATATTTCAAAGGTTGAAGAGAAGTTCGGACGCAGCGCAATCGAAGGTCACCGCACACGCCCAGATGGCAGCGATCTTAAGTGGAAGCAAATCGGAGTCAATGAGATCACCGATTCTCGCGAACTTCCATTCTTTATCCAATGGCTTACAGCTGATCATCCATCGCAAGATGGAAAGGCAGTTGCAGCAATTGAGAAGATCACAATTGCGGATACAGATCACCTAGCTGACTCTTGGTTTAAGACAGAAATACTTGGTGGGTTAAATGGCGCAGATGTTGAGTTTGTTGACCCATCAACAAATGATGGCGAGTACGGGATTGTGGCGATAAATTTAAGGACGACTTTTGGATTAGTGAGATTAGATTGAATCTTTTACTAACTACTTTTTTAATCAAGAAACACTATTAGAAATCAAATTATCGAACACACCGAAAAATATAAAGTAACATCCAGCTTGAATTTTCGATTCTAACCAAGTTTGAATAAAATTAAATCACCAGTAAGAAAAAATATCGGACAGGTTTCTACCTAGGCGTATTTCCACAGATTTGAGTCAATCTAGATTGACCATTCATATTTGGATGAAAAGGGCACAATTCAATTTCTACAACGCTCAACAGAATTTTATGTCTTTAACTACTTTAAGGAAGAATTGGGTTAAGATGTGATTATCTATACAAAATCTAGGAGCCAAATTGATCATTCTTGGAATTAACTGTTTCGGACACGACAGCGCCGCATCATTTCTTGTTGATGGAGAGATCAAATTTGCCTGCGAAGAAGAGAGATTGAACCGCAAGAAACACACGGGAGCTCTTCCTATCAAATCAATTGAAGCGGGCCTGGAGGCCCTCGGCCTTAATTGGGATCAAATAGATCACCTTACATACTCTTGGGATCCATTAATAACTTACATGTCCATTCCAAAATATGCATTCAAATATCTCAAGAGAGTCCCTACATTACTTAGAGAAAAAAAGAACTTCTCTATGGAAGAGAATTTAGGAATGTTGAATTATCTCTCAGATATTCAACTAATTCCCAAAACACTTGATAAACATTTTGGCCCTGGAAAATATAAGTTTCATAAGTTAGAACATCATGCTACACATGCAGCAAGCGCCTTTTATCCTTCAGGGTTTAGCGAAGCTGCAATTATTACAGTTGATGGTGCTGGAGAGTGGGCAACCATGACGATCCAGCATGGTAAGAATTTGCGAATTAAGAAACTCAAATCCGTGAACACACCGCATTCACTTGGAGCTGTATATCAAGCGATCGCCGTGCATCTAGGCTTTAAGCGAATTGAAGGCCCTGGAAAATTAATGGGACTAGCTTCTTATGGAAATCGGGAGTCAGATGCTTATGAGAAATTTAAAAAAATCATAAAATTAGATTCTCAAGGTGGTTTCAAAGTTGATATGAGTTATTTTTCATATCACTATTCTAGAAAAAGCCCTGTAACTGAAAAATTTCTAAAAGAGTTTGGTCCTAGTGTAAGCGAACCGGGCGTTTGGACTGATAGCCAACTAGAAATTGCGGCAGCCGTTCAACGGCGAATCGAAGATGTATTTTTACATATGGCCACAAACGCCAAGAGACTAACGAATTCGAAGAACCTCGTATTAGCAGGTGGTGTAGCCCTAAATTCAGTGGCTAACGGAGTTATAGCAAAATCTGGTCTATTTGAGAATATATTTATTCAACCCGCTGCTGGAGACTCAGGAACATCGGCGGGTGGGGCGTTGTATGTGTACCACCATAAGTTGAACTTGCCCAATCCAGTGAGTTGGTCACACGCTTTTTTGGGGCCAGAATATTCAGAATTTCAAATTGAAAGCGCATTATTGGAAGGAAACCTTGAATTTAAAAAGTTGGGAAATAAAGAATTACTTGATTCAGTTTCTGAATTACTCTCAGATGGAAAAATAGTTGCCTGGTATCAGGGACGAATGGAATTTGGTCCACGAGCTTTGGGAAACAGGAGTTTTCTTGCCTCTCCTCTTATTTCCGAAATGAAAGAAACTCTTAATAGAAGAGTGAAATTTAGAGAAGATTTTAGGCCTTTTGCCGCCGCCATTTTGGAAAGTGATCAAGACCGCTACCTAGATTTTTCGGCAAAGAATCCTTATATGTTAATGGTATTTAATGTTCGAGAAGATATGCAAAAAGTAATACCGGCTATTACACACGTGGATGGAACTGTTCGAATTCAAACTGTAACTAATGTAGAGAATCAACCTCTATTCATGCTTCTTGAAAACTTTAAGAAAAAGTCGGGACATGGGATTATTTTAAATACTTCATTTAATATAAAAGGTGAGCCAATTGTATGTACCCCAAGCGACGCAGTATCATCTTATTTGAGGGCAGATGTAGATGCCCTCGTGATGGGAAATTTTATAACTAGGAGAGTTTAGAATTCATACATCTGACTTTTCTAGATAGTTAATTTTCATTAATTTGAATCAAACCTGCTTAAGGGAGACTTAAAAAATGAATGGATCAAAAAACATTAAGCAGGTATTAGTGATTGGCTCAGGACCATCAGCTTGGGCCGTGTGTGAGGGATTAATCTCGAGGTATGGATTGGATCGAGAAATCACTATCATCGATCCAAGCGAAAATTTAGAATTTTGCGAGAAGTCTATCCAGGCGAACCCCAGACAGAAAAGTTATTTTGGATCAAGACATGTGTACGGTAAATCTGATAAGTACATCAGTTTCCAAAGCTTCACCAATCTCTCTTATGCCTGGGGAGGTCTCTCAAAAGTCTGGGGTTCCGGAATTAGACTTTGGGATATGAGCGTAATCCAACAATTTGTGGATGACACTGATCGATTCTACGATTCAGCAAAATATCTACTCGAACGCATGGGTTACTTTGGAAACATGGAAACATTAAATCTACCTGTAGAGATTACACCAATCAATCCTCCATCCGGAGCAATGAATATTATTCAAAAAAAGATTGAGCGGAATGAGAAATGCACCGATATCTCACAAACATCTCTGGCAATTAAAACTGATGGACCAAACGCTTGTAGGAATTGTGGAAAATGTCTTTCGGGATGTCCCTATGGAGCGATTTTTGACAGTGGTGCAGAATTAGGAAATATGGTTAATTTGGGAAAAGTTAAAAGAATGAAAGGTAAAGTCATAACCGTTATACCAACAAAATTCAAAGCAGCAGTAAGTTATTCTAATAAAGATCAAATTATTACTTCTGCAGAGTATGACGAAGTGTATTTATGTGCGGGGGCGGTGGGAACGCCTGCAATATTAATGCGATCATCTCTACTTTCCAACCAAATGGTTGTTAGTGATAGTCAAGTTTTCTTTTTTATTGGTCTCTATCGAAGCACCCGGCATAGTTCCGGAAGTTTTGCACTTTCACAACTTACAGTTTCAAAAGCAAATGAATACTCCGCGTCAATCTATGAATCAAACGAAGATGTACGGACCCGAATCGCGAAGCAAATCAAAATCAGAATTTTTGGAAAAAACATAAAATTACCGAAATTGTTCGACAAGTTTGTATTTGTCGGAATAGGATTTTTACCATCTGATAAAAGTGGAGAGATAATTTTAAATCGCTCTTCGGATCAGATATTAAGAATTGAATTGGAAGGAATTAATAATTCAACAACATATATGTACGCAAAATCAGCTCTAAAAAATATAAGCCGAGAACTTCGGAAAATTGGTTTGTTCGTTTTACCAATAATGAGATTAGACGAAAATCCAGGCGCGGGCTTCCACTCCGGATGCTCTCTAGTTTTAGATGGCCCTTGGGTTGACCCTACTGGCCGATTACGAAGTTTTCCGCAGATAAGAGTGGCAGATGTCTCTGTACTCCCATTCTTAAAAGAAGGGCCCCACACATTCACATCAATGGTCCTAAATCACTACTTAATAAAAGTTAATCCATGAAGATTGCAATTACGGGAAGTAGTGGGCACATTGGCAGTGAACTCAAAAAAGTTTTTAGTCGAGAACATGAAGTAGTGACATTAGGACGTAGAAATAGTGATTTAATCTGGACACTTGGCGCATATACAGATGATCTCGAAATAGCTGAAGTTGATGCAATTCTACATTTGGCATGGTCTACCCGAGATCGAGCTGGTGATTTCGATCTAAACGTTGGGGGAACCATCAGGCTAGCCCAATTTGCTCACACGAATAAAATACCATTTCTCTTTTTTTCATCAGTTGCAGCATTAAGTAATAGCCATTACGGAAATTCAAAGAAAGCCGCTGAGATCTCAATACAAGATTTTGATAGTTACATTCTTCGCATTGGTTTAGTCAAAGAGTTTAGTTACATAAACAAATACAAAAGCAGATTTTTTGGGATTTCTCCCAATTTGAAATCCCATGTATATCTAACAGAAATGAAAGACCTACTAAAGTTTGTTTCCGAATGGGTTGAAAATACTGACAAAACTAAACATATGAAACTATCGACAGTGGTCACTAGTAAAATGAACGCTAAAGAATTTTTTTTCGAGCATAAGTTACTTCGGATATGTGTATCAGATTGGGCAATAAATGCAGGGTTATGGATTTTGAGTCCATTTTCACTTCGAGCAAGAAATTTAATGGACGCCTACATGAGCTTGAAAACCACAAGACTAAATTAAATGTTTTTACATGAATTGCTGTATATTTAGTGCAAAGTTCTTCGATTCTTGATACATTCCAACTGTGAAATCAACTAATGTGACAAAGAAAGTCGTTGCCGTAGTCATCCCTTGTTATAAAGTTCAAAAGCAAATAATTGGAGTACTAAATTCAATTGGAAACGAAATAGATCACATAATAGTCGTAGACGATTGTTGCCCAGATAATTCTGCCGATCTTGTAGAGAAAAAATTCTTGGATGAAAGACTTATTTTAATTCGAATGGAAAAGAATTCTGGAGTTGGTGGGGCAGTCATTCAAGGATACAAGAAAGCTATCGAGATGAAGGTAGATGTAATTGTAAAATTGGATGGTGATGGGCAAATGGACCCAAGTAGAATCGCAGACTTAATTGATCCGATTGTTAAGAACAAGGCAGACTACACAAAAGGGAATCGCTTTTTCAACGTAGAATCGCTTGGAAAGATGCCAGCCGTTAGACTTATTGGAAACGCAGGATTGTCATTTTTGTCCAAACTTTCAACAGGTTATTGGAATATATTCGATCCAAACAATGGATTCACAGCAGTGGATTCGAAAGTGCTTAAAAACATTCCATTGAACAAAATCGAAAAAAGGTACTTTTTCGAGTCGGACATGCTCTTTCGCCTGAATTTAGCTAGAGCAGTTGTAATTGATGTACCGATTGAAGCAATCTATGGCGATGAGATTAGTAATTTATCGGCTGGCAAATCGATTTTCGAGTTCTCTTTTAAGCATTTTAGAAATCTACTAAAACGGATTTTTTATAATTACTTTTTGAGAGAGTTTAGTGTTGCTACTTTGAATCTAATTCTTGGTATTTCTTTTCTCTTTTTTGGAATCTTTTATGGAGGGCTACGATGGATAGAATCATCTGCCTCAAACATTGGGACAAACCAAGGTGCACTATTTATTATTACTATTTCTATCGTAGTCGGGATCCAATTCCTCCTCAGTTTTTTTTCATATGATATTGCTCATGAACCCAGAATTAAATCAGATCAATAATTTTCAAGAGTGAGCCATTGTTTTTCTCTTTTTTGAAAAAAAGCATCAGATTCCGGTGTTTCTGAAATTCCTAAACTCAATGGTAATGCGAAAAATTTACAACCATTCGAACATAATTTTTTACTGATACTAAAATCATTTTGATAAAATTTAGTGGTTCGATCATTATCAAAGATTCGAATTTCTATCGGTTGGCTAGGCATTTCTTGCCACCCTTTGTCATCTCTTAACTCTATTTTAAATGCACAATCAGAATTATTCAAAACACATCCTTGGTTCAGCCCGACACGAATTTGCTTAAATCCGTTGTCAATCGGTTGAGGAAGAACGGATACGAAAAAAAGCATTACTGGGATAAGTATTAGACTCGGCAAGACAAGGAAATTAGTAGATTTGCTTATCTTAAGATTTTTTTCGTAACGTAAGTAGAATTCAATTAACCCCAGCATAATTAAAAATTGTGGGAAAATGAATTCACGCAAAGCGCCGTACTTGAGCTGTGATTGATTAAATGTAGGCTGCGTTAAGAATCCAATAAAAATCAAAATCGATGTATAAAAACAAAACAAGGGCATAAGAAAAACCGAGGTCCGCGAAGTTAGAGTGTAAATTGTCAAAATAGAGGCAGCAAATAACGCGATCAGAATTAAAGGTACTAAAATGGGCTGAGACTTAATGAGTGGCTGGAACCATATTTTTGCGATGTCAGTTGAAACCAGATTATTTAATTGAGGTTCCCAAAAAATATGGTTGACCTCGCTAAGTGAACCATTTGTGGGATTATAAAAAATGGCGCTAATTTTTACAATTAATCTACCCAAATCTAAATCAGGTCTAGGAAAATTTGAGAATTGAGAGAATTGCTTTGTTGAGTTAGTGATCACGAGGATTGTCAGCCACGAAAGTGCAAGCCCAAAACCGATTGAAACTGAATCCGTAATTTTAGCCAACATAAAATGCCATGAAATCTTCTGATAATTAACTAACAGAAAAATTCCCCAACAAACCGCCAATGCTAAACATGCAGCAAGAGTTTCATAGTTTCTAGTCTGCCACATGGTGTATGTCAGAAAACCTATTGCAATAAGAACCGAAACTCGATTCTTTTTAATGTGGTCATAAAAATATACCGCTGCAAAAAAAATTGCAGCAAAAAGAAAGTGTGGCCAAGGAATATCGCTTACTTGGTAAATTCGAAGTAGGATGTAACTTGAACTAACTAGGAGAAAAAAGAGAAATTTTACTTTTGAATTATTGACAATATGGATTTTTCTATATAGAAATATGAATGTGTAACTGAAACTTAAAATGCTTATTAAAACTAAGGATACCTCGTAAGAACCAAAAAATATTTTGAATATTCTTGCCACTGCTGCGTATCCCATTCCCATCAATCCAGGAACAACTTCCCCCTTACTTTCTTCCAGCTGCTTCAAAGACTTCAGAAAATAGGATTGATCGCCCCAATATGTAAGTGAGGAGTAGCCAACGTGAGACTTTGGAATTATAAATTGCATCAATAAAGCAGCGATAACCGTCCACCAAGCTGATTTAAAAATAAATTTTTGAAAACGCTCTAATTTTCGGTTCAAATTTATATTATTTTTCAAATTTAGCTTCAATTCGCAAATCATGCTCAACCATTTTGCAGACTAGATTTTCAAATGTAAGTCTAGGTTCCCAACCTAATTTTTCTTTTGCTTTTGACGCGTTACCAACAAGTAAATCTACTTCAGACGGACGAATCATTTGTGCATCAAAGTCAAGGTAATCTTCGATTTCTCCACTCAGACCAGCTGCCTTAATTGATTCTTCAACGAAACTTCTCACCGTGTGTGTCTGTCCGGTTGCAATTACGTAGTCATCAGGCTTTTCTTGTTGCAGCATCAGCCACATTGCTTCAACATAGTCACCCGCATATCCCCAATCACGTTTTGGAGAGAGATCACCTAATGAGAATCGTTTCTGTTTGCCAAGCTTTATTTTGGCGACATTAGATGTAATTTTCCTTGTAACGAATTCATGTCCGCGATATTCGCCCTCATGGTTAAAAAGTATTCCGCAAGAAACATGCATGTCATAGGCTTCTCGATAATTTACACATGTGTAATGTGCAAATGCCTTAGCAACACCATAGGGTGAACGTGGGTGGAATGGAGTAAGCTCAGTTTGGGGGGTCTCCCGAACTTTACCAAACATTTCGGAAGAAGAAGCTTGATAAAAACGAGTGGATTTTTCCGCTCCAACTTTTCTTATTGCCTCTAGAAGTCTTAAAGTTCCAAGTCCTGTGACATTAGCAGTCAGTTCAGGTTGTTTGAAACTCAGTCCAACAAAACTTATTGCACCCAAATTATAAACTTCATCGGGCTTAACCTTATCAACGATTTGCAAAAGGCTAGAAAAATCTGTGAGATCGCCACTCATTAGCTTCGCTTCTGGAAATTCATTACTGAATTGATCAAGTCGTGAATTTCGTTGGCCATTAACTAATCCATGTACTTCGTAACCCTTGGAAAGGAGCAACTTAGTCAAATGATGGCCATCTTGGCCTGTAATTCCGGTTACAAGAGCAGTTTTCATAAAGTTGTACCCTTCTTTCGACTTGTACATCTTACTAGAGATATCCAAGTAAGAGGTTTAAGGCTCAAACACATCCGTTTCAGTAAGGTGTACTCTCCAGAGTTATGGAAGACAGAACTCCGATCTCTATTGTTTATTTAGGCAGAAAAGGCGGTGGGGCGCGAGTAACAAAAAATATTACTGAGGAGTTGGGGACTTCCAACAGATTTTTTATCGCATCAATTTGTATTCGAAGTGACAATGAATTGGCCAAAGAGTATGACCAGTCTAAAGTAATAAACCTATTTAAGGGCTTGGTAGATATCTCGACATTCTTAAAAATCATTAAGTATGCAATTGCTCCCAAAAAACTTCTTTCAGAGATGCAATTGTCATCAGATAGCTTTTGTTTGATTCCAATGATTAGCCCATTAGGGCTATTTATAGAGACTATATTAAGTCGGCAAGGCGTAAGAATAATCCGATTATTACACGATTTTGAAAAGCATCCGGGGGATAATTGGCCTCCAAGTATTCTGATTCGACATATCGTGAAGAGAAGCAATTTCCTCATTGTTTTGAGTTATGGGATTGCAGACAGAATTAAAGCTATGAATCCAGAGATCAAATTGGCTATTTATCCCCATCCCGTTTTCGATTTTACTGAATCGTCGGACAAATTAGTGATTCCAAAGAATTATCTACTATTCATTGGTCGAATTCGAAAGTACAAGGGAGTAGAAAATCTAATTGCCGCTTTTGAAAGTATGAAACTAAATGAATTTCAATTGGTCATAGCCGGCGAAGGGAAATTGAAATATAAAAAAGACTCGAGATTAATATCTATCAACCGCTGGCTGAAAGAAAGCGAGATCGTCGCATTAATCCAGAATTCTGAAGCTGTTGTATTCCCTTATATAGAAGCCTCTCAGTCAGGACTTCTTCCTTATTGTGTTAGTGAGAACAAGAAAGTTGTAGTGACACCATTACCTGGACTTTTGGAACAAATTGCGGGATATAAGAATGCTTTTATAACCAGAGACTTTGACTTAAATAGTTTAATTTATGCAATTCGGACAGCTATTAGCGCTGAAACAAAATCAAAAAATAACGAAACTCCTATAACAATCAATATAGATTCATGCTTATTAGAGAGTGGGTTGTTTACCAAAAAGTAGTTGGTGCCAATCTTTCCAAGTTATTTCTTCTGGAGTAATTACACCTTGCTCTTCGGCACTGCTTAATATCTTGGCAAGCACTTCTTTCAACTCAATTGGATCACCAATTTGAACTTGTGAAACACGGGGATGTTTCCATTCATTTAATGGTCGGATGTCACTAACAATCACCTTGGTCCCTAGTGCAAGCGCTTCGGCGATTGGAAGCCCGAACCCCTCTGCTTCGGATATTTGGAGTAAAACCTGTGCTTCCGCAATTAGTTTTCGCATTCCAGAGTCTGTTAAGTTTCCTAGGCGTTCAATATCAATACCGCTTGCCTGCAAACTATGAATTTTTTCGAGAATGTGTTCGTTTTCCCAACCTGCAGACCCAAGGATTCGAGCTTTCACTCGATATCCGTCCTCGGCAAGGAGTTCAAGAGCAGACAGAAACTGCAAATGATTTTTTCTAGGCTCTAAGGAACCGGCCATCACTATCAAATTATCTTGTTTATGGAATTCCCCATTATTTGCTGGATTTAAACCACTAGGAAGCGCTAAGTAGTCAAAAGTCTGTGGTCGACTTAACCACTCGGCTCTCTCTAGCCTAAAGGCCTGAGTAATTAATTTTGCTTGCTCTTGCACCAACGAACTTATAGAAACAATTCGTGCAGCCAAAAGGACTAATCGAATATAACTATTTAAATGACCTCGGTTGCTATGATGAACCGTCCATGCGTGGAAAAATGGAATGAAGTCATAGAGGATTACTTGTACTGGGACAATATTATTTTCAAGTATTGACTCATATATATAAATATGCCGAAGGCTTGCAGGAATTTCGGGAATTGTGATTGTTGTATTTTGAATGAGGAGATTCTTACGTTTTTTATCCGGGTTATTTGATAATTGTTTGTCGACTTCCTGTGCAACCAAACTACGTTTAATAGTTCGCGCTAGAGGTAGAGCTAGAATACGTAATCGAGTTCCAGTTCGAGATTTATCTAATTTTGGTACCTGAGTATGTAAAAAATGAATTAGTCGAGTGCGCCAACCCAGATCGCTTGATGTCGTGTCGGACACTTCTACTTTTCGAATATCTTTTTCCTGAACAATCCCAGAATCTCCAACCCAAATAAATGTAGATATATTCGTCGGACCGTCAGCCACTCCAAAAACAACTCTTTGGATTCCTGTTAAATAAGGTGCAAAATATGTGTGTGTCACATCAACAAGATGATCATTTTTGGGCAATTCAAGCTCAACAGATACAAGGTTTTTAGCCGTTTCTGTGACTTTGCTTCTGTTTGTCAATACATTTTTAACTGCTTGCGGAAATCCGTAGATGGTTACTTGGGTAGAAAAGTCTTTTAACTCGAATTTATCGGGATAGCAACCAGTCAAGGCTAGCCATGCATAGAAGTATCCATCTGCTTTTCTTGAAACTTCCTGGACTAGATCAAACCAATTCTGATTCTCGGTAGGGTGCGTCCCTGAATTATTTAGGATAAATCGTGAACGATGAGCAATTGAATCTTGCCAACCACTGGGTAGTTGTACCCCCACTTCTAAAAGCACTCCATTACCTCAATTTACTAATTGGGAAATCTATGGACGATATTCTAGGGTGTCATTTGTGGTCAAACTAGGATGCTAGAGGAACTTGAGTACGTGGTGGAATCTATTGCCTTCCAAAGTCGTCTTCGTAGCGGACAATATCCTCTTCGGCAAAGGAGCTACCTGTCTGAACTTCAATGAAAACTAAATTATCCTCACCTCTACATGCGATGCGATGCTTTGATGCAATTGGAAAATCGATTGAGTCACCAGGCTCTAATTGAATTTGTCGGCCATCTAACTCTGCAATTCCTTGACCCGAAACTATGAACCAATGTTCAGCGCGAAATAAATGGCTTTGAAGTGAAAGCCGCTTTCCAGGTTTCACAATCAACTTTTTGACTTGGTGCGATGTTTCGCTCTGGAGGACGTTGTAACCACCCCATGGCCGCTCTTCAAAGTTCATGAGAGGGATTGTAATAATTGAAGTAAGCAAATCATTCTTAAAAACGGTCACATTTGGCATATCTGATGTGGCTTGGGCCGGGATCGAACCGGCGACCTAACGATTTTCAGTCGTTCGCTCGTACCAACTGAGCTACCAAGCCAAACAAGGTTCTGATATCGGCCTTTAAAAAGTACGACACCAAAACCTT
>Ga0114968_10003429_pt1 | contig 11907 bp, 6 predicted proteins | sample M_130807_EF_Meta_FD_87020 | JGI IMG/M metagenome (GOLD analysis project Ga0114968, IMG submission 87020) | Freshwater microbial communities from Lake Montjoie, Canada to study carbon cycling - M_130807_EF_MetaG | ecosystem: Environmental > Aquatic > Freshwater > Lake | place: Lake Montjoie... | reverse complement strand
TGCCGTCTTGCCCCAGGCGGCGGGGCTGCTGAGCTTGATGTGGGACAGCTCGGCCCGCACCTTGGCCTCGCGCGCGATGGTGATCAGCTCGTCCATCGCGCCGAAGATTTTCGCCGTCTCGTGGCGCATGTGGCTGGCATAGATGCCGCCATGAGCCGCGACGACCTTCGCCAAGGCGACGATCTCATCGGTCTTCGCGAAGCTGCCGGGCACATAAATCAAACCCGTGCTCAGGCCCACCGCGCCATCCTTCATCGCTTGCTCGACCAAGCCCTTCATTACGTTCAGTTGCTCAGCGTTGGGAGCACGAATGAACCGCCCGCCCATGCCTTGCTCGCGCACGCTGCCGTGACCGATGAGCGTGGCCACGTTGATGGTGATGCCTTTGTCATCCAGCTCTTGGAAGAACGCACCCACATCCGTGCGCGAGTAGCCGCAGTTGCCGGTGATGATCGTGGTCACCCCCATGCGCACGAAGTTCTCCGCCATCGGCTTGCTGGCGATGTCTTCGGAGTGCGTGTGCACGTCGATGAACCCGGGGGCCACGACTTGCTGCTTCGCATCCATGACCGTTGTCGCGGTGCCTTTCACCTCGCCCACGGTGACAATACGCGCCGCCTTGATCGCGACACTGCCTTGGATCAATGGCGCGCCCGTGCCATCGGCGATGCGTGCGTTGGTGATGAGCACGTCGTAGTCAGCGGCGAGCAGACTTAGCGCAGGCAGTAGAGACAGCAGCAAGGTCCTCATCGGGCAAGCAGCCAGCGCACGGTGAGATCGGGGAAATCACTGAACAAGCCATCGACCTTCGCTTCGCTGAACAGTGCCCGATGCACCTCATCGGGTGAGGTAGCAAAGCTCGGCAGCTCATCCGCGCGCAGCGTGTAGGGATGCACCTTCAGGCCAGCCGCGTGAGCTTCTGACACCAGCGGCGTGGGTTTGCCCGCCTCGTTCAGCACCTGATGGATCGCCGGTCCGATGCCGTCGGCGACCTTCGCCAGCTCGGCGAGTCCTTTTGGAGTTCGCAGGGCGGCGTAGTCAGTGCCGTCTTCACCCTTCTTGCTGCCGAGCAACATGATCAGCTTGCCTTTCCAGCTAAGTTTCGCGCGGAGACGTTGCACCTCAGTCAGCTCAAAGCACTGCAAGAAACACGGGTCTGCCTTGGTCGCATAGCCGTAGCGTTGCAGCACCGGCAGCACGATCCGGCTGATGTCATGCCCCTGGTCGCGATGCCACTTGGGCTGCTTGATCTCCGGGTAGATGCCTGCCACGCGGCCCGTGCTGGCGTTCAAGCCTTGAATGAGTTGCAGCTCTTCTTCCAGCGTCGAGACGCAGAAGGTGGACTGGTCTAGCGGGAAGCGTTTCGGATACACCGCCTTGCCGGTCTTCGCGTTGAAGCGCTCGCTCACGTCCAGCTGCTTGATCTCGGCCAATGAAAAATCCAGGGCGTAGTAGCGGCCATCGGCGCGCTTCCGATCTGGGAAGCGCCGGGCCACATCCGTGGTGGTGTCCAGGTGAATGTCGTGCAGCACCACGGGCACATCATCCTGGGTCAGCACGATGTCTTGTTCCAGGTAGTGCGCACCCATGCCATGAGCGAGCGCCTTCGCCGCCAGCGTGTGCTCTGGCAGATAACCACTCGCCCCGCGATGCGCAATCACAAGGGGCGAGTCTTCAGCAAGCAAGGGCATAGCAAGGACGAGCAGCAGCCAGGGTTTCATGGAGAGCACAAGTCCCAGATGCTGACAGACGACAGCGGCTCGCGTCAAGGCCGGTCAATTCTTCGCCAGCAACTCTAGCGCCGCTTGCTTGATCGCAGGCAGACGCTCGTCCGCCAAAGGTGCGAGCAGCGGCAGGAATGGACCCGTGTCGGCCACGCCAGCGAGCTGCACTGCTTGATGCAGCACCGGGATAGGGCCATGCGAATTGCGCTGGTCTTCCAGGGGCTCGAACTGCGCGCGGATGGCCTCGGCTTCCGCATAGTCTTCGCGATGGATCGCAGCCATGCACTTCATCGACAATGCTGGGGCGACGCAGACGCAGCCGGAGGTGAAGCCGGTGATGCCGAAGTCGCGCAGGTGGATGATCGCAGGCTGCTCGCCGATGCCGCTGACAATGAGCTTGCGATCGACGAGATCAATGAGCTTGGTCAGGTAAGGGTCGACCGCGGGGTTCTCGCGCACGACGGCGTATTTGATCCAGGAGATCAGGCCTTCATTGACGAGCTGGGCCGCAGCTTCCGGCGGCATGTAGTTTTCGTCCTTGATGTAGAGCACGGCAGGAATGCCCGAGCGCTCAACGAAGTGCCGGACCGCCACCTGAATGCCCGCTGGCTTGGCCGGGAACAAGGTCGGCAGGATCATCGCGGTAGGGAACTTGAAGCTCTTCAGGATGTCGGCCTGATCGACGATATTGCCATAGAACGGTCCCACGCTGGGCACCACGATGCTAGTCGGCGCGACGGCACTCGCGAGATACTCCAGCAGCTTCGCATACTCGCTGACCGCGATGTTGTAAAGGTTCGCATTGCCGCCATACAAGAACGTGCGGACACCACCGGCCTCCAAGTGCTTGATCAGCTTCGTGTTCTCCGCGTCGTTGAGCGAAAGGTCAGCCTTGCGCGCCAGTGGCGGCACGGAGATGACGGAGGAGCGGAGGTCGTCGTAAGTGATCGGGGTGGTCTGCATGGCGGCGGGGTATGTGGCAAAGGATGGCGCTGGGCGCAACTGGGACAAAGGGGTGAGTAATGACTGTTTGGTCTTTAGTGATTAGCAACGGAGGCCCAAACCAAACACCAATCACTCATCACTATCACAGCCCGCTCGCGCTGCCTGGCACGCGCGGATCATGCGCAGGCACCAGTTTACCTTCCAGCTGCATGATGCACTGGCACGCGCCGAAGCCAGAGGATGTCTCCAGCGCGTGGCCCTGCGCTTCCAGGGCGGTCAGGGTGTCAGCGCCAAACTGGGTTTCGATCTTCAATAAATCGGGTGCCCACTGATGATGAAAGCGCGGAGCGGCCAAAGCCTGCGCTGGGTCCATGCCGCGATCCAGGATGTTGCTGATCGTCAGCAGCGTTTGCGTGATGATTGTGGGTCCGCCCGCTGCACCGACGGTGATCAAAGGATTGCCGTCCTTGAGCACCAGCGTGGGGCTCATGCTGGAGAGCGGACGCTTGCCTGCGGCTACCGCATTCGCTTCGGCACCGATCAGTTTGAAGGCATTCGGCACGCCGGGCTGCACGGAGAAGTCATCCATCTCATCATTCATGATCACGCCCGTGCCAGGAATGATGACCTTGCTGCCGAAGGCGGTGTTGATCGTCTGTGTCAGCGCCACCCAATTGCCCTCGGCATCCGCCGTGCTCAGGTGCGTGGTGTGCTTGCCGAAGATGTCGTCATGTGGCTTCGCAGGGTCGCCATGCGTCGGCACTTTCGTCGCCTTGGCCGGATCGATCTTTTGCGACAGAGCATCCGTGTAAGCCCGGTCCAGCAGCCCGCGCGGCACCTTCGCGAAATCGGGATCGCCCAGCCAGTAGGCGCGGTCGGCAAAGGCGAGCTTCATCGCTTCAGTAAAGACATGCACGCGCTGTGCTTCCGGCAATTCCTTGATCGGAAAGCGCTCCACCATTTGCAGCACCTGTGCCACGTGCAGCCCGCCGGAGCTAGGCGGTGGCATCGACAACAAGTCGTAACCGCGATACGTGAAGCGCAGCGGCTCGCGTTCCTTCGCCACGTAGTTGCCGATGTCAGCCGCCGTCATGATGCCGCCATTCGCCTGCATCCACGCCGCCGCCTTTTGCGCGAACTCGCCTTTGTAAAACCACTCAATGCCGTGCTCGGCGATGGCGCGGTAGGTCTTCGCCAAGTCCTTCTGCACCAAGACATCGCCCTTCTTCCAAGGCGAGCCATCGGGCTTCAGCAGCACGGCGGCACTCGCCGGAAAGCGCGCGATCTTTTCTGCGATGCCCTTCAGCTTCCGCTCATACACCTCGTCAATCGGGAAGCCCTTCTCCGCGATCTCCGAAGCGGGCAGCAGCAGGTCCGCAAGCTTCATCTTGCCATGCTTTTTCAAGGCCAAGTCATACGCCGCCAGCGCCCCCGGCACGCCCGAGGCCAGCGCCCCGGTCTTGCTTGCTTCGTCATCGAGTTTGCCGCCGATCAGATACATATCCCGATGCGCCGCCGCCGGAGCCATCTCGCGTCCGTCGATGCACGTTACGCTGCCATCCGCCGCACGAATCAGCACAAAGCACCCGCCGCCGATGCCCGAGTTGTGCCCATCCACGACACCCAAGGTCAATGCCGTCGCTATCGCCGCATCCACCGCATTGCCGCCTTTTTTGAGAGCATTTACCCCGGCTTCGGTCGCCAGCGGATGCACCGAAGCCACTGCGCCTTTTTCAAAGCCCACGCTTTGCGCCTGAATGGTGGATGTCAGCGCTAACCCGACCACCAACGAAACAAACAGAGGCTTCATGCCCTCATGACTAGCTTGGTTGGCAGCACGCGGTCAAGACAATGATACCTCGCCAGAACTGGCGAGGTATCACTCGATCTACAATGGATGAAGACAGGGCAGGCTACGCCGCCCCATTCGCCCGCAGAATCTGCGCGAGCACATACGGCAGGATGCCGCCGGCGCGGTAGTAGTCGATCTCGATGGGGGTGTCGATGCGGACGATGACGGGGATGTCGAATTCGGCTCCTTCGGGCGGGGTCACGCGCAGGGTCGCCTCGGACATCGGCTTCAGGTCATTGGAGATGCCGAGCAGGCTGAAGCTGGCTCCAGACTGATCCTTCACCTTGTCGTAGTCGTCCTTGTTCTTGAAGTTGCAGGGCAGGACGCCCATGCCGACGAGATTGGAGCGATGGATGCGCTCGAAGGTCTTGGTGATGACCGCCTTCACGCCAAGCAGGTTGGTGCCCTTCGCGGCCCAGTCGCGGCTGCTGCCCATGCCGTAGTCCTCGGCACCGATGATGATGCTGGGCGTGCCTTCCTTCATGTATTGGATGGCGGCATCGTAGATCGACATCTCTTCGCCGGAGGGCTGGAGCAAGGTGTTGCCGCCTTCCTTGCCACCGAGCATCAGGTTCTTGATGCGCACGTTGGCAAAGGTGCCGCGGGTCATGATGCGGTCATTGCCACGACGGCTGCCGTAGCTGTTGAAGTCGGACTCGCTGACACCGCTCTCGCCGAGGAACTTGCCGGCCGGGCTGGCCTTCTTGATGGCACCAGCGGGGCTGATGTGGTCGGTGGTCACGCTGTCGCCGAAGATGCCCAAGGCGCGTGCGCCGTGGATTTCTTCGATGTCGCGAGGCTCCATGGAGAAGGCGTCGAAGAACGGCGGCTCCTGGATGTAGGTGCTGTCGCGGTCCCACTCATAGACGAGGCCGGTGGAGCCGGGGATCTCATTCCACTTCGGGTTCTGCTCGGCGAAGTCGGTGTAGAGCTTCTGGAAGACCTCAGGGCTGAGCGCGGATTTCATCGCGTCGCTGATTTCCTCGGAGGTGGGCCAGATGTCCTTCAGCAAGACAGGCTTGCCTTCAGTGTCGTTGCCCAGCGGGGTGGTAGCAAGGTTGATGTCCACGGTGCCAGCGATGGCGTAGGCGACCACGAGCGGCGGCGACATGAGGAAGTTCGCCTTGATGCTCTGATGCACGCGCGCTTCGAAGTTGCGGTTGCCGGACAGCACGCTGGCAGCCACGACATCCTGTGCCTTGACGACGTCTTCGATGCCCTTGTCGAGCGGGCCGGAGTTACCGATGCAAGTCGTGCAGCCGTAGCCGACGGTTTGGAATCCAAGTTTGTCCAACTCCGCCTGCAGGCCGGTCTTGGTCAGGTAATCAGTCACCACGCGGCTCCCTGGCCCGAGGCTGGTTTTGACGCTTGGCTTGATCGTCAGGCCCTTGGCGTTCGCTTGCTTGGCGAGCAAGCCGGAGGCAAGCATGACGCTTGGGTTGCTGGTGTTGGTGCAGCTCGTGATGGCGGCGATCAAGACGGAGCCGTGGGTGATCTGGTCCTTAATGCCGCCCTTGCTGTCCACCGTGACGGTGTAGGAGGTGATGGGGGCATTGGTGTCCATCACGTCGGGGGCCACATCCTTCGCTTTGCCGTAGCCGCCAGGAGTTGGCTCAACGAGCAGTTCCTCAAAGCGCTGCTTCAAGCCGGCAACATTGATGCGGTCCTGCGGGCGCTTCGGTCCGGCCACGCTGGGCTGGATGCTGGCCAGGTCCAAGTCCACGACCTGAGTGAAGTCGAGTGCATCGCGTTCGACCGGGATGCCCCACAGGCCCTGGGCCTTGTAGTAGGCCTCCACGACTTCGCAGTTCTCAGCCGAGCGGCCTGTGCCAGCAAGGTAGCCCACGGTGATCTCGTCGATGCCGAAGAAGCCCATCGTCGCGCCATATTCGGGGGCCATGTTGGCAATCGTCGCGCGGTCAGGCAGGCTCAAGGCACGAGCGCCAGGGCCGTAGAACTCAACGAACTTGCCCACGACCTTGGTCTTGCGCAGCAGTTCGGTCACGCGCAGCACCAGGTCGGTCGCGGTCACGCCAGGGAGCAGTTCGCCTTCGAGATAAACACCGACGACTTCCGGCACCAGGAAGGTCACGGGCTGGCCAAGCATACCGGCTTCCGCTTCAATGCCACCCACGCCCCAACCGACGACGCCAAGGCCGTTGATCATGGTCGTGTGCGAGTCGGTGCCTACGAGGGTGTCTGGGTAATAATGACCGTCTTTGGAAAGCACACCCTTGGCGAGGTATTCCAAGTTCACCTGATGCACGATGCCGATGCCGGGGGGAACGACCTTGAAGGTATCGAACGCCTGCTCGCCCCACTTCAGGAACTCATAGCGCTCGCGGTTGCGATGGAATTCCAGGTCCAAGTTCTTGGCCAGCGAATCAGCCGTGCCAGCGAAGTCCACCTGCACGCTGTGATCGACAACGAGGTCCACGGGCACCAGCGGCTCGATCATCTTCGGGTTCGCGCCCAGCGCATGAACCTTGCTGCGCATGGCGGCCAGATCGACCAGCAACGGCACGCCAGTAAAGTCTTGCAACACGATGCGGGCGACGACGAAGGGAATCTCGAAATCACCCGGCGTCTTCGCGCTCCAGTTGGCGAGGTTCTTCACGTCACCCTCGGTCACCTTCTTGCCGTCGCAATTGCGGGCCAGGGCTTCGAGCACGATGCGGATCGACACTGGCAGCTTGTCCAGGTTCGGCGCGATGCCGGCTTCTTTCAGGGCGGGGAGACTGGTCAGCTTGCCTTGTTTGCCGGAGCTGGTGACGAACGTGCGTGTGGTATCGAGTGCCATAAAAAAGATAGGAGCAGGCAATGAAGCTAGCGCTGTGCCAACGCAGGGCAAGGGGATTGGCATTTCCGGCGGCGGCGAAGGCTGGGTTGGCAACGGGATTGTCATTGTCAGCCAGGGCCAAACCTGTAGTCTCCGCGCGATGAATTTCTTTGGCCGCTCTTCGCTTGCCGTCTTAATCTCGTGCCTAGGCTGGGTGCCTCAAACCTTGATGGCCACGGGTGATGCCGATAGCTCCTTCAGCCCGCCGGCCCTGCCCAGCGCGGTGTGGGACGTGCTCTCCCTCAACGACGGCAGCCTGATCGCGGTGGGCCAGTTTGCCAGCTCGGCCACCCTTCCGGCGGCCGGGATTGTGAAGTTGAACGCCAACGGCTCGGTGGACAGCTCCTTTGCTGCGACGGGCGGCGGCGCGGGCGGTTTTGGCGTGGGGGCCATCGCCCAGCAGTTGGATGGCAAGCTGGTCGTGGGCGGCCGTTTCTCGACGTTTCACGGCGTGGCGCGCAACTGCATCGCGCGGCTGAATGCGGACGGGAGCCTCGACACCACGTTCGTGCCGACAGGCGGCCCTAACGCGGTCGCGCAATCCTGGGGCATGAGCGTGAATTCCATCGCGGTGCTGCCAGACGGCAAGCTGTTGGTCGGGGGCGATTTCAGCAGCTGGAGCGGCTCGACGCGGCCCGGCCTGGTGCGGCTGAATACGGATGGCTCCCTGGACACCACCTTCCCCAGCATGGCAGCGCTGGTGAATTTCCCAGGTGGCGAGTGGGTGAAGGGGGTCCGCTTGCAGCCCGTGCCCACCGCGCCGCATTATGCGATTCTGGTCGCCGGGGCGTTCTACAAAATCAGCGGCGGCGTGCAGCACTCCGGGGTGATCCGGTTGAAAGCGGACGGCACGAAGGACACAACGTTTGATGTGACCAACGGTGCAGCGACAGTGGCTGGCGGCTCGAATTACAGCTTGGTGTATGAGGCGGTGCCGCAGCTCGATGGCAAGGTTTTGGCGGTGGGCCGATTCACGTATTTCAACAACCAGACTGCCAACTATCTGATCCGCCTGACGTCCACGGGCGCGAACGACGCGACTTTCCGCACCAACATGGGTTCGGCCCTGACCAGCAACTATTACCCGGAGTGCGGTCGTGTGTTTGCACAGCCGGACGGCGGCGTGCTCACGGCGGGCCGGTTCAAGACGGCCGATGGTGTGGCCCGGTCCTAAGTCGCGCGCTGGCTGCCGGATGGATCGCTGGACACGGCCTTTGTCCCGCCGACCACGGCGGCCAATGACCGCGCGCTGGCGCTGACCACGCAGGCCGATGGCCAGGTGCTGGTGGGCTTCATCGGCACTACTTCTGGCACGCTGAACCTGCGCCGCTTGAACGGCGGCGCGTTGGGCAGCACCGGGGTGGTGCAGTTTGACAGTGCCTCGGCCAGCGTGACCGAGGACAATGCCGTGACGCTGACCGTGACCCGCACGGGCGGCAGCACGGGGGCGCTGTCCGTCAATTATCAAGCCATCACCGGCACCGCGCGCAGCGGCAGCGATTTCCCGGCAACTTCCGGCACGCTCACCTGGGCGGATGGCGACACGGCGTCCAAGACCTTCAACATCAGCGTGCCGCTCGACAACCTGCTGGAGTCGGATGAGACCTTCGCGGTCAATCTCGGGGCTCCCATTGCGGGCACCCGCATTGGCAGTGTCGGCAGCACCACGATCACCATCCAAGACGGCGACACGGGCTCCAGCCAGCCGACGGCTTTGTTCAGCGCGCTTAGCAGCAGCACGACCGAAGGCACCACAAGCGTCACCGTGACGGCTTCGCTTTCCATCGACTCCGCTGCCGAAGTCACGGTGCCGTTCACCCTCTCGGGAACAGCGCTGGTGACGAAGGATTACACGGTGACGAGCGGTGCTTCGCCGCTGACCTTTGCCATTGGCGAAACCGAAAAGGACATCACGCTCACGCTGGTGGATGACAGCGTGGCCGAGGTCGATGAGACCTTCATCGTCACGCTCGGCGTGCCTACGGGCGCGGTGCTGAACCCCGCGCTAGGCACGCACACGCTGACGATTCAAGACAATGAATCGAAGCCAGGCTTCTCCCCAGGCCCCGAGCATCAAATGGCGGCCGTGGGGGAAACTGGTGTCTCCTTCACAGCATCGGTCACTGGCACGCCCGCGCCCACAGTGACCTGGTTGTTCAACAACAAATTGATCCCCGGCAGCACCGGTGCTCCGGGCGTGACCTTGCTCAAGGCCGCCGCGCTCACCGATGGCGGCGCGTATGCGGTGAAAGGCGTGAACAAGCACGGCACCACGATCGCGACCGCCCAGCTCGGCGTGGTGAGCAATGCGCCGAAGACCGTGGTGGTCGCCCTCGGTGGCACGGCCACACTGCCCGTCACGGCCAAGGGCAACAGCCTGGCCTATGCCTGGAGCAACGGCTCCGGCGCTCTGTCCGGTGCGCATTACACGGGGCTGGGAACGAAGACGCTCATCATCAAAGGCCTGCTTGCGGGCGACACGGGCAACTACACCTGCCGCGTGAGCAATCCCGGCACCGAGTTTGTGGATGTGCCCTTCCGCCTGAACGTGGTGAGCAACAAGCCGGTCTTCACCACCGCGCTGGTCGACCTGGGCACCAAGCGCGTGAGCGAGCCGGTGAGCCTGGATGTGAAAACGCTTATGAACCTGGGCACCAACGACGATCTTTATCCCGCCAGCTTCTCGGCGGCGAAGCTGCCAGCGGGCTTGAAGCTCGATCCCGTCACCGGCCTCATCACGGGTCGCCCGCTCGCCGTTTCACCGGTGGCAGGTTTCGCCTTCACCCTCACGGCCACCAATCCCCAAGGCAGCACCTTCGTCCCCGCCAAGCTGGTCACCACGGCGCTGCCCGACGGCCTTGCCGGTGCCTACACCTGCGGCGTCACGCGCGAGGCCACGCTTTGTCCGCTGGGCGGCCGCCTGGACTTCACGGTGATGCCCAACGGCACGCTCACCGGCAATTGTATCTTGGGCGCGAGCACGCACAAATTTTCTGGCGCGCTCGACAGCAGCTCCAGCACTCCCACCGTGGCCACCGCCAGCATCTCCGTGCCGCGCACTGGAAAGTCCACGCTGACCTTCACCTTCAGCTTCGATGCCGCCACCGGCTACCTCACCAGCGCCACCCTGGCCGACAGTGCCATCACCACGCCTGTGCAAGGCTGGCGCAATGTCTGGAACCCCGTTCCTGTCAGCACGCCCTACGCGGGCTTCTACACGCTGGCCTTCGACCCCGCTGCCGCGCCTGATCCGGCCGTGCCGCAAGGCAATGGCTGCGCGGGCTTCACCGTCGCGGCGAATGGTGCCATCACCGGCTTCTCTGCCACGCTGGCCGACAGCACTGCCTTCACTCTGGTGGGCAACGTCGGGCCGGCGGGCGAGATTATGCTCTGGCAGTCGCTCTACGCGGGCAAGGGTAGTCTCCAGGGCGCGCTGGACATCACGTCTGGCGTGGCCCCTGGCTTCACCGACAGCACGCTGGCAGGCACCGGCATCCACTGGACCCGCCCATCTGGAACCGGCCGCATCTACGCCGCTGGCTTCACCGACACCTTGCTGAATGCGGTGGGTGGACGTTACAACGCACCTTCGGCGACACAGATCGTCATGGGCTGCGATGACAAGGACAAGAACGCCCGCCTGGAGTTCGCGGAAGGCGGCGTGCCCACCGGGGCCATCGGCTTCCCGCCCTTGTCGCCGAATGTCGAGCTCCGCATCAAACCCGGCGGCACCAACCTCGTGCAAACCGTGCCAAACGTGCGCGCCACCAGCGTGACCATCACCCCCGGCACCGGTCTGTTCACCGGCTCCTACACCTTGAATGACCCGAACGTGGCCACCGGCAAGATCGAGCCGCGCAAGGCCAGCTTCACCGGCCGCATCGTGCCCACCGGTGGAGGCCTCACCGGCTTCGGCTGGTTCCTGCTGCCCGAGTTCTCCAATCCCAATGGCTCACCGAAAACGACCACGACCACGTCGAAGATGCTCTCCGGCCAGGTGTCGCTGATCAAGCAGTAGCGGCCAGAGCTGTGCAAGGCCGTGCGTTTCATCGGTCCGCAGCCAGGGTGAGCTGCCGATCTACCACCCCAACCGGGTTCCATCGTCGTTTCTTGGCGTGGATGGCCCAAAATGACGACTGATGCGCCTTTCCTGCAGTTGGTCCTCCAGCTTCGGCGATGCTTCCATTTGTGGGAGTTTTGACGACGGCTCCACATGAGAGCTCAAGAATAGGAACTTGGCGATAAGCACAGATATCCCCAGGTCGATGCCTCGTTTTACAAGCTATCAGCTAACTAAGAGTATTACCCCGTTATGCTTCGCGCTTCTACGACTTTAATCTTGGTAGAAAGCCCATTTTTGTGGCAGACAAGCCATTTTTTATGCTGCTTCTTGCAGAACTAGCCAATGTTCACCCAACCAACAACCAACATTCCATGAGCACGTCCGCTGTAGTCATCGCCCAAGCAATCGCCGAGAAGAAGGTTATCGAGTTTCTATACCGTGGCGGAGTGCGCACTGTTGAGCCGCAGATGCTCGCTACGAACGA
>Ga0114968_10003428_pt1 | contig 11907 bp, 5 predicted proteins | sample M_130807_EF_Meta_FD_87020 | JGI IMG/M metagenome (GOLD analysis project Ga0114968, IMG submission 87020) | Freshwater microbial communities from Lake Montjoie, Canada to study carbon cycling - M_130807_EF_MetaG | ecosystem: Environmental > Aquatic > Freshwater > Lake | place: Lake Montjoie... | reverse complement strand
GAAGAAGAAGAAGAAGAAGAAGAAGAAGAAGAAGAAGAAGAAGAAGAAGAAGAAGAAGAAGGGCAGTCTGGAACATTAGTTTGACCATAAGTATTCTCTCCCCAACCAGTCACAGTTCCGTCTTTAAGAAGAGCAAGAGAATGAAATTGTCCAGCAACTATTCCTGTTGCATTGGTTCCTATTCCCTCTGGAATAATAATTTGACCATAATTAGGATACAGATTTGTATTTGTTAATCCTGCTCCCCAACCAGTTACTCTTCCATCTTTTAGAAGAGCAAGAGAATGATCTTGTCCACAAGCTATATCTACTATATTTCCTTGTATACTTTGAGGTACATTTAATTTACCAAAAGCATCATCTCCCCAACCAGTTGCAGTTCCATTGTTTAATATAGCAAAAGTATGCACAGATTCTGTGTTAAGAATTGATATTTTAATTGCATTATTGGCTATTGCTGCTGTTGGAATTATTGTTGAGCCATAAGCTCCCCAACCAGTCACAGTTCCGTCTTTAAGAAGAGCGTATGCAGCGTATAAATTAGCAGCTATTCCTGTAACATTTCCTTGTATACTAGCTGGAACATTTAGTTGACTATAACTATTCTGTCCCCAACCAGTTACAGTTCCATTTTTTAATAATGCAATAGTACAAATTCTTCCTTGATCTACATCAACAACATTTCCTTGTATGCTACTTGGAATATTTAATTGACCATAATTATTCCATCCCCAACCAGTTATTCTTCCGTTTTGAAAAACAGCAAAATTAGCAAGATATCCACCATCTACTTTAGCTGCACTAGTAATTGCAGGAAAAGGCTCACCAAAACCGAGGTTCCCCCATTGAACAACGTCTCCATTTTTTTTGACAGCAAAACTAGTAGATATATTAGCAGATATTCCTGTATAACAACTCATCTTTTATTTTCCTTTTTCCATAATAAATTACACTTTAAGAGCAATTATAACTTTGCGCATTAATAGTAAGTATACCAAAATTAGCTCCATTACCTTGACCAGTTAAAATAAAAGATGGTAATCCATGACCAGATATATCATTAAACTCAAAATAATCGTTGCTCATATATTACCTTTATCCTTTAGTGTGGAATCTTTGCAGATTCCTAAGTAATTTACACTAGAATATGAGTAACTTAGAGGAAAAATATAACCCAAGAGTCTTCTTCTGAAGTAACAGAGAATTGTCTAAAGCTAGAATTATTTGATATAATATACATGTAAAAATTTTCAAATGCTTCTGGAGTTTTAGATATTTTAAATAATTTACCTCTTAGATCTTTTGTTTGATATTTTTGTATTATTTCGTCAATATTAATTTGAACTTGAGGGTTATTTTTTAAAAAATATTCGACAAAATTTACCGTTGCTTGTTCATTAATTTTTATATATGACAAAATTTGGTCTTTTGCTTGATCTCGACCTTCAGAAAAATCTTGGATTTCTTTTTCAAGAACTGGAACAAATTTCTTAAATTCTTTTAAAAAGATAATATCATCTTTTATTAAATGCAAAACAACTATAGCTATATTTTCGGATATTTTTGTTTCCATATTTAATTATATATGATATATTATAATATATCTATTTTATTTTTAATAATTCAAAGCATAAAATCCTGTTTTAATTTCGTATATATTTGATATATTGTTTACTTTTAATTTTAAATCTGCCCAATTATTAATAGGGGATATATTAAAAACAGTCAATACTTTGTTATAAAAACCAGACCCAGTCATTGAATATAGATTCTCATAAATTACATCATTATTACAATAAACTTTGTAAGAATCTGCTATATCAGAGCAATTTTTGTTTTCTATTCCTATAGATAAAGTTGCGTTAAATTTATTTAAATTATTTTGTCTTAAATTAGTAATATTTAAAGAAGGAGTTACTCCACAACAATTTTTACAATTTTCATAGTTAGGATTAATTGATGACGAGCTACTAGAGGAAGAGCTAGAACTACTACTAGATGAACTACTACTAGATGAACTACTAGATGAACTACTGCTAGACGAACTACTAGATGAACTACTGCTAGACGAACTACTGCTTGATGAAGAACTGCTAGACGAACTACTGCTTGATGAAGAACTGCTAGACGAACTACTGCTTGATGAAGAACTGCTAGACGAACTACTGGAGCTACTAGAAGGGAGAGGAAGATAATCGCCAAAATAGTCGCCTTCAATAACATAAAGAATACCACTACTTAAAATAGATCCAGGAGTAACTACATTAGGATTAAAAATATAAGCTGCGCCTAAGTCGTCAGAAGAACCAAATACATCGTCTTCATCATTCATTACTCCTACAATTGCAATATTTCCTAAACGATTAATAGATATTGGACTACCAAAAGAATCACCACGCACGAAATCATTGCTAGTAATTGTTGTTACTTGACCCCAATTATTTCTATTTTGATTACCAGTAAAGATGTAGACGACGTTTTCACCATCTGCTCCTACTATAGCTACATTTCCAGAGCCATTAAGAGCTACGCTAGCTCCGAAAATACTATTAAGTCCATTTGTTCCAGTAATCTTAGCAGTCTCAACCCAGTTAGTTCCACTTCCAGTAAAAATATAAGCTGCTCCAACGTTACTTATTCCATTTATTTCTAAACCATCTGCTCCTACTATAGCTACATTTCCAGAATCATTAAGATCTAAGCTAGATGAAAAATAACCATTAGTTGTTGATTCGCTACCAGTAATCTTAGCAGTTTGAACCCAGTTAGTTCCACTTCCAGTGAATATATAAGCTGCTCCAACGTTACTTATTCCATCGATATCTACACCATATGATCCTATGATAGCTACATTTCCAGAGGCATTAAGAGCTACGGTATGTCCAAAGCGATCATTAATATTTATATCATTACCAGTAATCGAGGCAGTTTGAAACCAATTACTTCCGCTTCCAGTAAAAATATAAGCTTCTCCAGCAGTAGTTATTTCGTTTATATCTCTATAAGGCGCTCCTATTAATGCAATATTTCCTAAACTGTTAAGAGCGACGCTATATCCGAAAAGACCGCTATCAACAATATTATTTCCAGTAATCTTTGCTGTTTGAACCCAATTACTTCCGCTTCCAGTGAATATATAAGCAGCTCCAATGGTTGGGGCATAATTTATTTCACCTCCTATAAAATTTCCCGTACAATTTTTTTGTCCTATTATTGCAATATTTCCTAAACTATTAAGAGCTACACTATTTCCAAAATTACCGCTACCAATAACACTATTTCCTGTGAGCTTTGCAGTTTGAACCCAGTTAGTTCCACTTCCAGTGAATATATAAGCAGCACCCGCATCGATTTTTTCATTTATATTCGCTTGCTCTGCGCCAATAATAGCAACATTTCCTAAACTATTAAAACATACGCTATTTCCAAAATTATCCATCACTACGCCATCAGTTGCGCTAAGTTTTGCAATCTGGCCCCAGCCAGTTGATGATGTTAATGGACTTGAATTAAAATATGGATCTGGTATAATTAAAGTATTAAAATTTTTACTCACTGTCCATTGATCAAAAGCATTCAAGTTCCATGATCCTGAATTTGGGTTTGATGGATTAGTGACCATACTTATACCACTCCAACCTTGAATATTTCCAGTATATAAATGTATTGATCCAGATCCACTTAAAGATGAAACTAAAATTAAATTTTTTGAATTATTAATAGCAATTCTATCACCCAAACCCGAATAATGTCGCCCACTAAATCCAGTAACATTAAATTTTTCTTGCCAAGAATTTCCTTGTTTTTCAAAAACATAAAAAGATCCAGATTTATTAAATGTATCAGGGCAACCTACTACTAAAGTATTTCCATCATCTGTTATATTAAAACTGTGACCAAAAGATTGATTAGCTTGATTTTTACTACCAGTAATTGTATCAGTTTTTTCCCAATTTAATTTTTCAGAATATACGTATATAACGCCAGTATTGTTATAGCTAGAATCAGCAATGAAAATTAAATCTCCAGAATTTATTGCTATAGAATCTCCAAATTTAGAATTTATATTACCAGAACCAGTACAATTTTGTATTGAAGACGGAATATTTAATAACTCTTCTTTCAAAACTAAATCATTGTCTAAATATTTAGCATCCGTATTAAAACCCCAAGCATTTATTTTTCCATTTTCTAAGATTGCAGCTGCCCAATATAATTGATCTGAAAAATAATCTCCATATACATCATAATCTACTACGTTTCTATGAGATGTATACTCAGGTAAAAGGGCTCCATCGGCATCTATTGGTGATCCATAACTAATAGTACTATTTTCTATGAACTCTTTAATACTTTCTTCTCCATTACCATATCCATAACCAGTAAGTCCTCCAAAAGTAGAAGAAAATTCATTATTATCAATTAGAGAAAATCCATCTCCAGCCCTAATTCTAGTTGTGCTTCTAAATACTTGCCAATTATAACTATAATTTTCTTGTTGTACATAATTTTCATTATCAATTCCAATTCCAGTTACTACATTATCTTCATATAAATATAAAGAATGATATCTTCCAGCAGAAATCGCTTTTATTTTATAATCAAGACGAGGTGGAGGAGGAGTAAGTTGATTATACTGATTCTCTCCCCAACCAGTAACAGTCCCATCATTCAAAAGAACTAAACAAACTGGCCAAGCATAAGTTTGTTCATCATCATATATATTAGTAGCACTAATATCAATTGCTCCAGTTACGGGTGATATTGGTTTTTCAATTGGTACAACAGCAGGGCGACTTTCAGTTCCAATGCCTGTTCCTCCCCACCAAATAACAGTACCAGTAGCAGCTATAGCTAGAAAATTATAATCACCAGCTGCTACTTTTGTATAACCTGTAATATTAGGATGTTTTTTATGATATCCATTTAAAAGAAAATCTCCGTCTCCAAAACCTGTCATTAATCCAGTATATATTCCGCTATTATATATTACAAGATTTCCTAAAGGAAAAGCAGCTATATCCGTTACATAAATTTGACTGCCCTCATTAGTAAATCCCGTAGGAAATACATTAGCTTTACCTTGATCATATCCCCAGCCAGTTACCCTTCCGTTATTTTTTAATAAAATACCATGGTCTAATCCTATTTGGATTTTTTTATAACAATTTAAACTTGCCATAGTTGGATCAATAAATTCTTTAACTTTTTTATTGCGTATTTCCACGTAATCATATTTATTATTAGGTGTTGCTAAATCATATAGAATAACTTTTTTTGGTATTCTGCTTGCTCCAACTTTTTTTGTACTAGTGATTATTCTATTTCCATTTGTATTATTTATTTTGCATTGATTTATTAATTCTGTATTTATAAATTCTTTTTCACCAGCGTTATCAAATTCATTTATTGTACTAGTAAAAATTGAGAATTTTTTTTCATTTGAGGTAACTAATATATTTCCAGTATTATTTACTGTTATATTTATTGGTTTATAACCATTTTCAGCCATGTCAATATAATGACTTGGAATCCATTTATTATTAAAGGTATCCTTAAAATAAACATGAACTCCTGTATTTTTATTAGAGTTTACATATAATAAATTTCCACCACTATTTATTGCTGTACCTGATCCAAAAAAAACACCATAACCACCACTTGGAGAAGTTATTTTTGTAAGATATTTACTCATAGACAATTTGCTCTTTGTTTTTGAATATCTCTAGCGTTATTTATAGATCTTATCATTGGTGATATTTCGTTGTGTGAAAATGATCCATTTAATTTAAAAGCTAAGTTTTTATAAAATAATCTAATTTGATTTTCATCTAATATGAGATTTTTTGGATCTAAATTTACATTTAAATTTTTATCAAAATAAATAAAATTTACATTTTTATTAAGATAATATATGTTATTATATGTATCATTTTCTAAATCTCTATATTTAATTTCAAATGGTGGGCTAACATATATATTTCTTATATCTTGATTATTATCACCACTTCTATTTGCAACTATATATGGTACACTATTAGTGATAATATTTACTATCTGTATTGTATTAAGTGGATTTTCATTCCATGATACTCTATTTATATAAGATACAGCTTCTAAAATTGCAGATCCTTCTATAGTAGAATCAACAATTTGTATACCAGTGAATGAATTTCTTAAAGTTCCAGTACTATTAGTAAAATCAAAGCCAGTAATTTCATATTTATTATTAGAAAAAAATACATTTGAGATTTTATTTTTTACATTCTCTTTTAGAAATTCTTCAAAAAATAATTCAGCAGAAGTTTTTATAACTTGAAATCCAGATTGATTACTGCGAGAAATATCAATTAAATTTAAGACTTGAATACCCTCATTACAAAAACTAGTATATTGTTGATTTTCCTGATAAATGCTTTTTACTTTACTTAAATAATTACCAGAATCTAATCGTAAATTAAATGTTATAATATTAGAAGAGTAACCTGAATATTCTGTTTCATGAATTGGCAAATAGCCAGTATTAGATCCGCTTTTATAAATAATAATTTTATGTTTAGTAGTATAATCTGGATTTAATTCACCTTCCAAAGTAAAATTAAAATTTTTATTTACTAAATCTTCCCCAGGAAAATTGCAAGGCTCTCTCAATTGTTGTGCTACGCTATAATTAAGACTGGTACAAATATAAGCTGCATTACTATTATATGAGCCTATGATCCCAACTTGTCCTAAAGAATTAATAGATACGCTCGTACCGTAATTAGCATTTACTTGTAAATCTAAAGGAGCAAAAAGTTTAACAATTTGATTCCAATTACTTGGACTACCAGAAAAAATATAAGCCGCCCCAGCCGAAGTAATTAGATTATCAGAGTATATTTGTTTTGGGTCTTCGAAAGTTGCACTTATGATAGCAACATCTCCAGCTTCATTTAAATCTACACTAGCTCCAAAAGAATCAAAGTCGCCTATATCATTTGCAATTATTTTAGCAGTTTGAATCCAATTACTTCCATTGCCAGTAAATACATATGCTGCACCTTGATCAGTATAAAATGTGTCTTCGTTATACGCACCGATAAGAATAATATTTCCTCCCGAATTTATTGCTACGCTAGACCCAAAACCATCGTTTGCGCTACCATCATTTCCTGTAATCTTTGCTACTTGAACCCAGTTTCTTGCATTACCAGTAAAAATATAAGCTGATCCAACATTAGACATTCCGTTTATATCATCTTCATACGCACTTATGACAGCAACATTCCCTGATGAATTTATAGCTACGCTATGACCAAAAAAGTCTTGAGAAGTGCTATCATTTCCTGTGATCTTTGCAGCTTGAGCCCAATTAGCCCCATTTCCTGTAAAGATATAAGCAGAACCAATATTTAAAACTCCCCCTACGTCATCGTTATATACTCCAATAAGAATAGTATCTCCTGATGAATTTATAGCTACGCTATGACCAAAAAAGTCTTGAGAAGTGCTATCATTTCCTGTGATCTTTGCAGCTTGAGCCCAATTAATGCCATTACCAGTAAAAATATAAGCCGATCCAACATCAGATAGTCCGTTTATATCATCATTAAAAGCTCCGATTACAGCAATATTCCCTGATGAATTTATAGCCACGCTAGAACCAAATCGGTCGTTTGTAGCGCCATCACTTCCCGTAACCTTTGCAACTTGAACCCAATTGTTCCCACTGCCAGTATAGAAATATGCAGCGCCAGCATTAAATTTAGAAGGTAAATCTGCTCCAAATGCCCCTACAAGAGCTATATTTCCTAAAGAATTTATACATGTTCTAATTCCAAATTGGTCACCAGGTGCTCCAGTTAGTTTAAAGCTTTGAGTCCAGAAAGACATATTTTATTCCTTTTTCCTTTGTATATTTACACTAGTTTCATTATAGAATATTAAACTTAATACTATTGAAATTATCTATAATATTATCTTCTGCAGATATTACTTTAAAAGAACATTGAGATATATAATTATTTGTAGAATAAATTCCAGTCTTAGTTGTGAAATTAATAAAATTATGCTCCCAAATGCCTTCGTTTTCACAAGCACCTTCTGAAAATATTCCACTAAAATAGCCACTGCCACTAATTGTATTTCCAAGATGAGATATTCTAGTTCTTATTCCTGTTCCATAAGCGTTTCCAGTTAAATAATTTAAATTTTCTAAATGAGTAAATTCAGACTCATTTCCAGTAACTTTCAGAATAATAAATTTAGGTATATTTTTTTCTTCAATAATTTGATTACCTTGAGACGTATATAATTTGAAATCTTCCAGAGGATTTCCTGTAGCCAAGAAATAAAACATTTGAGTTTCCGTATCGCAATCATTTATAAATAAATTAAAATTATTTATTCCAGTAATTTTACCTATACCAGAATAATTAAAATCACTTTGATTAGATTTACAATTTAATAGTCCAGAAAGACCAGTTATAACTTCTGCAGAATCTTTTAAAGCAAAAAAACCAGAAATCCCAGTTACAATTTTTGTAAAATAATAATTTCCTTGTTCTATAAATCTAAAAAAATCTGCATTTACTGTGCCAGTTTTAAATTGACCAGTTCCAAATCCAGTTGCTAATTGATAATACTTATTTCCACTTATAGCAAGTCCAGCAAGAGATCCAGTATGTGATCCAGAAAATGCTTTTGATATATATTGTCCAGTATTTAAAAATACTCCAGAAATTTTTCCTGTATAAAATACATTTACAGAATTACTAATTACGTTAGAAAATCCAGTGATTACAATTGGATTACCATTAATATCTACATTAGATCCAGTGCTAACAAAATTTCCTGTTGTATAAAATAAAGGTCCACCACCAACATAAGGAACAATACCAGAAACAGATACTGTAATTTGTCCACTAGAAGGAACCGTTAAATATACATAACCAGAACCTAATCCAGTTCCAGTTATTGAATAATCTAATCTTACATCTCCAGTTGCATAAGCAAATTGTTTAACTACTATGCCAGTCATATTAGCAGTTTTATAATTTCCGTAATATGGATTATATGTAGTTAATGCAATTGGATCAGTTATAATTTGTTCTATAAATCCAGAACCAGTAATTAGTCCTGATATAGTTTTATTTAAATATCCAGTACCAATGAGATTCCCAGTAAATAGTCCAGTTGTTCCACTAATATAATTTAATTGTATGTTTAAAGAAGATCCACTACTTGATCCATATTGTAAAATAAATGGAATTGTTTCATTATTTTGAATATTTTGATTTCCAACAGGAGAAATTGAAAAAGTATGAAAAATTGGTGCAATATATTCATTTTGAACATTTAAACTAAATTCCACATCACCATAATTTGTATTAGCAACAATTGGTAAAGTTGTGATATTATTATTAATTGGGTTTGTTCCAGAATCCGTCAATATATAAAAATATCCAGTATTATTAAATGACAATGGAAAACCAGATAAAGTATATAATGCTGTTCCATTGATTTGAGCATCAAAAATTTTTACGTTTAAATTTGGTTTAGTATTAACAAATCTTCCAGTTATCGTATTTATTATTTGATTTGTATTATCATTTTTATATCTTGTATTTAAAATAGAAGCTTGTAATGTTGTTGCTTCTCCTTGAATTGAAAAATCAAAATCTATAGTTAATCCAGAAGGATCAACGAAAAAATAATTATAATTTTTAGCTGTAAAAAAATCGCTTTCTTTAAAAAAGAATTTAGCAAAGTTATTATAATATAAAGTATCTTTTGAACTTTTTATATTATTTTGCAAAGTAAAAGGTTCATTGATTTTATATGAACCAAGTAACTTGTTGTATGGGTCATATAATTCGCCGCTTTTTACTATGAAACTATATTTTCCATTTGCTCCACTCAAACCAAAAGAGCCAGATCCTGTTAAATTATTTATAGATAGATTCCAAGCTGTGGATAAATCTCCAGTTTGATTTAAAAAATTTCTATAAACTAAAGAACTAGTTATCATTAAATTCCTTTTGACATCCTATCAAAACTTCTACTATTTTGGAATTTTAATAAATCAGGAGATATACCTTTAATAATTTTTGTGCTATATTGTAAAGTTGTTGAAATTCCTTGGTCTGAAATTTGTATACTGAAACTTTCTAATCCTTTTTTGATTTCAGAAGAATAATTTTGTATAGTAGGTAATCCTTTAATTTCTAAACTTAAAGTATCATCTGCTCCTGTATTAGAAAAAGCATTTCCAGTATAAGCATCATGCATTCCTGTTATATGAGCTACGTTAGGTATACATCCATATCCTCCAGCTCTTCCACTAAAAGCATTAAAATCATCATCTGTAAATTTATTATATAGTACATCTAATCTTCTAACACTATCAGCGCATTTCATTAAAGTGTCTACTCCAGTTTGAATTTTTGGTAATGTAACAGCTTGATCAAAAGCTTGAGTTACATATACTCTATAAGCTGGAATTCTAAACGTTTCTTGTTGCAAACCTACATCACAACTAGTAGCTGTATCTCCTCCTTTATTTTGAGTCTTACTTAAAATATCTTTTTCAATTAAATCTTTTTTCTTTACAGGCACAAAAGTATGTGGAGGAGTAATTATACTTGGTAGTCCTTTTAGAATTGCATTTCCACTGAGATCAATTTGATGGCAATCATTATTTAATAATCCTATTGGTGTTAATGGAGAATATTTTCCACCAACTCTTCTAAGCATTTTTCTATTTGTATTCGCTGTTTGATCTAATGGATTTTTTATTTTTCCATCAAATTCATCTTGGAATGCAGGATAAACTTCAAATACGCCAGTATTGACTGCAAAAATTTTAATTTTTTTCATTATACCGCTCTTAAAAGCGTCTGTATTGCCAAAACCAAAAACAAATTCTAAGAATTGAGATCCTGGAGGAGTTCCTCCGTTACCGAATTGTGACCACTCTAAATGACCTAATGCTTTAGTTAAATTTTCATTATAATTCTCTTGAAAAGTTTGTGGTTCTGGAATCCATTTAGGTGTTCTTTCTAAAATAATTGCAGTTTGCTCAAATCTTGGTACAGTTTGATCTGCTTTTTTAATAGAAAACATTCCATTTCCACCTTCTGCATTAGTATATGCTTGAGGAGTATTTTGTAAGCCAACGACTTCTACATTATTAACTGTACTTTTTTGAAGAGCGAAACCTTGAGTAGATTGAGGTATACTTTGATTTACTTGGGGATTTTCTTTTGTGCCTCCAGGCTTTACTGGTTTTGCTGGATCAATTGTAGAATAATTTCCAGTTCCAACAACACATCCAAGATATCCACTTTTATAATATTTATATTGACTAAGAGGATGGGCTCCTATGCCATCTCTTTTTGAATAAATATTCGCTGAACCATCTGCAGATTCAATATTAGTATTATTTTTAACAAATTCTTCATTACCCGTCATACCACACAATCTAAATAAATTTTCTCTTATAAAAAATTTTCCTATAAAACTATAAAGCTCATCTTCCATTTCGTATCTTTTTGCTAATAAATCTTCATCCACTTTTGCCACAATAAAATATCCACTATTTGCAACAAAATTTAATCCATCAGTATGACCCAGACCTAGGACTAAATCATTCCATGATGCATTTGCAATTCTTTGATATTCAGTTTTTTCTTTGTCTGCTTTGGATAAATTGCAATCAACAACAGCTAATATTGCCATATTACCCATTTCATTTAATATTTTTAGATCACCTTTTTTACCATCTTCTGGAAATTCTCCTAATTGCGTAGATGAAGATGAAGATGATGAGCTTAGTTCTCCAATATCAACAAGATATTTCATTGCTTCTGATGATTTAGTAATCCCATATATTTTTCTTGTCCAAAATAAATCTCTTAATAATGG
>Ga0114968_10003427_pt1 | contig 11909 bp, 12 predicted proteins | sample M_130807_EF_Meta_FD_87020 | JGI IMG/M metagenome (GOLD analysis project Ga0114968, IMG submission 87020) | Freshwater microbial communities from Lake Montjoie, Canada to study carbon cycling - M_130807_EF_MetaG | ecosystem: Environmental > Aquatic > Freshwater > Lake | place: Lake Montjoie... | reverse complement strand
TTAGCTCGCTTACGCGCTAAGCCGGAATAACCGGCTTAGTTCACCTCTCTAAGAGGTTTGCTAAGCCGGAATAACCGGCTTAGCTCACCTCTCTAAGAGGTTTGCTAAGCCGGAATAACCGGCTTAGCTCAGTTGGTAGAGCACCAGCCTTTTAAGCTGGTAGTCGCGGGTTCGACCCCCGCAGTCGGTACTTCTGCCTTCTTAGCTCAAATGGTAGAGCATCTCTCTTGTAAAGAGAAGGTACTGGGTTCGATACCCAGAGGAGGCATTTTTTTTGATGGACTCATAGTCACTCGAAAAAAATGCGGGACTAACACAGAGCGCCATGAAGGCTATATACATTGCGTCTACATTGATTACGATCACGGCAGCCGTAGAGGCCGTTGCGCTATATTTCATTCGTGCAGGGGGCGTTATGAATGTTTCTATAGCGTCGGTCTTGTACGCAGCAGGCGCTGTGCCTCTTTTATCCTTTGCGACGAAATATGAAGGTATTGGAATAGCAAATTTCTTGTGGAACGTAATGAGTACGCTCATAGGGTTCGGAATCGGTATAGTCATGTTCAAAGAGAAGATTCGTAATCTGCAAATTATGGGCGTTCTTGTTTCCATGTTGGGTGTGGGAATGATTTTGTTGGATCCTGAGGCAAAATAATACCGCCAAGTACTTAACTTTAGTACTAGACGTTACTAAATCGTCACATCCATATCAAACAGGAGGTCCACACGCTTCTCACGAATGTACGACGGGTCAATAGACCGGATATACTCTGCGCTACGATTGGACGTCATGATGACGATGACATTCGGATACAGGCCACGCTGAATCGTATCGAAGAATGAGTTCCACCCCGACTTGTCCTGAATCTGCGTAGTGAGAATCTTGTGAGACGGAATACCGTAATTCACTTTCGTAATAACCGTATCAACCTCGTCAAAGCCGATAATCATGGGCGACTCTGCAGACGGTTCCACCTCGGAATACAGTGAGCCAAATGTGTCCCCAGGCTGCCACGGCTTCAGAGTATTAGAGAAGGACGATTTGTATTGGTTCGCAAGAAGAAGGCCAATCATGGACTTTCCTGTTCCAGGGGGGCCACAGATGAGAGCGACCACATGCCTCGTCTTCTCATATTGGGCCTTAATCTGCTCTATCACGGACTCCTGCGACGAGTACGGAACAATCTTCATGGTCGGCATACGCCGCTTTCGGAACCACGTGTTGTGCAGAGAGCCAATTCGCTCAAATACGGTGAATTCCTCTATGGCCCTAACCGAGTCATCTCCCATTTGGAACGTCTTAATATCACCGGTACTCGCCGTAAGATTCTTGAACGAACTCTTCGTCCCGATGAACCACATCGTGTAATAGTTTCCATTGTCGTTATCAGAAACGTCGATGTAAACTATGAACCAGTATCCCACAGAGTAGCCGTAGCCCTTATCTTCATCCGTCATGTGGCTCGAGTAATTCTGAATACGCTTCTGGGCTCGCACACAGGTCTCCTTGTTCTTGATAATGTACAAGTAGAGTCCGAATTGGCGTAGAAGAATGAACACGGCTGTCCACGGAATCATGTGTAGGAAACCCATGATAGCATTCACGAACAGAAGGCCAGTAACCGTGACCATGCCTGTTTGGTTCATTCGGACGCTCTTGACGCACATCCCCTGCGCAGCTAGTTCAAATTTTGTAACTCTAGCCGTCAGAGCCAAGTACTTAAATTAAGTACTTGGCTGTAGCACCCTAATAAATATATCTATGCAATTCAGGGGAGAATGCGTATGCCTCGTACACATTCAAAAAAGAAAAGGAGAGTCCGTAGAACACGAAGACGGCGAATCCACAAGGGCGGAAACGATGATAAGCGCTATTTGATTGTTCAATTCATCGATGATGAGGGTCTCGGAAACGGACTATTCATATTCGCAGCAGGGCTTGTTGCGCAGGAAAAGTTCGGGTTAAACATGATTTTAGTACCTGCTGCGCATAATAAACACACAAAAAACGACTATCGTACCGTATTCGAGGTCAAGGATAAAGTGCAGATAATGGATGCGGCGCAAGCGAAACCGCTGATAGATGCGGGCGAACCGATTATACATATTACAAATGACCGACCTTGGGCGCAATGGTCCAAAGATGATATGAAATATGAACCGTCGTCTGGTAAACACGCCATATTACCGAAGAGATTCTATCAGAATTATCCGGAAGTTCGTAGTGTAGTCCCGGCCGTCAAAGAGATTATGATGAAGAATGAGTTTTCCAAGAGTGCAGTGTACAGAGAACTTGAAAAGGCGACACCAGAGGGTTCTGCGTTTATACATGTTCGCCGTGGAGACTTTCTGGAAAAGGGGTGGGAACTCAATCAAGATTATTATCTAAGAGGCGTTGCGGAACTGAACAAGGACCCGAGTGTAAAACACATCTGGGTTCTTTCCCACGATTTAGAATGGTCGAAAAGTATTCCTTGGACCACCGATAGACCGATAGAGTATTACGACTCCAAAAACGAGCTGGAAGTTCTTTATAAAATGATGTTGTGCACGGCGGGTGCAGTCACTTCTGCCTCATCGTTTAGTTCTTGGGGGGCGATGATGGGTGTAGATTTGAGTCCGTCGAAGAATGCGAACACAAAGATTGTGTATCCTAGAAATTGGTTTGGCTATGAAGATTCCAATAATAATCCCTTGAGATTTCCCGAAGATTGGACCGGAATTCAGAACAAGGTCTGAGCATCTTCTGTAATTTACATCTCTATATTAGGGATGCGTCGTTACAGTCGCAGAATGAAAAAACCTCGTAGAAGAAGTAAACGCCGGTCACAAAAAGGGGGTGCAAATACTCCTGCGAGTAAAACATGTGTATTGTATTGTTATTATGAAACCGACGAAACACGTAAAAATCTTGAATTCTTTATAAAGAATGGTGTTTTTGAATCAGAAAATTACACGTACGTATTTATCATCAATAATAATGTTTGCTCAGTAACCTTTCCCACGTATAAGAACATACAACTATTGAAACGTGCCGATAATGAAACCGACCTACAGTCTTATAAATGGGCCATTACAGAACTTGAAAAGGGTTCTGCAAGTTTTTTCCAGTCATTTCCTAAGATCTATTTTATAAATTCAAGTTGTATTGGGCCGTTCATGCCTACTATATGTGATAAAAACTGGATTGAACATTTTAACGCAGTGTCAGACGGAGTAGATTTAATAGGGCCTGTAATTGAGTTCCCCCCTGATACAAAAGGATACGATGCTCTGTCGATAAAATCGGATAAAAATATTCCGTTCCTACATACGTATATGTTCGGAACATCCGCAAAAGGTTTCGAAGTGGTTAAATCCGTCCTATTAGATATGAAACCAGATATAAATAAGGATGATATTGTATATATTGTAGAGAGAAAGATAACAAGTTCTATTCTTGTAAAGGGCTGCAAAATCAAATCACTTTTAACCCGTTTTAAAAATGTAGATGTCAATAATGAATCTACATGGAACACGAATTTATGGAGCGGTAAAGATGGGATAACATGCTATGAAGTACCTGGTAAGTATTTTGGTATAGACTTGAATCCATTAGAAGTGATATTTGTCAAGAATATACGTAATCAAAATGGGACAAGGGGTAAGAGTCAAGCAGGTATATCAGAGACACTTTCATCGTACTTGAAAAATTATATTGACTGGAGTAAATAGAATGGGGCGCATTACATCTAGAATGCATCGAAAAATGACTCGTAGAAGAAGTAAGAAGTTCAAGCAACAAGGGGGGCAGGATAGCTCTTCATTAATAACAGTATATATACTATGCTTTAATGAAGAAAAGATAATAGAGTTTACCATTAATGCGTATCGTAAACTATTTCCGAATTGTAATATAATTATTTATGATAATGAAAGCACCGATAGTTCTGTTCAAAAGGCGAAGGCATTAAAATGCGAAGTAAGGTCGTTTTCTACGGGAGGAATACTAGATGAGCTAAAAATGACAGAAATGCGCAATACAGTTTGGAAGAATGCGACGACGCCTTGGGTAATTGTATGTGATATGGATGAAATAGTTGCAGCAAATCAAAATGATTTAATAGAAGAAGAAAAAAGAGGAACAACCATCCTTAAAACGAGTGGGTACGAGATGTATGGAAAAAGTGAAAAAGATGATCTATCTAATATAAAAATAAATGCTATAACAACCGGCGAAAAATCGGAAGGTCACTCTAAAACATTATGCTTTCGGCAAGATAAGTTAGAAAATATTAATTTTACAGCTGGGGCGCATCAATCAAACCCCGTGGCAAAAACGGGTAGCGAAGTTAAATTTTCAGAAAGAGTTTATACGCTATACCATTTTAAGAAACTGGGTAAGTCCTATTATCACTATACTCAAAAAAGGGCCACCCCGAGAGCAGTTGAAATGAAAAAGATAGGGCTCTCAATACATTATACCGAGAATGAAAAGGGTAACGAAAATGCTGTAAGAGTTAATACAAAAAGTGCAATAGAGGAAATATCACCCCTATCCACACATTATATGCCACAATAATAGGAATGCGTTCATCACGCAAACGTGCACTTTTTACGAGAAAGCATCGTATGCGTTCCCGTAAAAGGCTAAGAAGAATGAAGGGTAGTAGCCAGAAACAGTCCATTTTGATAATCCTTTCGACGAATGAAATGTATCCAGAATTTAAACCACAGGTAGAAACTCTTAAAAAGTATATGGAACACTTATCGAAGATGTACACGGTGCATGTAGCAGGTATATCAAGTAAGGATGACTTTAGCAATTACTCCGATATTTTAGACTTCCAATATAAGTACATAAATCCCAAATTACAAATGGCGAAAATGTGCGACTTCATAACAGACAATAAAGATACATTGAATTACGATTGGTTTTTACGGACTAGGCCAGAAGAGGAATTGTTGGATTTTGACACAATTAATTTCAATAATCTTCCAAAAGATGCTGTGAGTGCTAGAGCAAGGGAATATGCAGGACCGTTTACTGGGAAATATAGTTGTAGTGTGGGGGGAGAGGGCAGTTTTAAAGATATAAAAGGGTGCTTGTATAAGCCGACACTCGAAAAAATAATTCTAAACAGTGATGTATATGTGTTCCATAAAACAGCTGTAGAGAATGGCGCATTTTCAAAATTAACGAACGAGGAAGAAAACTGGGGAACGGAATACGATACAAAAACTCAAAGTGAATGGTTTTTTAGTCATATACTCCCATCTCGTGGTATTAAATTAAATATCATAGGAATCAATGCAAAATTTACACGGAAAAGCAGAAATCAGTTTATGTACTCTGGTAATATTCAAAATGTGCCATGAAATCCTCGTATAAACGCCCGCCAAAAAAACACGAGGCCCAAGTATGCCCTACGAATTCAACGAGAAGGTTGCAACGCCTCTGTGTGAAATTATGGGACGGAACAGGAGTGACAAGGGACACATCAACATCCAGGATGTCAAACACAACTATACAACGCTGTATCACAGCCTTTTCAAGGATCTTCAGATACGGCCTATACGCATCTTTGAATTGGGGCTGGGCACGAACAATATACATATGCCGTCCAGTATGGGCGCAGACGGTCGCCCCGGAGCGTCCTTGTATGGCTGGGCGGAGTATTTCCCACATGCAAAGGTCTACGGCGCAGATATTGATACGGCCATTCTATTCAATACGGAACGTATCAAGACCTTTTATTGTGACCAGACGAACCCCCATATCATTCAGTACATGTGGAAAGAGCCTGAATTACAGGGTGAATTTGACATCATCGTGGAGGACGGCCTACATGAATTCAGAGCGAACGTGTGCTTCTTCGAGAACAGTATACACAAATTGGCGCTGAACGGATATTACATTATAGAGGATATTATTTGCGATGATATCCCGAAATTCATGAGCACACTTGATATTTGGAGGGAGCGTTGCCCGAATTTGCACTTTGAGCTCGTTACGATTCCGTGCAAGATAAACCAATACGATAATACGGTTTTGGTGGTTAAACGATTTGCCTAAATAAAAGGGTTCAGAACTAAATTTATAAGCGGAGGGAAATAATCTATATATTCAGATACCCTTTTATATTATCATACAAAAATGATTTGGAGTTAGACACATTATTTACTGTGTTACGCATCCGAACAATAGAATCACTGTATGCCATCTTAACGTATGTACGAATTTGTTGTTCATGGTGTGTTGCACCTAATACAGTTATATTAGCACTGTTAGATATCATTCCATTAAAGAAATACGCAGACCCAGCTGTCAAGATTATATTTTTGCTAGAGTTTACGAGGTCTATCTGCTCTTGAAGACTCTTTATATTATCGGTGTTTAGAATTACACTATCGGGCATTTCGGTCACTTTACTTGATATATCTTGTATATTGTACACTCTATTATTAGCAAGATAGTTCTCTTTTGTTTGTCGAGGCATTAGTAATATGCTAACAGTCTTATTGCCCCCATTAGATGCACTTGAACGAATGTAGTTGCAGAATGCGTTCAGTTGTTTTTTGTAGTCATCGCATATTGTGTGTGTATTTAACGACGATATGGGTAATGGAAAAATGCAGGTATTATTTGGTGATAGTTCTAGAACAACATCGTCAGAATCTATCTTAAAATGTTCACACATCACCCTTTTATATTGTTTTTGTGTTTTTAGATGTAACCTTATTTTCGGATAGAGCTGCTTCAGTTCTTTAAATAACAAGAGGTATATAGCACTTTCATATGCCCAGTGAATGAATGCATCGTTGTATATGGTATCTATTATTAAATAGTGGTTGGTATCTTCCGCTTTAATATCACTGTTAGTTGTATTGATAAGCCATTTATTGTAGTCTATATACGAATAATCTATGACATTCGCCACTATCCTATATTTGTATATAGAGAGTGTGTGTACATTTGCGATGTCTTTTTCGTGAATAATCATATATGTAGATGATACTTATTAATAATACCGGAAGAACGCAAAAAGTGAATTCACCCCCGGTTAGAGGTTATATAGTGATATAAATATCCAATCCGACTTCTACTAAATCTGTAAAGAAATGGATACTATTTGATAGCATTAATACAACATTAAGTGAGGTCGAGTCCATTGTATTACCTAATCCAAATAATGTGAACAGCGCAGATAAGTACCTTGAATAAATTTGCGCAAGATAAATATATTTCTGTATAAATATATAATGGATTACAGGATACTCGCAGTTTCTGAGAAGGAACTTTCCATTATCAAGAACAATAGCGTAGGGTCTACAACGCAAGCCAACCCGAAAGTAGATTATAGAAATTGTGTCTGTATAAAACCGTGGGGGTATGAATTTTTAGTGTATGAGAGTCACCGAATCGGAATATGGTTTCTAAATATAAAAAGGGGTCACGGGACATCTCTGCACACACACTTCAAGAAGGATACGTTTGTAATAGTACTGTCTGGAACAGCAAAGCTGGTTTTGATTGATAATGAAGTCATCGCACTCAACACAATGTCATCTGTTTTCGTGCCTAAAAATAAGTTTCACGCATTCTCTTCCTTTTCTGAAGAGGTATTCCTATTAGAAATAGAAATTTTCGACAGGACTACGGATTTCTCCGACAAGAATGACTTACTCCGGATTGATGACCAATACAATAGAAAGAAAACTGGGTACGAATCATCTGTGAATCTTATACATGATAACTTGGAGGAATACAAACATTTCACTCTATTTGAAAATACCACAAAAAATGTATTCGGCACAACTATTGCTGTTACGAACGATATTGACTCTTTAGTTACGTGTGGTTCTAATTATAATGTGCTTTTGGATGGAAGTATATATGCAGACATGCGATATTTGAATGAAGGAAGTATCGTCAAGTGTGATGATTTTAAGGGAGCACACATTATAGAAAAGTCAACTCGTTTTTTGAAGATTCAAAACAATTACAGTAAGGAGGATTCTAAAATAATTTATTCGGTAGAACATTTACACTCTGTCTTACCCGGTATACGGAAAGGCGGTAAAAAGATAGTAATGACCTGTGGATGCTACGATATTCTTCATGTAGGGCACTTACACAATTTAAAGGTATCAAAGTCACTAGGTGACATTCTGATAGTTTGTATGAGCAACGATGAACAGATTAAAGCCCTTAAGGGCGATACGAGACCGATAAATAAATATGCGGATCGTATAGATATTTTTAAGACACTACCATACGTTGACTATATCATTTTATATGACGAGACTGATATTGAAAAGGAGGCTACGCTGGGACAGTTGATGAAAATAGTTTCTCCCGATATATGGACAAAGGGAGATGATTATACTGTAGAACGCATTGTTGATAAACACCCATATTTGAATAGAATCGTATTGATTGATAATGTGAAGGGGCGAAGCACTACAAATATTATCAATAAGATTATGAAGGCATAGAACAATGCGTAATAGCTGCTGTCATACATATCCTAAAGGGTTTGATATTCATTCTCTTTAGAATAAATGAAGGTGTTAGTTGCGGGTGGTTCAGGTCTTGTAGGAAGATGTCTCGTAGATCTGCTTGAACAGACGGGCCTAGAATATGTATCAACTTATAACTCTCGTCCAACAAAAAATGGTCATCGTGTGAATTATGATAATTCCGAGGAACTTCGCAAATTTTTTGAAATGCACCGTCCAACTGTCTGTGTGAATTGTATTGTACAACGTCTCACGGATGTTTGTGAGAAGAATTGGGACGAGACCAAACGAGTCAATATTGATATTGCTGACCGGCTCTCTAGAGTCTGTGCTGAATTTGGAGTGTATCTCATACACATTTCAACAGACTATGTATTCGACGGAAAGTCTCAGCCGAATACGGTTGGGGCTCCTACGAACCCTCTTCAGAATTACGGCATATCAAAATTAATTTCGGAGATGCGTGTAAGTGCGAACACCACAGAGTATGCAATTGTTCGTGTCCCAGTTCTGTATTGGGATGTAATTGAGAATTTAGAGGAAAATGCCGTAACACTTATCGGAAAGAAGGTTCTAAATCAGATTCAGAAAACGGCGGAAGATGATTATTCCATTCGTCGCCCAGTGTATATTCCTGATTTCTGCAAGTATCTTCTATCTCTCATTCAGGGGCCCAAGAATGGGACATTCCACTTTTATAATCCGAATGATAAGCTAACAAAGTATGAAATTGCGAAGCGAATTGCGGACTTTTTAGGTAAGAGCCATGCTCACATACGTCCTAGTAACGCCACAAATAGTAACATGGCCAACAGGCCATATGATACAGAGTTGCAGGACGAGCAATACTCGATTGATACCTATTCGTTTACTCCGTTGGACGAAGGTATTCGTCGTTGTTTCCATCGGTTAAGACATCCACACCTGTTTCGCTCACCGGATGCTAGCAACTGTTTTTTGTTAATGGACTTAGACGGTACAGTTCTAGGCACGGATAGAGTCCACTATGAAGCCTATAGAGCCGCTCTGACTTCTTATAATATAGATTTATCCTATAGTGATTTCGACAGAGCTATAAACTATAGTTCCATTGAAGCAATCCTTAGCGAACTTGGCCTTCCTGTTACGGAATTTGAGAACGTGAAGAAGTTGAAGTATCTCAATATGATTTCTTCTGGAAAGAATGTAAAGCTCGTGGATGGTGCGCAGGAGTTTCTGGAGAATTGTATAGAGCGTGGAATAAATTTAGCAATTGTCACGAACACTTCCACGAAGGTTGTTGAATTCTATAAAAGTGTTGTCCCAATTCTGAATCAGGTATCGAATTGGATTTGCAGGGAGGATTATGCGACCCCAAAACCAAATGATGAATGCTATAAACTCGCAGTGTCACGCTTTTATAAAAATGAGCCATATATAATTGGGTTTGAAAATACACTAAATGGATACAAGGCACTCAAGACGACTGCGAATTGCGTATACTTTATTACAGAAAGTAAGTATCCGAATTACTTGGAGGCCACAAAAGAGGATATATTCATCATCGAGAATTTCAGACACTTCCTATAAATATTTGCTGGCAAGATACATCGCATAGAAATAACTGAATACAGCTTTCTGAGGATTGTGTTTAAAGCAATGAGCATTGCCTAACCATACAGAAATAGCCAATACACTTGCGATATCATCTTGTTTGAAGAGGGGGCCTCCTATTTCCCCATCTTCTGCGCATATTTGAAATAGGTTCGGAATATAAAGCGTATCATCTTGTATATCTAAGACGACAGTATCCATATTGTCAAACATATCATAACCACTCAGAGCAAAAATAACTTTTGCTGCATCGTATTCGGCCATTCCATACAGGTCAATCGAACCAAAGTACCCTCTGGGATCAATGAACGCAATATGCTCGGTTGAAGGATTGTATAATACATTATTAAACTGACAATCACCATGTATAAGATATAACCTACAGGTCTTGCGTGTGTCAATATATGCTTTCACCTTCTGTGATATGAGTGATAGAACAGTGTTAAAGGATTTTAATACTGTCCCGTTTACTTTTTTAATATGAGAGTGTGTGTCTATTAGAGTCTTTACATGCTTTACCCGCTCAAGAATTTTTGCATGAGTTTCAATTTGGAGACACTCTTCTAATTTATCTTTAGTAATATCCACGTGAGAACTTTTATGTAGAATATCTAGTTCGTCATAGATTCGTTTTAGTATATCGGCCTTCTTGTCAGGTGTAAAAGTGGAGAAAACGGTATAGAGTGACACATATCCAGTCAGATTTTGCATGGTATAAGATGTATCACTCATATCATAAATGGCTGGTACTGTAAATCTCACATTTTGTTCTATGAGATATCTATAAAATTTCATCTCCTTCTGTATCTTCGTTCTACCGTATTCATTTTTACACTCCTTTCGTATAGTGGTAGGAGTTATATAAATATTATTAAAGGATGCTCCATATCCGCTACGCTCTAGTAGACTTTCCATCTAGTATAGTATATATATGAATTTTACTTTTATATCATGAACAGCTACAACCCATTTAAAGCAATATAAGTATATATGTCATATGTCTTCAAATGAAAAAGCATTTGTATACACACATCTGGGACTAGGAGATATGTTTACCATGAATGGGGCTATACGAGCTTTGAGAGAGAGATATAGTAAAGTATACGTCGTGTGTAAAGATATGTATAAAGATACTGTGCGCAGTATGTATGAGGATGATCCCGCAATCCTTATTGTTGTTGTGACAGGCGATGAGGAACTCCATCCTTGGCAAGAAAAATCACAGGAGCTTGTGAATAAAGGATTTGATGTGTTTGGTTGTGGATGGTTTTCTATGAAATCTCAGAAGGGAGTATACGATTTTCCGAATTCATTCTATGATGATTTGGATATGCCTCGCTCTGTTCGTCAGACTCACTATAAAGTTCCTAGAACCGAGGGATCGAGACTATTATATGAGTCATTTGCGGGCCGCCCATATATTGTAGTGCATCAAGAGGCATCAACACATACAATACCTCTTATAGAGCGTATAAGAGCTACAGGAGACACAAGGCTAATTATAAACCTCAGTAAGAGTACGATTAAGTCTGATGAGGTAATACATATTTATAGGCCCTTTATTGACTATGCATGCCTTATGGAGGGTGCCGAGGAAATTCATTTAATAGATTCATCGCTATTTTGTTTTGCGATGTTTTTGAATTTAGAGAAGGTAAAACGCTGCGTGTATTATGTGCGCCCGGATGGAGTACCCACAGACTGCTTTAATAAGTTTGAATGTGTTACAGATTATATGTAGTCCTATAAAATCACATTGGATATAAATATCCAATATTGAAAACGTAGTTTCAATGTGAATGTTTATACATAGA
>Ga0114968_10003425_pt1 | contig 11910 bp, 9 predicted proteins | sample M_130807_EF_Meta_FD_87020 | JGI IMG/M metagenome (GOLD analysis project Ga0114968, IMG submission 87020) | Freshwater microbial communities from Lake Montjoie, Canada to study carbon cycling - M_130807_EF_MetaG | ecosystem: Environmental > Aquatic > Freshwater > Lake | place: Lake Montjoie... | reverse complement strand
GTGTGTGCGCTGATCTTCGCCGTCGCCGCGCCGAGCGGCGTGAGGGGGCGCGCATGGGCGGCCGCGACCGCGATGATGGCGGCGCCCTGGCTGGTGCTCGGGCGCACCGATCGACTGCGTGCCGAGGGTTGGGCCGACGCGCTTCGCAGCGCACGGACGCCGTGGCGATGGGTCGCCGCGGAGCTGGCTGCGCCTTGGGGGGTCGTGATGCTGGGCGCTTTGGCGGGCGGTGCGGGCGAGCTCGGCGCGACCGCCGCGCTGGCCGGGTGGGGGACCTTCTGCGTGACGCTCGCGGACGCCCTCGACCGCCGAACGGTTCACGCCGGGTCAGCGGCCGCCCTGACGCACGCTGTGCTCCTGGCCCTGTTTACCGCCCCATGGTGGCTCGCGCCCCTCTTGGGACGCGGGCTCGGCCACGGCCTGGCGACTTGGACTTTTGGCACGCACCCTGCCGCCGTCGCGCTCGCAGCGACGGAGCGTTCGCCGCTGCAAGATGCGCTCTTTTACCGCTGGACCCTGAGCGGGACTGTCGACGCGAGGCCGATGCCGTGGGCGCTCGGCCTCGCGTTTTGGTGGGGCTTGACGAGCGTCATGCTCGGCCTCGCCGTGCGGCGTCCCCGCGCGAACCATCCCTGAGGAGAACGATCATGAAGTCAAGCCGAACCCGAGCGTGGGTCTCCCTGCTGTTGGCATCTTCGTTGCTGGGACAGGCCATCGCGGCGCCTGCGCCGGCCGCGCCCGCGACGGCGGCGGTCGTCGCACCTGCGGCGAAGAGCGTCGACGCCAAGACCATTGGGGACGCGAGAAAAGCCGTCGACAAGGGCATCGCCTTCCTGCGCTCGAAACAGGCCGACAACGGGTCGTACGGGAGCCACGTCGGCTTGACCGCGATGGCGCTCGTCGCGATGGCGGAGAGCCACCGCGCGTACCGCATCGAGGACGGCCCGTTCGTGCGGCTCGCCGCGGACTGGCTCGTGGCGCAGCAGCGCGCGGACGGTGCGATCACCGGCGACGCGACGCCCGCCTACAACACCTCGCTCGCGATCATGGCGCTGCAGGCGCTCGACCCCGTGAAGTTCAAGGCCCAGATCGAGGCGGGGCAGCGCTTTCTGGTCAAGGACCAGACGGACGAGGACAAGAAGTACCTGCCCACCGACAAGTACTATGGCGGCATCGGTTACGGCGGTGATGAGCGGCCAGATCTGTCGAATCTCCAGTTGGCCGTCGAGGCGCTCAAGAAGACCGGTTATGACCCCGCGTCGGACGTCTGGAAGAAGGCGGAGACCTTCTTGAACCGCTGCCAGAACCGGAGTGAGTCGAACGACCAGCCGTGGTCGGGCAACGACGGCGGCTTCGTCTACGAACCGGGTGACAGCAAGGCGGGTGGCACGAAGAGCTACGCGGGCATGACGTTCGCAGGCCTCAAGAGCCTGATCTTCGCGCAGGTCAAGAAGGACGATCCGCGTGTCAAGGCGGCGTGGTCTTGGCTGCAGCAAAACTACGACTTCACCCAACATCCGGGGATGGGGACGACTACGTACTACTTCTACCTGAACACCGCGGCGGTCGCGTTGGAGGCGTTCGGAGAAGCGTATGTACCGGACGACAAGGGGCGAAAGCGGTCGTGGGCGCAGGACCTCGGGCAGCGCGTGGTGTCCATTCAGCGCGCGGACGGCTCGTGGCTCAATGAGAACGGCAAGTACTGGGAGGACAACCCCGTCCTCGTGACGTCGCGCGCCCTGATCGCCCTCAACTCAGTGCTCCGAAGCGCCGGCGCGAACGAGAAGAACTGAGGTCCGATGCGCCGTCTGGTCCCGCTCGTCGGCTTGGTCGCCGCCCTCGTCATTTCGGAAGAGGCGCGCGGTCAGGCAACGGCCGATGAGGCGAAGCTCGGTGCACCGCTCGGAGATGGGACGTCGCGTCGAGTCGAGGTCACGAACCCTTCCATTCACGACGTGACCTGGCGCGTGTCGGGCGCGGACGCTCGCGGCTACGCGGTCGAAGGGGTGCTCGCGGGCCATGCGTCGACGACGCTGGATGTGCAGTGCGTGCGCGGCGCGGGCGGGGGCGAGCCGCCGCGCCTCGAGGTCGAGGTCGACCACCGACGGCGGCCCATCTCAGCGCCACCGATTCGTCTGGTCGACGGCGCGCCCGTGGTCTGGATCGCCGGCGAGGACGCGCCTGCATCCGGCGTCGGGGCGCTCCTAGAGCGATTCGGGCCTGTCGTCCGCATCGCGCCGCGAGCGGTCCCCGAGCACTTCGCACCGCTCCACTTTGCGGCGGCCGTGGTCATGAGCTCGACAGACGCCGCACAGCTCACCGCCGCTCAGGTCGAGGCCGTAAAGGACGCTGCGCGCGCCGGGGCGACCGTTGTCGTCGCGATGGGCGACGACGCGCAGTCGACGTCGCCGTGGCTGACGATGGGCGGCGTGACCCTCGGGGAGCCGATGACCCCGGGCGCAACCCTCGCAGTGGAAGCGCCGAGCGCGGTGAAGACCAGGCCGCTGGTCGCGACGCGGCCCAACGGCGCCCGGGCCCTCTTCGAGGCGGACGGCCAGGTCGTGGTCGCCGAAGTCACGCTGGGGCTCGGCCGCTGCAGGCTCATCTCCCTGCCGCTCGAAGATCTGAGCGCAGGCGCGCTGTCCTCGGCGGCGCTGGGACCGTCCGAGGACGACGCAGGACGCGTCCGGAGCGCGATGGCCTCTGTTGCGCCGGTTCTGCCGCCCGGGCAGCCCCCTTTCGGGGTTTGGCCGCTCGTCGCCCTGAGTATGCTGGCGCCGCTGGTCGTCGCTGCGAGGCGCATGCGCGGGAGCGCCGCTGCGGTCGTCGGGGTCGTTTGGAGCGGTGTGGCCATGAGCCTGCCCGTGGTGGGACCTCGGCTGAGCGCCGAGGACAGCGCTGTCCTCGTGGTCGAGGCGCCCGGACCTGGAGCGCGGAGCGCTGCGTTGTGGCGCACAGACTGGACCCACGGTATCGGCGCGACAACGTCCGCGAACCTGCCGGTGGGCGAGTGGAGCCTAGAGTCGTCGACGCCCGGCGGCGCGTGCGTCGTGCGCTCGACCGAGGGGACGTCGCTGTGGCTCCGCGGTGAGCCGGGCGCGCGGTCCCGCGTGTGGCTGTGGGGCACGTCGACGGCCGAGGCTTGGACAACAGGCGAGCGCGTCGACGGCGAGGCAGCGTCGGCGCTCGGCGTCGACGGCCTGTGGGCGCATGCTGCGCCTCGGCGCGTCGAGCGCGCAGACGGCGCAGTGGTTCCCGCTCTGAGCGGCGCGGTCGTTCAGGCCCCCTGACCTGGCGCCCCTTGCGTCGCGCTTGGCCCTGTGACATGGAGGCCGGGTGCTAGAGCTAGTCGGGGTGTCGATTTCCGGAGCGACCCGCGAGCGGCTGAACCGTGTCACTCTCACGGTCCGGCCGGGCGAGGTCTTGGGGTTGGTCGGGCCAGGCGGCGCGGGCAAGTCGACCGCGCTCGCGCTCATGGCGGGTGCACTGGCGTGCGAGCGCGGGCGCATCACGCTCGATGGGCGCGAGGTCTCCAAGCAGCCCGGGCGTCTGCGCGCCTGTGCCGGCTTGGTTGGCGAGGCGCCGATCGGCCCGCCCGATGTGGTCGTCCAGGACTGGCTGCGGCTCTGGGGCAGGCTGGATGGGCTCCCGAGCGCTGGCCTTTCGGAGCGTGTCACCCAGGCGATGACGCGTTTCGCTCTGGCGTCGATCGCGCAGGTGCCGGTCTCGCACATCTCACGTGTCGAGCGAAATCGCGTGCGGTGTGCGCGCCTGTGGGTGAGGCAGCCTAGGCTCTACCTGGTCGATGCCGCGGACGACGCCCTCGACCCCTCCGCGGAGCGCGCCCTCGTTGGCGCGATCAGAACAGCGACGGGCGCGGGCGCAAGCGTCGTCCTGGCGCTCACGCGCGATGCGCTCGCAGCCGTGGTGTGTGACCGCGTCGTCGCGTTCGACGCGGGCGCGGTCGTCTCCGAGGCCGCGCGCGCGGACGGTGACTTCGCGGCCCGAGTCGCAGCAGGGTGTCGCGGGGCGCAGGCGTGACGCGCGGCGAGCGACGCGGGCTCGGTGTCATCGCGTTGGCCGGCGCCTGGTCCGGCCCGCTGTGCGTGCTCGTAGGGCAAGCCCACGCGCAGCAGTGGCCCGTGCCGAGCGGTGACGTGTGGACGACGTGGCTGCTGCCGTGGACCCTCGTGGCTTGGACCTGTGTTCTGTCCACGCTCGCGCTCGCCTGGATCACTGCGCTGCCTGCGCCACTGGGCGACCGCTCGGCGCGGCTGAGAGGCAGCGTGCGGCGCGCGATCGTCGCGTGGGGCGTCGCGTGCGTCGCAGGTCTGCCATTCATGGTGTGGACCCTGCGGCTCGGCATCGGCGCGGAGCGCATCGTCATGTCCGGCTATGGTCGGGCCATCGTGACCGTCGCCTTGAGCCTCGTCGTCGGGGCGGTCGCGCGGGCCGTCGTGCCCGCGGTCGCGGCGTTTGCCTTCGGATTGGCCTGTGTCGCGGTGGGTGTGTGGGCTTGAGCGCGGGCGAGCGAGAACTCCGCTCTGCGCTCAGCTCTCTCGCGCGGCGGGACCTCGCGGTGCGGGCTTTTGTGGGCGCCGCGAGCGGTAGCGCCCTGGGTTGCGGGCTGGCTGCGCTCGTCGGACGACCGGGCTGGATCCTCGTGAGCGCCTGCGCCGGCGCCCTTATCGGCGCCGCGCGGCGGAGTGCGTGGGGTGAACTGGCGCGACGTGTCGACGCTGTATGTGACACAGCAGACGCCGTGGCTTGCGCTTGGGACTACCGCGACGCAGACGGTGGGATGGCACTGGCGCAGCGGGCGCGCGCGCTGAAATGGGTCGTGCAGGTGCCGCCGAGCGGGGTCGTGCCTCGACCTTCGCTCGCATGGTGGGCGAGCTTGCCGCTGGGGGTCGCGACGTGGCTCGCGCTCTCGGGACCAGGCCCACAGCCCTTGGGCGGAGTCGGCACAACGAGAGAGCGCGCCCGCGAGAGCGCGTCCGAGTCGAACCCAGAGGTGCAGGTCGCGCAGACCATGCCGCCCAGCGCCGAGCCGAGCGATATCGCCCAGGTGGGACAGGGTGGACCGGCACCGCCCACCGGTGCGCTCCGCGTGGGCGCGTCCGCGCCTGGGGAACAGCCGCCCGATGCGGGCGCCCCGGGGAACGACACCCCGGGCGACCTCCCGTCGATGGCGAGGGCCGGCATCGGTCAGCAGGCCGCGGAGCTGGCGGGCGAGCGGGCCGAGGTCCTCGAACGGTCACCCGCCTCGGACGCCGGGGGGCCGCGTGAAACCCTCCCGATCACACTGGGCGCGGGCGATGGAGAACGCCCGCGCCGCGAGGGCCGCAAGGCAGGCGACGGGCCGCGAGCGCTGCTGCCGGGGGACGACGCGTGGGCGCCTCCGGAGCGCGCGCACCCGCCGCGCTGGCGCGCGGTGGTCGCCCGCTACTTCGCGGGGTCCGAGTCGCCGACATCCACGCAGGGAGACACAGATGGCAAACGAGGCGAGTGACGTCGAGCTGACCGCGGGCCGCCTTCGTGAGGGGGTCCTCTCCCTGCGCGCGGAGATTGGGCGCGTGGTTGTCGGTCAGCGTGACACAGTCGACGCGCTGCTGTGCGCGCTGCTCGCAGGGGGGCATGTCCTGCTCGAGGGCGTGCCGGGCCTCGGCAAGACCCTGTTGGTGAAGGTACTCGGGCGCCTGTTGGACCTGAGCGTCGCGCGCGTCCAGTTCACCCCGGACCTGATGCCCGCGGATATTCTGGGGTCACAGGTGCTGACCGACGGCCCGAATGGGCCGAGCCTGACCTTTCGACGCGGCCCGATTTTTCACGAGCTCGTGCTCGCCGACGAAATCAACCGCGCGAATCCGCGCACGCAGGCCGCGTTGCTTGAGGCCATGGCAGAGCGACAGGTCTCCCTCGGTGACGCCACGCACCCCCTCGGTCCGCCGTTCTTCGTCATGGCAACCGAGAACCCCATTGATATGGAGGGGACCTATCCGCTGCCCGAAGCGCAGGCGGACCGCTTCATGCTGAAGCTCTCGGTCGAGGCGCCGGACCGCGAGACGCTGCTCAGTATTCTCGACGTGGACGCCGAAGCACGGCTGCCCTCGCTGCGGCCCGTCATCTCGAAGGTCGACTGCTCGCTTTCCAGCGGCATGTGCGTGACATCCCCGCTGCGAGCGGCGTCAAGGAGATGCTCGTCGACTTGGTGTTGTCGACCCGTCCGGAGAACTTGCCGGCCGACCTGCGCGCCTTCGTCACGCTCGGCGTGAGCCCCCGGGGCGCGCAGGCGCTGCTCGCTGCGGCTCGTGCGCGCGCTGCATGCGAGGGTCGCCTGCAGGTGTCTCGCGAAGACGTCAAAGCCATGGCCGTGCCCGCGCTCCGTCACCGCCTGCTCACCACGTTCGCAGCACGCGTTGAGGGCGTGCGTGCCGACGCGATCCTCGCGCGATTGCTCTGAGCGTGTCTCGCTCGCCGGCCGCGTTCCCAGACGAAGAGACGCTCGCGCTCTGCGAGCGGTTCTCGCTGTGCCTGCGTCAGGGCGGGGGGTTGCCCGTGCGCGGTCGTGCGCTCCGCGGCGGTCTCTCACCCGGGCTCGACTTCGAGGGCCACAGGGAGTGGGTCGAAGGGCTCGATCCGCGCCACGTCGACTGGACACTCTGGGCAAGGCACCGCGCGCTGTACGTCCGCACGTTCGAGGACGAGGGCGCGGGCGTTCTCGCGGTCATCTTGGACGCCTCGACGAGCATGGGCATGGGGCAACCGAGCCGATTCTCGCTGGCGCAGCGCGTCGCGGCCGCGCTGGTCTACGCGGGGCTCCGCGAGGCGCGGGGCGTGCTCCTGGGCATCGCCCGCGGCGCCGAGCTCGAGCGCCACTGGCTCTCCGGTGGCGCAGACGCGGCGGGCATTGCGTACGACGTCCTCGCCCGGGCTCAACCGGGCGGGGAGACGGCGCTGACGGCCGCTGCCGAGCAACTCCGCGCGCTGCCCGCTCGAGGGGATGTGGTCGTCATCTCTGACTTCCTCGACCCCGCAGGTCCCGATGGCGTGGTCGACCGGCTGGCCGCGCTCGGGTGGCATGTGAGCGCGCTGCGGCTCTTGTGGGACGACGAGCGTTCGGCCCCGCAGCCTGGCGTCGGTCTGCGTGACCCCGAGACGCGTCGACGCGTGGTCGCGCCCGCAGATGCGACGGCGCTGCAGAGGCGACTCGACGCCCATCACGCGTCGCTTCGTGACGCCGTCGCGCGTCATGGCGGAGCCCTCGTCGAGGCGACGCCGCATGAACGCCCGAGCGTGGTCCTCGAACGACTTCTGTCGTCGCTCCTGCGCGCGCGAGGCGCTCGTGCTGGGGCTTGACGCGATCGGCTGGCCCGTCGCGGCCGCGCTCACTGCGATGGCTTGGGTCGCCCTCGTGTGGGTGCACCGGCGCGCGGCGCGTGAATCGGCGCTCGACTGGGCGCCGGCCTTCCTGATTCTCGCCGGAGAGGGCGCGGGAGACCGGGGCGAGCGCCTCAGGGCACCGTGGTTGCTCGTCGCTCGCCTCGCCGCGGTCGCCTCTCTGGTTGCGCTCGCGTGGCCGGCGCCACGCGATGCGGGCGGGACGCTCGTCCTCGCCTCTGGGCCCGTCGAGCCTCAGCGCGACTGGTCGGCCCCCATCCTCGTCGTCCGGGCGGGGGCTCGGCCTTCGGTTCATTCGTTGGACGACGCGCGCGACCTTGCCCCCGTCGAGGCGGCGCCTGACTGGGCGACTGCGCTCTCGATGGGGCGCGCGAGAGCGCCTCAGGCGCGCCTGGTGATCGCGGCGCGTGCATCGCGCCCAAGTGCGTCCTTGTTGGGGGCCGCGGTCTCACTCGATGCCGATGGTCGCGTTCAATTGTTCGCTGATCTGTCGGTTGATGCGGGCGCCGTCGACGTTTGGGTCGAGGACTCATCGGGTGGCCGAACGCCGCTCTCGCCGCTGAACCAGGCCGCGCTCACGCGCACAGCGACTGCGCGCTTACCGGCGGGCGGGGCGGTCGTGCGGACCTCGAGCGGGGAGGCCTGGCCGCTCTGCGTCCCCGCAGCTCGGCCGGCCACAGTGGCGACGCCGGGCTTCTCGTCGACTTGGCTGCGCGCCTTCGAGGCGGCGGATCGCCTCACACTCACGCCGAGCGGCGACGCGGACCTCCGCATGCGGCGCGTCGCCGGGTGGACCGCCGAGCGGTCTCGGTGGGCGCCGTTCGCGCCGCGCGTGACCTGGTTCGAGGTGCCCTCCACGCCCGGACCCGGGGTCTTGGCGCCTCTGCGGGACGCGAGGAGCGGGGATGGGGTGGCGTCCGTTGTGACGGGTTTTCATGTACTCCCTGATGGGGGAGAGGCTACGTGGCTCGCCGGGGGCGCTCGCGTAGGGGACGTCGTCGAAGGACCGGAGGGCCGACGCGTGCGGCTGGGCTTCGACCCCGAGGGCCAGGGGCTCACCCAGACGGCGGCGTGGCCCGTCTGGATCGCCGGCCAAGTCGAAGCCAGCGCATTCGCGCGCTCGCCGTGTCGTGGCCTCGACGTCTCTGAGACGCTCGAGATCGCTGTGTCGGAGGACGTCGCCGTCGTGGGGCCGGACGGTGAGCGGATCGTGGCGACGTCGCGCAACGGCGTCGCTGTCTTGGGTCCGTTTGACCGGCGCGGGCTCTACGCGCTCCGACCCGCGAGCGGGCGCCCGGAAGCGGCTGCATGGCTTGCGGTCCAGCCACCGAGGTCGGTCGTTGGGTCGGAGAGCGCGCCGCCCCCGGCGCTCGGGCACCGTCGCCCGCCTGCCGAGCCGCGTCAGGCCGCGCTCTTCGTTGCGTGGGGGCTCGCGGTCATTGTCGCCCTGTGGAGCGGGCGTCGTCGAGTCGTGTGGGCTTGGCTCCCGGTCGTGATCGTCGCGGCGATCATGCTCGATCCCCGCGGGCCGGCCCTCGAACGCGGACAGGTCGTCGTCGCGGTCGACACAAGCCGGTCTGTGCCCGAGGACACGCGCAGCCTCGCGGTTGAGCGCGTCGAGGCATCGCTTGGCGCGAGGGCCTCAGCGCGCGTCGAGGGCGATGACCGAGCGCGTCGCACCCTCTCCGTCGGCGCCGAGCCGCCGGCCTCGGACGACGCCGCGCAGACGCGCTTGCAGCCTGTGGTCCAGAGCGCCGCCGAGCTCGCCGGGCCGGCGGGCGCGGTGGTGCTGCTCTCCGACGGGCGGGCGGCCGATGTTGTCTTCGACCCGGGCTGTCCGGTGCTCGTCGTGCCCGTGCCAGCGGCAGTCCCCGACGCGGCGGTGGTCAGCGCGCGAGCCCGCCGCGTCGGCGAGCTCGTCTATGTCGAGGCGCGCCTGAGGGCGAGCGCGCCGACGCGCGCGAACTGGGAGATTGGGCGCGAGAGCGGTGAGGCGAGCCTCGGCCCCCGAGAGGACGTGGACATCGTCGCGACGGTCAGACCAGGCGCTGGTGGGAGCCTGGTGGTGCGCGTCGTGTCGCCGGGTGATGTGAACGTCAGCAACGACGCGCTCCGCGTCCCTATCGAGGGCCTCGAGGCGGGCCAGGCTCTCCGAATAGGACCGGGCGAGCTCGGTGTGACGGCCATGGCTGCAGCGGGCTTCACGGCTCAAGTCGTCGCCCCGAGCGCAATGTCGATGTTCGCGGGTGCCCGCCTCGTGTGGCTTCAAGACCTGCCGGCACCGCGGCTCCCCAGCGACGCGGTCGGTGCGCTTGAGCGCGCCGTGCGGGCGGGAACGACGCTGGTCATCGCTGGGCGCGCACAGGCCTTCGGTCCCGGCGGCTGGGCGAGCTCGCCGCTCGGCGCGCTCTCGCCCCTTGGACCGCCCACGCGACCGCCCGGCGCAGCGCGTCTCGGGGTCATGCTGCTCGTGGACCGGAGCGGCAGCATGTCGACCGACGCGGGCGGCGTGGGACCCCACGGCCTCGCGAGGATCGTCGACGCGGTCGCCGGGCAGTTGTCGCCGGGCGTCGACGAGCTCGGTATCATCGCGTTCGGCGGGGCGTCCGAGACGCTGCGCCCGCTCGCCGCGGTCCGCGCGGGTGTGGTCGCGCCAGTCCCTCGGGCGTCGTCCGGCGGCACGCGCCTCGCGCCGGCGCTCGTCGACGCCGTGACCGCGCTCGGCGCCCGAAACGTGGACGCGCGGGCCGTCGTCATCGTCTCCGACGGCGTGTTCGCGGATAGCGAGGCCGAGCTTCAGGCCGCGTCCGTCCTCGCAGCGCGGGATGAAGTGCGGGTCTCTGCCATCGCGGTGGGGCGTGACCGGGACCTCTCGGCACTTGAGGCGCTCGCACGGCGCTTAGGCGGCGTCGCGGTGGAGGCGACGCCCGAGAGCGCCGTCGACGTGGCGCTCAGCGTCGCGACCGAGGCCATCCAGCCCGGGCAGGTAGAGATGAGCGCGGGGCCCGTCATACCGGGACCGACATGGTCGAGCCGAGTGGGCGGTCGGGCCGGCACTGCAGCGGGCGGCGTTGTGACCGAGGCGAAGCCCGCGGCGCGGGTCCTCGCGACGCTGGGTGGGCGCCCGCTGGTGGCCGAGTGGGCGCTGGGCGCGGGCCGTGTCATCGCGGTCGCCACAGACGCCTGGGACGCGCCGGACGCGGTCTGGCCGCGGCTCTTGGCGCCGGCGCACCACCCGGTCGAGGGCGCCGCACGCGTCGAGTCGGCTGACCTCGAGCGGCGGCGTCTCCGGCTCGAGGTGGCGTCTCCGGGACCCTTGCCCGAGGTGACGGCCGTGCTCGCCTCGGGTGAGCGCGTGCCTGTCGGCGTGCGTCGCACGGGGAGCCTCACGTTCGATGCAGACATTCGGCAGGACATCGCAGTCGCGGGCGGTCCGGCGAGTATCGACGTGCGCGTCGGTGGAGACGGCGCTCAAGCGCGCTTCGCGCTCTCGCCCAGCCCTGAGGCGCTCGCCATCGGCGTCGACACCGACGCGCTTGAGGCGCTCGCTCACGTGTCGGGCGGTGAGGTCTTGATGGACCCTGAACGCGCCGGAGACGCAGTCGATCGTCTGCTCGGTCGAGAGCAGGGTCCACCGCTCTTCGACGTGCTCGCGCTCATCGCGCTCGCGCTCCTCTTGGCGGACGCCGTTGCGTGGGGCAGGGCTTCGCGCTAAAGCCTGAGTGATGCTGAACCTGTACATCGCGCCGAAGGGGACCAAAGCGCCCGTGCCGGGCGCGGCGACCGTAGACGCGCTGATTCAGCAGCTCATCGAGGCCGACATCTTGGGCCCCCGGGGTGACGACGGCTGGGTGCCGGGGCCGGGCGTCTCCTCTCTGTTTCACGTGGACGCGACGGAGACCTGCCTGCCCGCAGAGCTCACGTTTGACTCGCTCGACGTCGGCGCATCGCCGCGGCCCCGCGTCTTGCCTGACCTGCCCGATGTGCTCGCCACCCAAGCGCGCTGCGGGGGCTGCGGGGATGCGCTCGAGGCCGCGGAGGTCGAGGACGCGCTCCGGCGGACGCGGTACATGCCGATCGAACGGCTTGAGGTCGCGTGCCCCGGGTGCCGTGACGTACTGAAGTTCAACGGGATTGACTTCGGCCAGGTTGTCGTCGCCGCGCGATGGTGGCTGCGCATCGAGGGGGCGGGCACCGGGCGTGTGAGCCCTGGCTTCGTCGAGAAGGTGGGTCGCGCGCTCGGGCTGCGGGTTGTAGTTGTCCCCGAGGTGATCGCCGAGGTGGTCGAAGACTGGGTGCCCGCGCGCCGCAAGGGGCGCTGAGGTGCCACGAGCGCGTGTCGTGGGCGTGGGCGTCGACGTGGTCGACGTGGCCCGCCTCGCTCGGCTCCGCGATGGCCGGCGCGATGTTCTGGGTCACGTCTGCCGCCCGGAGGAACTCGACGGTGCAGTGGACGAGGAAAGGGCCGCGTCGCTCTGGTCTGGCAAGGAGGCCGTGGCGAAGTCCATG
>Ga0114968_10003424_pt1 | contig 11911 bp, 9 predicted proteins | sample M_130807_EF_Meta_FD_87020 | JGI IMG/M metagenome (GOLD analysis project Ga0114968, IMG submission 87020) | Freshwater microbial communities from Lake Montjoie, Canada to study carbon cycling - M_130807_EF_MetaG | ecosystem: Environmental > Aquatic > Freshwater > Lake | place: Lake Montjoie... | reverse complement strand
TGTTGACTCTTTATAAAATTTATTTTTTTTTTTAGATAAATGCCAAGAAACATTTTGCCAATAACTTTTCATTAATTTAACTACAGAAATAACATTATAAGCTTTAGTGTTAGAGGGGCCAAAATTAAAAATTTCTCCATGTAAATTTGGATTTTTATTCAAATTTACAGCGAGTGTAATATAACCGTAAATAGCTTCTAGCACGTGCTGCCAAGGTCTTGTTGAATAAGGGTTTCTAATTAAAACTTTTTTTTTTTGGGACCAAGATCTTACACAATCAGGTATCAATCTGTTTATTGACCAATCTCCACCTCCAATAACATTGCCAGCTCTGGCTGTTGCGATCAAAAGTTTATTTTTATTAAAATAGAAAGATTTTATATATGATTGAATGGCAATATCCGCTGAAGCTTTTGAAGCGCTATAGGGATCATCGCCCCCCAATTTATCATTTTCATGATATCCTCTTTTAATTTCTAAATTTTTATAACATTTGTCGCTAGTTATAAGAACAATGATGCATTTTTTTTTTATAAATTTCAAAGACTCTAATATATTTACAGTTCCCAAAGTATTTGTAGACCAAGTATCAAGTGGATTATCATAAGATTTTTTAACTATTGCCTGAGCTGCTAAATGGAAAATATAATTAGGTTGATATTTGTTAATTAAGTTTTTTAATTTTTTTAAATTTCTAATATCTAGCTTTTTATTAATTATTTTTTTTTGTAAATTTAGTAATTTGTAATGAGATGGTGAGGATGGAATATTATTCGAAACGCCAATAACTTTTGCTCCTAAGAAAACAAACCATAATGTTAGCCAAGAGCCTTTAAAGCCTGTATGACCGGTAATTAATATTGTTTTATTCTTAAATACTTGATTAAGCTTCATAACTAAAATATGGATTATTTAAGTTTATCTAAAAAACATATATTATAAGACATGATAAACATCAAAATTATTGATAATTTCTTAAATGTTGAAGATTTTAAAGAACTATGCACCTTAAATGTTAAGCTAGTTAAAGATGACAGCATAGATGTTTATAATAATTACATTCATAATAACGGTCTAATTAAAGGAACTTCAATTAGAGAGGATACTGTTAATAGACTCTTTAAAAATTACCATTCAAAAGCAATTGAAATACTTAAAGAATTAAATCCAAAAAAAATTGATTTATATGAATATTCGGAATTTCACATTGTTAATACAGGCAAAGATTATAAATTTCCTATACATGACGATACACCAAACAAACTATTAAGTGGTGTAATATATTTAAGTCCAAAAAAGAATTCTGGAACAATTTTCTATGATAATAAAAGAGGTGATAATAAAAAAGAAGTTGAGTGGCTAGAAAATAGAGCTGTTTTTTTTTCTAGATCAGAAAAAAAAACATGGCATTCATTTCAGGGGGACGGTATTTCTTCCAGACTAGTATTAGTCTATAATTTGATGACCACAAATATTAAAAAAGTTTCTGAAATAGAAAACAGTAATTATTTCTTTACAAAAGCTAGGTACTTGATAAATCCAATTTTATATAAATATTTTAAAATTAATATATAATCACAATTAACTTTGTTCATTAGGTTAATTAAGCTGAATCATGATTAAAGAGATAATAAAAAAAATTTTTATCAGTTTTGGAATTAAAATATCTAAGAATGATCCTGGCGTTGAAATATTAAATACGAATGATTATATTTCGTTCGCTAAAAAAGATAAAGATTATAGATTATATAAAGAAGGATTAAGAAAAAGTGAGAATACAAAAAGTGACAATATACAAAAAAAAATAAGATTTAATTACATTATTCAACTAACACAATATATTCTTAAGAAGAAAAAAATTTATAATTTTGCAGAATGCGGGTGTTGGAAGGGTCATTCATCTTTCATAATAGCAAAATTAATCTCTAAAAGTAAAAAAAAAATTCAATTTAATATATTTGACAGTTTTGAGGGACTTTCAAATGTAACAAAATTTGATAGAGAATTAAACAGGATGGATTCAAAAGAAAAAAAATATATTAAAAATCAATTTTCCTCTGACGAAAATTTTATAAAAAATAATGTTTTAAAAAAATATCCTTTTTGCAAAACCTATAAAGGATGGATACCATCTAGATTTAATGAGGTTAAAAATCAAAAATTTTCTTTCGTACATATAGATGTAGACTTGTATGAACCCACGTTAGAAAGTTTAAAATTTTTTTTTCCTAGACTAGTGAAAGGTGGGGTAATTATTTGTGATGATTATAACTCTAAAATATTTGACGGAGCAAAAAAAGCATGGGACAAATATTTTAAAAATAAAAATTTAAGTAATTTTATTAAAAACCCAATTGGAGGGTGTTTTTTAATTAAATAAAATTAATAATTATCTTTGTACTAAAACTATAGAGCAAATTTTTTCAAAAAATTATTTTTTTTACCAAAATTTATAATTTTACCTTTTGCATGTAATTTATATAAATTAATATTGGAGTTGATCTTTTTTATGAAAAAACTTTTCCATATTTTACTGTTATGAAATTCAAACTCAGGGTTGCTTGAAACATGCAGTACTTTAATATTCATTTCTAATGCCTCAACCAAAGAAGCTGTGGCTCCTATAAAAATTGAATACTCTGGTACATTTTGAGAATCTTTTTTATATTTACTTATTAATAAATTAATATCTTTCAATAATTTATTATGTTTCTTAGAATCAGCTCTATGAGGATGATTGGCGACATAAAAATTATAACTATTATTCAAAATTTCACTGTCAAAAATAAATTTAATATTATCTAGAATTAAATTTGGGCTATGAAATGAATAAGGAAGATATATCGCTCCTTTCTTTATATCTGAAGCAATATATCTAAAAGACTTCATTAAAAGTATTTTATTTTTTTTCCAACCTAAATATTTAATTAAAATATTTAATTGATCAACTCCATGAACAATTATTTTATCCAAATGTTTTTTAAAAAAAAATTCAGTTGGAAGCGGGGGGAGACATGAGTGTAAATATCCAAAGGTTTTTATCTTTGGTTTATTTTTTTTTAAAATCTCTAATAAATATAATTGATGAGGCTGAGACTCAAAAGGAAGATAAAATTTAGGATTATCAATTAAATTAGTTTTAATTATGCCTACAATACTATCAAAAGTTTTGAATAAATTTTTATTATAAATTTTTATATTAAATAAAAAAAAATAAAAAAATTTAATTAAAAAAAACGGAAAAAAAATAATTTTTTTAAATTTACTTAGAGAAAATAAATTAATTAAAATAATATTATTTTTTTTTAACACAATATTTTTATCATTAGATAAGTTAAAAATTATCCATAATGAATTTTTAGTTTTATTTATATTTGTAGAAAAAAATTCATCGTAAAGAATATTGGAATTTCTAGTATGATAAGAAAATATTAAATTTTTATATTTGATATTCTTATTAAAGAAATAAGTAATTTTATAATTTTTTTGAAATGAAATATAATTTAATATATTAATTAAAAAAAATAAGAAATATGATTTTTTATTTTTAAACTTATCTTTAAGGATTAAACTTCCTAAATTATTACTCCAACAGGCCAGATAATTTTCATCATAAAAAAAATTATTTTTTTGTCTATACGTAATTGTTTTTGCTAATTTAAGTATTTTAAATTGCTGTTTATCAATATTATTAATTTTTAAATTCATTTAAAAATTTTTAATACAATTTTATTTGCTAAGTTATTTTTAATAGCTATATTTTTGAAAGAAATAGAGCTTTTTTTAATAAGTCTTATTAAAGATTTTATTGCACCCTTATATGAGTTTTTGTTTTCTAAATTTATTGATAAGTGATCTACAGTTTTATCTACATACTTATCTTCACCAACAGAACCAGTGAAAAAAGGTTTGTTAAAGTTAAACCAATTAAAAAAATTTATTAAGCTATACCCCTGTTCTAGAGCAACACTAAATCTTTTAATTTTATTAATAATAACAATTTTTTTTAATGATTTTACGCTAAAATAATTTACAGAATTATCATCATAAAAAAAGTTATTATACGACTTAATTAGTAATGTTTTCTTTAATATATCATTTTTATTGGGTGTAATTAATATAATCTGACCGTTTTTATTTAGGAGTTTATATAATCTCGAAATATATGTTAACGGGTCATTTATATATTCAAATGAATAAAATAAAAAAATTCTATCAAATTTGTAAAGATTATTTTCATAATAATTTAAATTATTTTTACAAACTATCTTAAGTTTTTTTTCTATAAAACTTACTCTAATATTATTTAACTCTAATCCATAAGACGAATGTCCGATCCTTTTTGTTAAGTATAAAAAATATCCCCATGAACAACCTACTTCTAATATTTTAATTTTTTTTTTTATATTTAAAAATTTCTTTATATACAATTTAGATTGCTCTAGACCATTTAAAAAATCCTGATTTCTCTTTGGAATTTTTAAACCAGCTTTTTGAAGTCTAGAAATATCTAACTTATTATTTTTTAAATTTTTTTCTGGATTAAATTTAAAGAATTCAAAATCACAATCTTTACAAAAGAAAAGAGTACTTTTTTTATTAGATCTGGTCTTTATTAATCTTTTTTTTGTATTTTTTTTACATAATTTACAGAACATTTTAATTTCTTTTATGTAAAAAAATTTTTTTAGCCTTTTTTAAATCATTAGGTGTGTCTATTGATAATCTTGAACCTTTCACTTTAATCATTTTAACCGGGTGTCCCGACTCTACAAATCTTAAAATCTCTATATCCTCTATTTTTTCTATAGCTGTTTTTACATTTTTTTTTATCTTTAAAATAATATCCCTAGGATAAGCGTAAATGCAAACTTGCTTGTAACTTTTTTGAAATTCTCTTATTTTACTTGATGGTAATGGTGATCGTGACATGTACATCAGATTTCCAAATTTATTAAAAACTACCTTGGGTACATTTAAGTTTTTATACTCCTGATAACTATTTATATCTGTGTAAGCATTGACAATAAATTTATTTTTTAATTTTCTACAAAATTTGATTACTTTCTTTATTGAGTCAGGTTCAACAAAAATCTCATCTCCTTGAACATTTATGTAAAAATCTTTTTTTATATTTTTTGCAATCTCAATTATCCTATCTGATCCTGTGAGACAATTTTTGCTAGTTTTAATATAATTTATTTTTTCTTTCTGACAAAAATGAATTATTTCTTTATCTCCTGTTGCAATAAAAATATCATTTTTATTCACCGCCTTAACACATCTTAACCAAACATATTTTATAACTTCACAATTATTAATTTTTTTTAATAACTTTCCAGGAAAACGTGACGACTCCATTCTAGCTGGTATAATTAACAAATAATTACTCATTTTTTAAAAGATTAGAGATAGGCAAGGAAGAATATTGAGTTTTTGTTAAACTTTGAATGTTTAATTTTTTGAAATATTGAACAAGTTGTTTAAAATATAATTCCATTTCTAAATTAACTTCTTCTTTATCTGAATAACCATCAAAACCTACCAAATAAACTTTTTTAGCTGATGAGGCTTTACAAATTGACAGCGCATAACCTATTGCTAGAGCGTTAGGTAATTCTGCATATGTATCTCTTACATTAATATGATCTGGATTAATAATTAATCCGTAGTCTTTTATATTTTTTTTATTAATATTTCTCTTTAGAACTGAATCTAATCTAGATAATGGCATTATTATTCTATTTAATTTTTTATATTCAATTTGGTCAATTAATGCTCTCACTTCATGTGAGATAATATTATAATATTTTTTACTTAAAAAAGATTTATTAATATTCAAGCAAAAAGTGACACATTTTTTTATTTTTATGAATTTTAATATTTTTTTTTTATTATTTTTTGCTGAAGGTCCTTGACCAATAATAACTATCGTTTTGTCTTTAAAAAAATTTTTTGCATTCCAATAATAAGGTGACACTTTATTAAATAAATTTTCTTTGAGAAAATTTGAGTTATAAGAAGAGGCCAATGGATATTCTTTTAATAAATAAATGATTTTCATGATCTGCGTATGCTCATATCTATTTTCAGATAGAATTTCCTGAATATACGTTGGATGAATATTATGGTTAGCGGCTAAGGTATAATAAACAGAAGAACCCCAATTATACTTTCTCTTTAGATCAAGAAAATAACCTTGCGCTAAATCAAATATAGGATCTATCTTATAGTTAATATTTTTTTTATTAAGATAGATAAGTTCAGTAATTAACGACTCTGTTCTTACATTGCCTGCTCCTCGTCCCATTCCTTGAATTGTTGAATCAATCCATGTTGCCCCATTCTTTATGGCCGTCAAAGAATTCTGAAGAGCAAATCCACAATTATCATGAGCATGGAATCCAAATGAACGATGCCAATTTTTTTTGATTACACAACATATATTTTCAACATCTCTAGCTCTTAAACATCCCAGAGAATCCGCAAAATAAAAAACATCAATACATTTTAATTTATTTAAATGTATTAAAAATTTTTTTAAATTAACAGTACTCACTCTATTAATTTGCATTAAATTTATAAAAATTTTATAATTTTTAGATTTTAAAAATTTTATTTGTTCCGAAATTTTGTATATTTCATCAAAATGGGTAGCTATTCTTATAATTTTAATTTGCGATTCTTTCTGATTAGAAAATATTTTATTTAGAAAAAACTTCCATTGATTTCTGAGATTAACAATATCAGAACCATTTAACATAACTGCTAAGCTAATTTTTTTATTAACTTTTAACTTTTTAATATACTGATCCTCACTAAAAGCCAGATTTCCAAATTTAGAATTTTTTTTAAAAAATCTAAAACCAATTTCAATAAATTTTATATTAGCCTCAGAAACTTTATTTATATATTCCTGAACACTTTTTAGTCGAAAATTCCATAAATTATAGTAGCCCCCGTCCCGTAATGAACAATCCAAAATATTTAATGACATAAACTTAACAAATGCTATCTAACCACTTATTAAAATTTTTTATACCTAAATTTAAATTTGTTTTAGGTTGAAAATTAAAATCTTTCTTTAAATTATTAACATCTGCATAACATCCTGTAAAATCACCTGGTGTACCATCTAACTGTTTAATTACACTTGCGCTATTAGTTATTTTAATAATTTTTTTTAAAAGATCTTTTATGTAGGTTTTTTTTCCTGTTCCTAAATTATAAACCTTATTATAATTTTTTTCGCTTAAGGCCACTTTATACCAGGCTTCAACAACATCATCTATATATATAAAGTCTCTAAATCTATCTAAGCTACCTTTTATAAAAATCTTTTTATTGGATCTTGCCATATTCAAAAAAATACTTAGCATTCCCAAAAATTTATTTTTTGGGTCCTGTCCTGGTCCATAAATATTAAACATTCTTAAGATATTCCATTTTAAACCAATATATGAGCCATAATTAATTATATAATCTTCAGCAGCTTTCTTAGATACAGAATATAAAGATTTGGATTTACAGGGACTTGTTTCCTTTAGTTTACAGCTTCTAACATTTTCCTCGTAAACATTAAAAGTAGAAGCATAAATTATTTTTGTTGTATTATTTTTTTTTGCCCAATTTAATATATTTAATGTCCCTAAAATGTTCACCTTTAAATCTAAAATTGGTTCCTCAAAAGACTTTGCTGCTGATGGTTGACCAGCACAATGTAAAATTATATTTTTTTTTTTAATTATAATTTTATTTAAACTACGCTCTTCTGTTATGTCACATCGTATGAATTTTGCTGCCGATGAATTGTTTTTTTTATTATCAATAATAATGACTTCGTGATTTTTATCTAAAAATTTTTTAGACAAATTGTGCCCTAAAAATCCATTACCTCCTGTAATTATTATCATTTCTAAGAATATTTTGGACCAATTTTAATTACATTAACAACTTTTTTCATAATGTTAATCGGGCCGCATGTTAATAAAAGACAATTGGATAGTTCGCCTGCATAATTTCCTTTAACATATATCTTTTTTTTTAATAAAAAATAATAAATTTTTTTTGCTACATCTTTATTAATAAATCTTAAAAGCAAGAAGTTTGATTTGCCTCCTATAAAATTTATTTTTAATTTCAAAAGTTCTTTTTTTAAATAACGTCTACCTTCAATCACTTTTTTTATATAGTTTTTAAATAAATTTCTATTTTCCAAAAAATATATAGCCACAGTATCTGTTAATAAATTACTTTCGTAAGATAATCTGTAACTATTCATAATTGAAATAATTTTTTCATCTCCTAAAACATACCCCAATCTAATAGATGGCAAACCAAAAGATTTTGAAAAAGTTCTTAATATTAAAATATTTGGAAATTTTTTTATTAATCTAACGGCAGACTGGCTGCCAAACATATAATATGCCTCGTCTATTACTAATAAAACTTTATATTTTTTGCAAAGTATACAAATTTTTTTTATCTGCTTGAAAGATAAATTATCTTCAATTGGTTGATTTGGGTTAGGTAAAAATAAAATTTTAATTCCACTTTTTACTGCCTTGTAAATTTCATCTATTCGTAACTTAAAATTATTATAATTATAATTTATCAAGATTGGTTTCAGACCAAACACTTTAGAATATATATCGTACATTGCATAGGAAGGACTAACAAAAGCTACTTTATCATTTTTTTTTAAAAAAATTTCTATTATAGATTTTAAACTACCGTCTATACCAGAAGACAATAAAAAATTTTTGTTTGATAGTTTAAGATATTTAGAAAGAGCAAAATAAATTTTGGACTGATCCGGATATTTCCCTAATTGAATTTTTTTATTTTTTTTAAATATTTTCTCTATAAAATTTTTTGGATAATTTTCAGCTCTTTCATTTCTATTTAAACAAATACCCTTAATTAAATCTCTATCCTCTTTAATTCTTACTCTATTGATGTTCGGCAAATATTTATTCTCATAAATAAAATATTTATTTTTAATAACCATAATTATTTTTCTGTATAATCTCTCTGGATATATTTCCTTTTTTATTAATTGCTACTTTAATTTCTATTAATTTGTTACAAATTTTTAAATTATTTTTATTATGAGTAATCAGAATAATTGTTCTATTTTTTTTAAATTTATCTAAAAAATTTATAAAATTATTTGCTGTCTTATAGTCCAAAGAACTTGTTGGTTCATCAAAAATATATAGTTGCGAATCTTTATACAAAGCCCTAGCTATTCCTATTCTTTGTTGCTCCCCTAAAGATAAATTAAATCCTTTTTCCTCAATTAAAGAATTTATATTGTTATTAAATCTAGCCAATAATCTTTCTAAGGAAGCCCCTTTAATTGCTTCGAGAACTTTTTTCTCATTAATTTCATCATTTTTGATACCAAATGCGATGTTATTTTTTATAGAATCTCTCAATATAAACGTTGATTGCGAAACATAACCAATTCTGGTCTGCCAAGACGAAAAATCCCATTTACTCTTTAAATTATACTTATCTATCGACAAAGAGCCTTTTGTAAATTTAAGCAAACCAGATAATAGATCTATTAAAGTAGATTTTCCTGATCCACTATCCCCATAAACTCCTACGCAGTCATTCTTATCAATTTTTATATCTAATCCTTGGAAAAAATAATTTTTTTGCTTTAAATGTTTATAGCTACAATTTTTTATTATTATATTTTTATTAAAAAAAATTTTATTTTTATGACTAGGTATAGATTTATTAAAATAAAATTTTGATAATATTTTATTTAGAACTAAAAATGTTGACTGGTAGTAAATAATATTTTGATAATTTACTATTATTCTATTAATTGATGGCAAAATTCTTATAAAAATAAATATAATTAAGATCAGGGATGAAGATTTAGCCAAAAAAAAATCTTTTTTTAAATAATAAAAAATAAATGACAAAATTAGAACAAAGATAAAAATTAAATCGATTGACGCTTTTGGAATATCAGTGAAAAAACTTTGCTTTTTGGCAGTATCACTAAAAATAAGCACTTGTTTTTTTATTTTTTCTATAAAATATTTTTCTACATTATTTATCTTTATTATCTTAATTCCATCAAAAATATCCCTAAAAAATTGTAATAAAGTATTATTACTTCGTATTCTTAAATTACTAAAAGTTAAAAAATATTTTTTAAAAATAAAATTATAAATTAGTACAATAGATAAAATTAAAAATAAAAAATATAAGCTAATAATTAATTCATTATAAAATAACAGTGACATTAAAAATATCACTATTATTAATTCTGAAAAAAAATTTATAAAATTGTTGCAGCAAAATGCAAAATTTCTAGTTTCTAAATAAATATTATTTATAAGATTTGAAGATATATTTTTTAAAAAAAATTTATAATTTTGATGTAAATATCTATTTGTTAGAAGTGTCGAAAAATATATATATAAATTCCATGTAAATGAATTTTTTTTCCAAGAAAAAAAAAGTTGAATAATTAACTTTGTAAAAAATAATATTAGTAAAATTACTATAATAAATGCAAACGTATTAATTTGAATATATTCATTTACGATCGTATTTAATAATAATATTTTTTCATTTATTGATTCATTGTTTATGAACTTCACAAGAGTGTATAGCAAACCCATCACTACCAACTCTAAAAAAGATAATAGTATTGTTAAAAATAAAAAAAAAATTATTTTGATTTTAGGATTTGTGTAATGATCTAAATATAGTTTAATTAAATATCTCATAAAAATAGTAAAAATTATGTATCAACTGCTTATTACAAGTAAACTCTAAATAATTCTTATTGTTTTAATACGATCAAATCTATTATTTTTTAATTAAATCATTTTTCATAAAATTTTTAAATAAAATCTTCCAGTTTTGATTTTCAAATTTTTCTTTTTTTGTTAAGTCTAGATCCTGCCTGATATTCAATGCAATATCTAAAAAATTATTACGAACTTGAATGACATTTCTAGAATTATACCACTTTAATGGATTGTCCCAAATTTCATTGATATGTTGCGCTGCCTGAACCGGGTCGTTAAAAATCATATTATTTTTTTTCATTTCGTCTGCTAGAAACTTCGCTTCTTTACGCAACATATGAAACTTTTTAGAATAGATTAAAATTGCGGGCACCCCAGATATTAAAGCCTCTGAAAATGTCGTTTCAGGATATGTTGAGATAATAACTTTAGCGCCAGCAAAATTTCTATTAATATTTCTTGAATATGTAATATTATTATAATTATTTTTTTTATAAAGATACTCCCAATCATAAGAAAATTTCTTTGAAATTGTTGGCCCCTTTATTAAAATTTCTTTTTTAATTTTTGGATTAAGGCAATTACGAAAAGCATTTAAAAAATCCAGATCATCTACCTGTTGCGAAGATAATAATGTTGTAGCTAAGCCGCTAGACCATCTAGGTCTAAAAGAACTAAAAATTAGAAGTTTTTCATTTTTTTTTTTAGAAAAAGTTGATCTGGTAACCGAATAATTCAAAGGATTTGATGGAGATTGATAAGTATGTTTATTAAATTTAAACCAAGTTAATTTATAATCACATAATTCTTTATCGATATCCGGATAATCCAGATATAAAGGCAAAGATCCACCGTGCTCTAGGATTATGTACTTTGAGTCATTTTCAATTTTCTTAGCGATTGAAAATTTATGATAATTATCATTTGCATGAATATAAGATGATATAAAAAATGCAGAATTGGGTATTGTAAAATTTTTGTTTAAATAATTATCAAAATTTTCAACTAAACTTTCCGGAATGAAAGTGTCTAATTTCTTGTATAAAAATTTCTCAAATTTTGATTTTAATTTAATCTTGTTATTGCTTATAATTTTTTTGAATAAAATTCTTTTTTGAGTGTCTGGTTTG
>Ga0114968_10003423_pt1 | contig 11912 bp, 9 predicted proteins | sample M_130807_EF_Meta_FD_87020 | JGI IMG/M metagenome (GOLD analysis project Ga0114968, IMG submission 87020) | Freshwater microbial communities from Lake Montjoie, Canada to study carbon cycling - M_130807_EF_MetaG | ecosystem: Environmental > Aquatic > Freshwater > Lake | place: Lake Montjoie... | reverse complement strand
TCGCCGCTCTTGTATCCGTAGCCAGCATTCATAATCCACACGGCAGTCACCTCTCCGCTGCCGTTGATCGAGGCTTGGAACTCCGCTCCGCTGCCGCCGCTGGCCGTCACGGTCGGTGGAGTCCTGTAGCCCTTGCCTTTGCCGGTGAGCGTCACGGTCAGGATGGCACCGCGTCCAGCGTCGGATCGACCCTCGTTCAGAAGGTATGCACCTCCGGGCGCACCGTACACGCACCGGAAGTCTCCATTGGACATCTTGATCTGCGTGCCGCCCGTGATCTGCTGCGGGTATCGCTCCATCCACCACGTCTTTGACTCGATGGAATAGCACAGGACGCGAGTGGGATAGCCTGCGGAGTTGTCGCCCTTGAACGCAACGAACGCACGGACTGTCTTGGTCTTGGGATCTGCCAGAAGGAACGACCATGTGCTTTTGCCGAAGTCGATGCGTGTTCGGAACATGTCCTCAATCGCGGCAGAGCAATCCTCGATGGCTCCGTCCGGTGTAATTGAGTACACGCCGTACTGATCCAGCACGTAGCACACTCCAGAGAAGATGTCCCACGACCTCTGGTTGAGGCATCCCCGAAACGCAATCGGCGTCACTTGTGCGTCGAGGATCGGCGTCTTGGCAAACGTCAGCGAGAAGGCGTGCCTGCTCTGCATGAGCAGCAGCGTGGAGTTAAACGGGATCATAGCCTTGAGGCTATCGGCGTCCCGTGCGTTCTGTTGCAGGATGATCTCGTTGGAGTCAGGGACGCTCTCTGGTTCGTCCACTTCTGAGTAGTAGATGGTGTTCGGCCCCTTGCCGCCTGCGTCAACGCCATACCAGAAGCGGTCTTGGAATCGCACGACCGCAGCCTTGTCGCTGGGCGGGATGCCAAAGCGATTGGCGTTCACCTCTCCGTTTGGAAGCACAATCGGCATGGCTGCGTAGCCGTCCCGATCCGGGTCACGAAGTTCCTCGTCGGTCAGGTCATCGAGGAACGAGCCGTTGCAGGAGGCGACCCTGTATATGGTCAATGCCTCATTGCTGGTGGATCGCCATAACTCCACCTTCTTGGCTCTTCCAGTGGGTGCGGGCACGCTCCACGTCATCGACGTGCAGGCTTCCCCAGCATCCACCTCCGCAACTGGCGACAAGTTGCTTGGGATCGGACCTCCACGATCTTCTGGCGTATCGTCCACGTAGCGGTAGTAGCACTGGTACGTTCCACGCAGGTGCGGGCGCGAGACGGCAAACGCCTCCGCTCCACCGGCCACCACCTCTACTGTCGGTGCGGTCTTGTACCCGCCGCCGCAGTTCTCCAGAGTCACCGTGTCGATCTTGCCGTCCTTGACGGTGCAGGTGGCGTACGCACCAAAGCCAGTGTCGGACGTGATCTTGATTTGCGGGGTGACGAGGTAGCCATCTCCCTTGTCTACAATAGTTATTGACTCAACGGGACTGCGCGGCGCTTCGGTGTTCTGTGGACTAAGGCCGCTGTACCCCTCAAGGACTATTTTTGCTGACTCGCCATAGACAGAATTAAGTTCAACCCTGATGGTGTCTTTTGGATAATCGTGGCCGTAGGTCTTGGGTCGCGCGTCCCTCACATTCGTCGCGCCGTCGAAGAATATCGCCCCACTTCCAACCTGCGGAACGCACGTCTGGAGAAACACGTCACCTGTCCACTGAATCCGCAGCACGGCTCCCGCACCACCCTTGTACCCGCTTACTTTGTATTGAAGAGATTTCGTCCATCCGCGACCGCCAGGATCGTCTAGTGTTATTCCGCAACCCACCGGTTTCCACGAAGCAGTGCGAACCCACCGCTGCCCGCCAATCGAGTTGGCAATGGTAAACGTGCCGTTGCCGGTAATTGGGATTTCAAGGGGCTGGAGGTTAGTGCCAACGAATCGGGGGAGCGTTTCGGACGAGCCTGTGGCGTCGGGGGCCTCTACTACCTTCCACTGAGAGATCCCGGTGGTCGGGTTGTTGTCGGGCGTGTAACTGTCACCGCCCACGAGCGTGGCTTGAAGAACCGCACCCTTTCCGTGCGAGTCTCCAAGCGTCACGGACGGCTGCGTTCCGTAATACTTCCCGCCATCGGTCGTGCGAATCTCGCTGACAACAGACTGATTGAGGTACGACGCAGCCTTCGCTTGACGGGCCTTTGGCCCAGACGCTGCGGGGGAGAACGCGATTGTCGGCGGTGCGTAGTAGCAGGCACCTGCGTCATGCACGTCAACTCGTGCGACGTAGTAGTTTGGCGTCTTGTCCAGAGTCAATGACTCTTTTGCAAACGCCTGCGGCGCGTCCATCCCGGCATCGACGGACACGCCGGAACCCGCCCATCGTGCAGGGCGAACGCCACCCCCCTGCACGACAATGAGTTCGCCGTGACGACCTTGCGCCATGCTAACCGGAGATTTAGATGAGAAGCGAGTTGTGAGCGTCATGGGATTGGCGTGCAGTCATTTACTTGCGTGTCGTAATCCACGTTGTTCCACATTTCCTTAAACGCTATGGCCCTGCTGTAGCCAATCGCAGTCTGCGGTGCGCCGCCGCCGGATGGTATGTACGAAACAGTTGCGCGGACTCGAATCTGCCAATAATGCGACGGGAACGTCCACTGACGATTCGCCATGTCCACACCGCGAACGCCAACGCTCATGCTGTTCAATATGTTGGATCGGTAAAACTTCTGCGATTGACCGACATCCGAACTGACCAATGAATCCGGGATGTCTTCCCAGTCGGATGGCGAGCAGACCTGAAAGGTGTCTACGAATCCTGTGTTCTGGCTGCGAGCGTTCGCGTACCGCCGGTAGCGACCCTGCCACCTCCACGAAACGCGACCGATTTGCGCACCAGAGTCGCTTAAGGAGTACCCGGTGTTGGCAAACCCGAACAAGACAGTTGCCGCAGTGGTTTGTCCCGGCTGTCCTGTCACTATGTACCCAGTGTTCGCCACCGAAACCGTTACGGTTGCAGCCGTAGGATCGCCGCCACCGCCACCACCGCCGCCTCCGGTTGGAGTGCCAGCGGCAGACCAGTCGCTGTACGGCCCTGTGCCAATAGCGTTGCGTGCTGCAACGCGAAATCGGTACTGCGTTCCGGGCGTTAGTCCGGTGATGTTTGTCGATGTGCCAGTAACAGTGATAGCCATAATTACTCCAAGTCCACCCAAGTGATGCCGCCGTCCGTAGAGGACTGCTTTTGCAGGAGGAAGTCAGTGACTGCTGGATTCGTTGTTATCACCACGCCCCCCCAGTTCACGACGGCAGACGTGGCGGAGAAAGTTGCCGATGGGCGTGTCCACTGCGGAGGCGCAGAGGCTGGCGATGTTGCGCCATTGACCGAAATCTGCACGTCGTAGTCGATGACCGGAGAGCCTCCATCGGATGCTGGTGGCTCCCAGTCGAGTCTGGCGGCATGATCTGCGAACGTCACGCTGAGTTCTGTCGGGGCCGATGGAGCGGTTGCGTTCATGGGGGGTGCGTACACAACCGGACACAGGGCATCCTCTAGCAAGAGGTCGTATGGCCCATCCGTCGCATCGCCGCCGTCCCATGCGTCTATCTCGCCAGCAATCCCGCAGGATATCGAGGCGTCTACGTGGTGCATGTAATCTGTGGTTGCCGCCTCGCCGCCATCCAGAGACACAGACTGGACGCCTTCTTCATCCAGCACGTCAACGACAGTCGTGCCGTCTTGGTCGGCAAAGTCGAACGTATAAGCCGTTGCCACTGTTTCAGCGGATGACACGAGCGGCGGCGTTCGAGGAACGGATGAAGTTCCGTACGCTGGGCTTTCAAGGGCAACGAGTTGCCCTGCCCCAGTAAGGGCCAGCAGGTACGTCTTGCCGTTCTGTTCGTACGGATAGCAGTCCAGCACTGATGGGGCGGAGCCTACGAAAGACGCCTTTGCCATCCCTCCACGAGCGGAAATCTGTCCCGGAACATACGTGACGAGATTGACCTGCTCGACGGCGGCACCGGGAGGCAAGGCGAACGGACTGGCGTTCGTGATAAGACCAGACCAAGACTGCATTCGCATGCGTCACGCCCCCGTGTCTGGCCCACTGGGCGAGTAGTAACCCATAGCCCGTGCAATCCCAACTCGACCGGAACCGTTTCGGCGTCCGCTGTACGGAGCCACAACGTCGGCCTCAAACGCCATGCGGAGGTCGCGGGCCTGAACGGACATGGCTCCCTCAATGTTCTTCCCCAGCAACTTGGCAACCCACATTTCGCAGGACGAAAGGATGGCCGTGAACATGGGGTCGCTGGCGTCGATGTAGTCGGACACCACAGTCTTGGCCCCGCCGGGAGGTGAGCCAACAAGACTGCCTGCCAAGCCGATGATCTCTTCTGCCGTATACGGATAGATGCCAGCCATGCCCTCTGGGAAGTTTGCCGCAGTGCCGTAACGACGCACGGCACCATCCACCGTGAACCCTGTCTGTCGGCACGCAGGCTCGACGCCCATGTACCGCAGCGGATTGGGCCTGCGGCGGTATGTGTACTTAAACGTGACGTTGGGCGGATTGCCAACCATGCGGATCTGGTAGCGATCCGGCAGCGCCGGGTCTTTCATCACCGTCCAGTAGACGGGAGCGTTGAGCGTCGGCAGCAGCGTATCCATTCGCAGCCAGTCCACCGGCTCCACGAACGACGTGACGACAGGATAGGTGTAGGGTGGAACGAGAGCGTCCACGTTCTTGACGTTGGCCGGAAGCGTGAACGATTTCACGCCGTCGCCGCTGCCCACCGCGTCATCCGTCAGCGTTGCTTCTGAGATGTGCCAGTTCCAGTCGCGGGCGTTCATCACATCACGGTACGAATGGTGCGCAGCCTGACGCAGCAGGCGATGCTCGCTGTCCTGCGCCCCACCGCCCGTAGAGGCGAGCAGGTACTCCATGATGTCTTGTGCTGCGTAATACATGCGTTACTCCGTTATGTCGGCGTGTACGTCCCAGCCGTTGCGCTGTACGGGCCGGTGCCCAGCGAATTAACTCCCGCAACGCGAAACACGTATCCGGTTCCTGCGGTCAGCCCAGTGACGGCGATGCCGGGAGTCGTAATGGAAGAATGAGAAAAAGTCGCCCAAGAGGTTCCGCCAACTGCGGCGTACTGAATCACGTAATCGGTGATTGCCCCAGTGTTGCCGAACGATGGAACTGGGGCAGTCCACGTCAGTGTTACGCGACCAGACCCAGCGACTCCAGCCAGATTGGTGGGCCTTGATGGCACGGCGATTGGGGTCGCTGTGCCGTACGCATACGGCCCCACGCCGTGTGCATTCATTGCGGCAAGGCGAACCCTGTATGCCTGCCCGTTAGCGAGCGGAACCAAATCCCATAAGTTCCGGTCGCCAATGGCAGACGGCGTTTCTTGAAGGGTCTGAAACGGTTTCCATTGATTCGTGCCGTCGATGGCATACTCAATGTAGTAAAAACTTTCAGAGGCACCGACAACGCTATTCCACTCGACTCTAATGGTTCGATGAAATCCCGACAGAGAAAGACCTGTTGGTCGCGCCGGGACGGCGGCAGGAACGCCACACGCCTCTGCTGGCAAACTTCTTCCGGCGCTGGTGACCGCAATAACCTGCACGCAGTATCGCGTGCCGTTCGTCAGCCCCGTAATGTCCGCTGAGAGTTGCGACGGCGAGTTGGTGCAAAACAGCGTTTTTGCGCCGGTGTATATGGCGTTCTCATAGTAGTAGACGGCGTATCCTGTGATGGCACTTCCACCGTCGCTGGCCGGTGCCTGCCAGCGAACGGCAAGACCGCCGTTCATCGGCTCTGCGGCGACTTGATACTGGTATCCGCTAGAACCGTTAACGACCTCAACGGACGTAATCGTCGGTGCAGATGGCTCAGTGGTCGGAGCGGTTATTGAGTTGCTGGCGCTGCTGAACGCTGACAGGACGGTGCCAGACTGTGCGGCAACGCGAAACACATACGCGGTGCCCGGAGTGAGGGACTCCATAGTGGCAAACGCACTTGCTGTTGGCGACATCCAGTATTGCCACGTCGTTCCCCCATCAGACGACCGCTGCATGGCATACGTCAACTGGTCGATGGATACGCCTCCGGTGACTGACGGAGGGTTCCAAGACAACTCGACGCGAGTGCCTGTAATGTTGGCAACGGCTCCGGTTGGTGCGCCGGGAGTGCCTCGTGGCGTGACTGCTGTTGTTTTTGCGGAGAAATTGCTGATGCCGCTGGAACTCTGGGCCGCAACCCGGAAGATGTATGCCGTTCCGTTGCTAAGACCCGTGACTGCGGCAGACGCGGACGACGTGACCCCGCTTGCAACTCCTGTCCACGACACGCCGTTGTTGCTGGAATACTGGACGACATGCCCAGTGATCGTGACTCCTGTCGCTGCGGTGTTCACCCACGCAAGCGACACCGTTGCATCGCCAGCAACGGCCCTCAAGAAAATGGGCGTTGGTACGGACGATGGCGTCGGCGTCGAACCACCGCCTGAGGAGTAATACGCCAACGACGTGCCAAGATACATCCGCGACACTGATGCAGTGCCTAGACGCATAGCAGCATCGCTGGTCCCGATCTTGATGGGCATTACGAAATCACATACAGAGTCGTGGAACTCTTCGTAGACAGTGCGTCATAGTTAGTCTGAGATAACGCGACGATGTTGGTTATGGCGGTTCCGCCCGTTATCCCCGTGATGCTGCTGACGGGGCGGGCCGTCAGTGCCGCCGCCAATTCAGCAACGTCTGCAATCAGATGGGTGTGGCCCGTGTCAGACTTCAAGTCCAACGCCGCCTGAAGGCCAGTCACGTTTAGGATGGTGTGAACATGCGTTCCGACTGCCACAGCCAGCGTGTTGGCCGCGTCGTTGTATGTCAGGGTGATGCCCGTGCCCGCCACCAGCAGGGCGGCAACGCGATCATCGACCGCTTCTGACAGGCCGGTTACGGACCCTGCGGGCACGGATAGCGAGCCGGTCGTCAGCGTGCCGGTTACGGACAGATTTCCGCCGACAGTTGCGTTTCCAGATACAGCGATGGTCGTGGCCGACAAGGACGACGGCAAGGCGTGCGCATGATCCGCCCGCGATGCCAACGCAGAAGTTCCTGCACTGGCCGAACCGACCGCAACCGGAGTGGACGACGCAAGGATGGACTCATGGGCGTACGGGAGCGTAGCCCAGTTGCGAACCCCATCTCCGATCTTTTGCTTTCCAGTGTCTAGTTCCAAAGCAGGCTCGCCCGCAGCAAGCACTGGGTTTGCGGCAGTCCAGTTTGCAGCGGTATCCCTGCGCTCTTGAATGCGAACCAGTGCCATTAATTAGCCCTTCACGCAGAGGCGGATGGTGGCCGTGCCAGCATTGGTGGCGATGACGATAAACGGAGCGGCGAACAGTTCGTCTGGCAGGGCGTATGCGTTGCCAACGGCAATGGTGGTCGTCGAGGGCGTGGTTCCAGACATCATCTGCATCGGCGTGCCTTCGGCGGTGGCGACCACGCCCCACGCCAGAGACGCGCAGCCACCCGCGACGGCCTCCACGACAAGCAAACCGCCGCCGTTTGCACCATAGGGGATAGGAGAGCCGACGCTGCTGGTCACAAGGATCGGCTCCGAAACTGACGAATGGCGTTCAAGTTTGCTGGGCATTACTTCTTCTTCCTTTTCCAGTGGGGCACGATTCGATCTTTGACCTTTTCGATGGCATCGCCCCGCTTGAGTTTCGGGTCGGCCTTCATTTCCTTTGCGACGTGTTCGTTGAGGATGCTGGGATTGATGTCGATTTCCTTCGGCGGGCCTTTCTGCGGAGGGACGTAATCCACGATCCCATGCACTTCCAAGTCCCGCTTCTTTGCCACCCTCACAATGTCGGCTGTGCTATCAACCCACGCCTCTGGGTCGAGATGCCCACGCTTGTCGGCAATCCCGCCCATGTAGAACTTTCCTGTAGGATTTATGCCCGCAGCACGGGCCTGACGGATCATCTGATTCGCTGTGGCTTTTGGCATGGAATCCATCCAATTCCCCGCCAAACGCCCCTCCATAAAGGCTCTGTCCGTGCCCTTCGTTCCCGGAGGCCGCTGCAAAGCACACATCAAGGCCCACCGCTCCCCCTGACCGTCCTCGATCATGGAGCGGTAGTGATCCTGCACATCTCGACCTGCGGCTCGAATCTCAGGCGGGTATTCGATTACTTCGCTCATAGCGGTGGCTGCATCTCTGGCGGAATCTGGGGGATGTCTTGATTTGGCGGCATCGCAGGGGGCGGTGCCTGTTCGGGAGGCGGCTGATCCTGCGGACCCTGCTGCGGAGGAGGGCCACCTTGCGGCTGCGGGGGCGGTGGTGGCGGAATGAGGTACGGCTTGGCGTCGATGTCGAGGCTTTCCGCCCAGTCGGTGAGCAGCGAGTTCAGTGGGTCCACGATTCCCATTGGCACAAGCCCTTGCAGGATCGGCCCAAGCGTCTGGAGTGCCGCCTGCATCTGCTCGACTCGCGTGGCCTTGTTGGGCTTGCGGGCACTGCCAGCCTCAATGCGGTACTCGAACTCCCGTGCCACAACGGCGGGGTCCATCGTCTTGATGTGCTGTTGCCACGCAGCCGCACCTAGAGGGCCGATGATCGGCTCCACGTCTTTCGCCTCAAGCAGCCACCGTGCGGCAAACGCCTCACGGCGAGCAAGCAGGCTCATGGAGTCTTCGAGCCGGTTCGCCATGTCGTCCGGGCGCACGCTCAGTTGCTCAGCCTTCACGCTCGCCTCTGTGGCACTGCGTATCTGGCTGGAGGTCATTGCGTAGGCGAGTTCAGTGAGTCCGACTCGCTTGTCGAACATGGATGTCACGGCCTCGACAATTTTCCACAGTTCCGGCGACACTTCCGGCAACTGGAACACACTGATGAGGTCGTTCACGCTGCGGCCTAACGTCTCGCTGATCTCGCAGACCTTGAACCCCTTCTCGCTCTGGGCAAGGATTTGATCCTTGATGTCTGCGTCCGCCGCCTTCGACACACCAATCAGCGTTTCGCAACTGGTGGCAACACGCTGGGCGATGAACGACAACGCGAAGTTGATGAATCGCAGTTCGCCAATTCCGGGCTTGATGTGGCTGATAGGCCAGATGTATCCCGGCTTCCGGTGGAAGTCGAGACGCACAAACGGCCATCCATTTGGCTCTGCCCAGAACGGAATCGGCCATTGCACAGAGCGGAACAGGCTGGCGGGAATCCCGGTCGCCTCGTCCACCTGCTCCTCAAGCGTTGAGGGCGGCATGTTCAGTGGGTGCGGAATCCCCTCGCACACCACGATGTAGCAGTTCTGCCCCACGCTATCGAAGGCACCAACGATGTCCTTCGGCATGTCACGCAGCCGGTCACCAAGCCCCGTCTTACTCCAGATCTTCCAGTAGGTGACAAGTTCGTTGCTCTTGCCAACGCGGCGACCCTTGTACGGGTACTCCTCGTCGCTGAAAATCTGGTCGTCCGACTCCCGGTCGATTGGCTTTGCACCGTCGAGGTGCCCCTTCAGTTGGTCGCGATCCAGACCGTACTGAGCGGCAACCGTGTCGATGGGATGCACGCAGCGTCGGGCACACCACGTAATGTCCTCGATCTCTGTGGCATCGGGGTCCATCGTGAAGTTGTCCACGCTGTCCGCAAACGACCCCACGACACTGAGGTCACTGCCCGGAAGCGTCAACATTTCCGTCCACCACAGGCCCATGCCCTTGATGATGGCTTCGTCAACGACACGACGGCTGTGGGTCTTGAGGTCGAGTTCGTTCGGCGTGTAGTTCAAGTACCGCTCCATGAGAAGCGATGCCGTCTTGCGGGTTGCCGTACGCTGGACGGTTTCTTGAGCCGCCTGCTGGTAGACCATCATGGATTGATCGTCCACGACGCCGACCACCTCAGGCTCCACAAACGGATACTTGGCAGGCGTCACCGTCCGCACCGGATTGCGGTGATAGATGACGCTGCCAAACAACTTCACGGCCTCGAAAACACGATTACACTGCATCCGAAATGCGGGGGGTGCAATCGAGCGGTTGTAACCGTACTCGTGACGCGAGTAGGTGTCCTTCCAAAACCAGTTGTGCGGCCCATCAAAGAAGCACATCGCCTCCTTCGCGTCTTCCGTGAAGGGGCGCTTGTGCTTAAGCGACAGTTCGATCTTCTTCAGCCACCCTGTCGCAATCGCTTTGAGGGCGTCCTCACCCGTTCTTGTTTCCACCGTTTTGCTTCCTTGCAATAGCCAACTGCTCAGTCAATCCAGCGACTTGAGCCATCATGCCGTCCAGTTTCCGCAACTGTGCCGTCTGCGGGGCGTACTCCCACGCACCCCACTGCCGCCATTCGGCGTTCTCCTGCAAGCCCGGATCGTCCCGGTGGCGCACAGAAGGCTTTTCCTGAAATCCGGTGTAGGGGCTGAACACCAGCACGTTGACCGTGTTCACGCCCGGACGCTGGGAAATCCAGCCAATCGTCGGCTCAGCGCACGAAAGGGGATCGTGATACCAGTACACGCAGTCACCGATCTTGAGCGGTGGCGGGCTAAAAAGTTCGGCTTCCATACTTTGCTCCTGACTGTGGGCCTAAGAAAATGAAGTCGTCGGCTTCTGCTGCAAGACGCTTCTTGCGCTTCCGCATCCACTCGACGTACCATGGTTCATCACCAGCCTCAATTTTGGGCTTGTGGTAGCGAGGTCGATAGGCACACAGATATTCGAGACACTGGCAAGCATGGACTTCGCCCCTCGTATTGGGCTGATCTGTGACGATATAGGCTCCCGCCACCAACTGAGTTTTGTGCTTGTACCGACGAAGTTCTCGCTCCAAGTCCGGGCAGGAGCCTCGCAGTATCCGCAGCGAAGGGCGTCCTTCCGGGCGGATGTGCAGGTAGTTCCTCACCGCTGACATGCGGGCCTGTACGTCGTCGCAACCCGCCAGAAAACTGTGACCCGTCGTCTCGCTGCGGACGTTCTGCTTCTTCAGTTCTTCCGTATAGAGTTCGACAGGCAACCGGCCCGACCCAATCTCACGCAGCCGCCCACCGTGCATGTCGATGATGAACGAGTAGAAGTTCTGGCCCATGCACTTTTCCCGCATCTTCTCGCCAAATATGATGGCGTTGCAGTTGCGGATATAGAGTTGGTCGTAGATGAGCAGCATCGACTCGTCTGGCGGGACGGCACCAAACAAAACGCTGGTGACGGCATGGCCCGGATCAATCGCCGCATAGCGGCACCAATCCGGCGGAACCGTGTTCATCTCAAGGTCGCTACGCTCATACCCATGAACGTGCATGGCGAACGTGGGGTAGCACAGGATTGAGTCACTGATGAACTCGCCCTCGCTACGCATCCGCAGCACGTCTTCGCCCAGCGCAGACCACGCTTCGATACGCTTCCGCTTCTCGTCATCTGGGATATGCGGGTTATCCAAAAACCGGAGAACGAACTTCACGATGTCGGGATGCTCGACGCCTTGCTCCACGAGTTTGTCGGCACGCTCTGCAAGCGACTGCAACGAGTCGTTCTTGCTATGTGGCATGGCACTCCAAGACAGCACTCCGCGTCGGTCAGAAAGGCGTGCCTGCATTTCAGGAATCCACGCATCGCCGTTGTTAACGTCCTCGTCTACGTGGACCCTGTTGGCCTGCCAGCCCTGCGGAGGCTCTCCCTCAGACGAGAAGAAGTAGATCTGCCAGCCGTTCGTCAGAGTGCAGGACTGGATGTAGCGGGCTGACTTCAGAATCCACGACTTCTTCGCAACCATGCGTGGAGGAATCAGCGGCGGTGCTGGCTTGGCCTCCCTCTCGCGTGACGCATCAGTGGCTGGGTTGTACGCACGCCACTCGCCGGTCTGCTCGTCCTTGATGATCTTGAACGCACCCGCCATGAACAGCATCGGGTACACGACGAGGCCGATG
>Ga0114968_10003422_pt1 | contig 11914 bp, 9 predicted proteins | sample M_130807_EF_Meta_FD_87020 | JGI IMG/M metagenome (GOLD analysis project Ga0114968, IMG submission 87020) | Freshwater microbial communities from Lake Montjoie, Canada to study carbon cycling - M_130807_EF_MetaG | ecosystem: Environmental > Aquatic > Freshwater > Lake | place: Lake Montjoie... | reverse complement strand
TCGCTGCGGTCGTAGCAGCATTCCTCCACCATGGTCATGTGATAGCCAGCCGAATAGCCATCCACGGTGCTGGCGCGCACGCAGCCCGAGGTGCTCTCGCCGATCACGATCAGGCTCTGGACGCCCAGTTGGGTGAGGTGGGCCGAGAGCGGCGTGCCGTAGAAGCCGCTGGCGCGTTGCTTGTTGATCACGACATCGCCGGGCTGGGGGGCGAAGTCGGGGAAGATGTCGAAATCGTCCGCCAGCGGCGGGGTCATCTTGCGATGGGTCGCCTTGATCTTGCCGGGGCGGGCGGCGTCGCGGGTCTCGCCGGTTGTGTAAAAGATCGGGATTCCGGCGGCGCGGGCGGCGGCGAAAAGGCGTCTGGTGGGCTCGATGGCCCGCCAGGCGTTGATCCCACAGGAGGAAGGGAATTCCTTCGCGACCTCGTTCACGGGATTGGCGCCGCCCCGATAGGCCGACATATAGAGGTCGATGGCGAGCAGGGCCGGGCGCGGCCCCACGAAAGTGTCGCGCTTGTAATGGGCGTAGAGCTGCAACACGTCAGCAGGGATGACGTCCTGCCAGCAGTGATCCTCGAAGGGGTCGATCATCGGATTGGTTCCTCTATGCGTATGAAAGGTCCGTCATACTATGGGTCCGCAGGCGCTTCGCAAGCGGCGCGCCAGTTCGGGCCAGAAGGAGAATCGTATGAGCGTGGAAGCCAACGCCAGCCTGCGCGCGGGCGAAGTTGCGGTCGCTGCGCCCCTGCATGGCGATGCGGCGCTTTATTTCATCGGAAGCGTCCGCACGCCCTGGTCGCAGAGCCGCGACTGCCCCCGGCAGGGCGACCGCGAGCATGGCCCCATCTGCCGGATCGAGGTGAATGAGCCCTGGCGCGCGGCCCTCAAGGGGCTGGAGGGGCACAGCCATGCGCAGATCCTCTACTGGATGCATCTGGCCCGGCGCGACCTCGTGCTGCAAAGCCCGCGCTCCGATGGGGAGACGACCGGGACTTTCGCGATTCGCTCCCCCAACCGGCCCAATCCGGTGTCCTCCTCGCTGGTCGCCATCCTGGAGGTGGGGGCGGATCACGTGCTGGTGCGCGGCCTTGATTGCGTAGATGGCACGCCCCTCATCGACATCAAGCCCGAGCGCTGCCCCGAGGCGCCGCGACCGAAGGGCGCATGACATGGTCCTGTCATTGGTTTGCGTTGTGAACGGTTCTATGCTGCGCCTGCGTTGGCGCGGCCACGCTTTCCCGGGACAGGCATCGTGACGATCACCCCAAGCGGATCCTTCGATCCGGCCAAGACTGCGGGCCTGTTCAAGCTGGTCTTCCCCTCGGTCATGCTGCCCATGTTTCTGGCGGTCAGCGATTCGACCATGGTGGCCAGCGCCCTGCCCGCCATGGCCGCGAGCCTTGGGGATGTGGAGCGCGTGTCCTGGGTGGTGGTGGCCTATCTGGTGGCGGCGACCATCGCCGCGCCGGTCTATGGCTATCTTGGCGATGTCTTTGGCCGTCGGCGGCTGATGTTTTTCGCGCTCACCCTCTTCATGGGCGCCTCGGCGCTCTGCGCGCTCGCCCCTTCCGTGCTGTGGCTGGTCGCCGCGCGCCTGTTGCAGGGTTTTGGCGGCGGGGGATTGATGTCCCTGTCCCAGGCGCTTATCGGCGAGGTGGTGCCGCCGCGCCAGCGGGGCCATTATCAGGGCTATCTGGCGACGGTGGCGACGGTCTCCGCCGTTTTCGGACCCGTGGCCGGCGGGTTGCTGACGGAGCATCTGGGCTGGAAGTCCATCTTCCTCGTCAATCTGCCTCTGGGCCTCATGGCCTTCGCGCTCATGTTCCGCATCCCCCATCGCGCTGGCGTGCGCCACGAGCAATGGAGCTTCGATGCGCCGGGCCTGCTCTGGTTCGTCAGCTTCATCGCGCCGATCCTGATCGCCATGGAGCAACTGCGCCATTTCGATCCTTCCACGGCAGCGCAGGTGATCGCGCTTTTCGCCCTGGCGGGGCTCGCTCTGGCGCTGCTGCTGCGGCGCGAGCGCGTGGCGCCCGCACCCCTGCTGCCCATGGCCCTGCTGGCCCAGCCGGTGATCTGGCGGGCCAATGGCATGGCGGCCTGCCATGGCGCGACCCTGACCGCGCTGGTCGCCTTCCTGCCGATCTATCTGCGGGTGACCCATGGGCTGTCGGCCTCGCAGATGGGGCTCCTGCTCGTGCCCGTCAGCATCGGCATCGGCGTCGGCTCCATCATCACCGGGCGCCTTGTCACGCGCACCGGCCGCACCATGATCTTTCCCACCTGGGGTCTGGCGGGCGCGACGGTCTGCCTGCTGATCTTCGCCCTGTTCAGCGCCACCATGACGCTGCCGCAGGTCATGGTGGTCCTGACGGCCGCCTCCCTGTTCCTGGGCACTGTGATGGCCGTGGTTCAGGTCACCGTCCAGACGGCGGCCGGGCGCAAGGCGCTGGGGACGGCGGCGGGCTCGGTGCAATTCTCCCGCACGGTGGGAGCGGCCCTTGGCACGGCGCTGCTGGGCTCGATCCTGTTCGCCACCCTGGCCTTCGCCGATCCTGAGGCGCCCGCCATGTTCGGCAGGCTGGTGGATATGGGGGCTACCGCTTTTGCGGTCCTGCCGCCCGCCCGCCAGACGGCGATCACCGAGGCGATCGCCTTCGCCTTCAAGCTGGCCTTCGTGATCCTCCCCCTGTTCACGGGCGTCGGGGTTCTGTTGGCCTGGACGAATCCCAGCCGCCGGATCTGACCTTCAGTTCGACATGAAGACCGGGATCGTGGCCCGGCTGAGGATCAGGCTGGTCGCCCCGCCGAAGATCATCTGTCGCAGGCGGCTCTGGGTATAGGCGCCCTTCACCAGCAGGTCGCCTCCCACAGAGGCGGCGTTTTCCAGAATGGCGTCGCCGTGGGAGCGGCCCTTGGCGCTGCGCTCCAGCGCCTCCGCAGCAATGCCATTGGCGCGCAGATTATGGGCGAGTTGCTCGCCCGTGGGTCCGTGGACCTTGTTTTCGGTGATGGTCAGCACAATCACACGGCGCGCCTTCATCAGGATCGGCATGGCGAAGGCGGTGGCCCGGGCGGTCTCGGTGCTCTGGTTCCAGGCGATCACGACGGTGTCGCCGAGCATCGCGGGCGCCCTGGGCGGCGCCAGCAACACGGGTCGCCCGCTTTCGAACAGCGCGGCTTCCGTGGTCGCCATGCGCGCGTCGCCCCGCTCGGCGCCGGGTCGTCCCAGCACGGTCACATCGAAAATGCGCGCATAGGACGAGACATGGGAATCGCCAAAGGCGGCTTCGCCAGCCCAGCCCCAGGAGAGGTTGTGACTGGGCGCCTCATGGGCGGGGATCTTCTCGCCGGCCATGAAATCGGCGAAGCGGTGCTGGCTCTCCTCGGCCAGCTCGCGCCATGTGTTCTGATCGGCGGCCGTCCAGCTGACCGGCATGTCGAAGGCGACGAGATCGGGCAGGTCGGGTCCGAGCGGCATCCCCTCGATATAGCTGTCGAAGCGCTTTGCGAAGAGCAGGGCGCTGGTGAAGACGGAGTCGATGGAGGAATGCAGTTCGACGGGAACCAGGACATTCTTCATGAGCGGCTCACTCCAGTGTGCGGACAAGATGATGATAGCAGATGCGGCCCCTGGCGTCAGGTCTCCCGGGCGCTGCGCACAAAGCGACCGAAGGCGGCGAGGGTGGCCTCGCTGACATGGTGCTCGATGCCTTCGGCGTCCGACTCCGCCGCCTCGCGCGGCACGCCCAGCGCCAGCAGCACCTCCACGACGAGGCGATGGCGGGCGCGCACTCGGCTCGCCAGTTCATGGCCCTGCGGGGTGAGGAAAACGCCGCGATAGGGTTTGGAGGTGGCCAGCCCCTCCCGCTTGAGCCTTGCGATCGTCTTGATGGCGGTGGCGTGGGAGACCCCAAGGCGCCGCGCCACATCGGTCGGGCGCGCTTCGCCATTCATCGCCAGAAGATCGGCGATCAGTTCCGCATAGTCTTCCAGCAGGGCCGTCGACTGTGCGGTGCGGGTCTTGCCGAACCTGCTCGCCTGGGTCGTCTCCGTCGGCAAGTCGCCTGGAGGCGTTGAGCGCGGCGCCTTCGCCTCGGCCGTCATCTGCAATTCCCCCGGAGATCCAAAGAGACGCAAGTCGCGCCCCTCGCCGCTCCAGCCAAACGTGACTTCGCGCGGGGCGTCAAGTGCGTCAGCCTCAGATCTTCAATGCTGGCCGCTGGTTGAAGACTGGCGCGCGTCTTGTTTCGGCGCGGGATTGGGCGCGTATGGCTGCGGCGCAGGCCAGGGCGGCGCAGGCCAGTTGCGTGGTCCACCACAGTTGCGAAATCGAGACGGCCGCGATGGAGATCGTCAGCACGGTGGCCAGGCCCGCCATCAGGAATGACCCGGTCATCCTGCCCATTCTGACTGTGGCCATGAAGGCGCCCCACACGAGCGCAGCCGTCGCCACCGCGCCGACAAGGCCCAGCTCATACCAGATTTCGAACAGGATGCCGCGCGGCGCGCCAGCTGGCAGGAGCCCGGCGGCCAGCGCCCGAGCGGCCGTATCGAAACCATGCCCCGTAACGAGTTTCAGGCCCTCGGATCTCACGATGTCGGCCCACAGGTGCAACATGCCGAACAGTCCGCCCTGGTCGAGGCGGCTGGTCAGCGGGTCGAGCGCGAGCACAAGCAGCGGCGCGAGGACCATGAGAATGGCTGCGGCGGCCCCCATCGTCTTCGCCATGCGCTCGGGCGCGGCGTAGCTCGCCGAGAAGGCGGCCACGCCAATGATCAGCGCTGCGAGCGAGATGGGCGTTCCGACCAATAGCGCCGCGCTGGCGACCGCCGCCCCCAGAAGTCCCGCCAGCGCGAGCCGTTCGCGCCGGGCGAGGGCGGCGAGCGCGGGCCACAGGAGCACGACAAGACCTGCGACCGCGCGCCGCAGCGTGTCGTTCCCATCCATCTCGCTGCGCGGCGGCGCCTGCTGCGCCAGAAAGGCGCTGATCATGATCGCGAAGGCTGCGGCTGCGACGCCTATGGGCAGCAGGCTCGACAGGGAGGGCTTCATGCGGGCGGGCATGCAGCCGATGGCCATCGCCATGACCAGAAGCGTGCCGACCGTTTTCAGATACCGTTCCATCGCCAGCGCGGGAAAGGGCGTCCAGATGAAGGAGAGGGCGGACCAGACCAGCAGGACCAGCGAAACAACGATGAGGGGACGCGTGAGCGCACTGCGAAGATGGCGCAGGAGCCGCATCGCCGCCCCCGGCAGAAGCAGGCCGCCGATGATGATCAGCAAGGCGGCCATGGGCATGAGCACGAAGAGCGTGCGCCTCGACACCACGGCCGCGCAGGGCACTCCCACGGCGAAGAGGGCGACGCCAATGCGCAGCAGAACCTGTCCCGCCATGGTGGCGGGATCATCTGTTGGTTGCTGTCGCAAGCGGTACATGGGTCTTGTCCAGGGTCGGCCAGATCTGCGACCGCAGCCATCTTACAGAGACGACGCTCAAGACGCTGTTGATATGGCGCAACACTGGATTTTAAAAAAGATCAACCTTCGCCGGGGGGCTTTCTGCGCAAGGATTTCGTCGTTGAGGCGATCTTCTTGGCGTCGAGGCGCCGCGTTTTCGACCCCAGCGTCGGGCGCGTGGCGATTCGTTTGATCGGCCGCACCGCCGCCTGCCGCACCATGGTCACGAGCCGTTCCAGCGCGTCGGCGCGGTTGCGTTCCTGGGTGCGGAACCGCTGGGCGAGGAGCACGATCACGCCCTCTTGCGTCAGTCGGCCGCCCGCCAGCTTCATCAGCCGTTCGCGCACATCTTCCGGAAGGGTCGTTGCGCCCCGCGCATCGTAGCGCAGCTCAACGGCGGTCGCGACCTTGTTGACATTCTGCCCGCCGGGCCCCGAGGCGCGGATGAAAGATTCCCGCAGGTCTGCCTCATCAATACTGGTGCGGCTGTCGATCCTGATCACGCGATGCTCCGGGCCCTGCGCCTGGCGTCTGATTACAGGAACCTGCTGGCGCTTGCATCCGTTTGCGCGCCTATCGTTTCACCTTGATGGCGTCTCTCGCCTTTTTCAGCAGATCCGGCGGGCTGGCGTAGATTTTCGCCAGAAAGGTCTGCACATCCTCGCCGCTCACCGGCCCCACTTGCAGGCCCATCTTGCCCGCCTCGGCCAGCAGATCGGGGTCTTTCCATGTGTCCATGAACGCCTGGCGCAGGGCCGCCACCCGTTCGGGCGCAACTTCGGCGGCCACGAAGAAGGGGCGGCTGAAGGTCTGCTGGGAATAGATGATGTCGAGCACGCGGCGCTGTTCGTCGGTTTTGGCGAAATCGCCGGTGCGGGGCAGGCCCATGCGGTCCATTTCGGGATGGCCGGTCAGGCTCTCCTGCACCAGGATCGAGATGTCGCCCGCTTTCAGCATGTTGGCGTATTGGGTCTGGATGCTCGACCAGTTCATGCCGCACATGCCATGGACCTCGCCCTTTTCGATGGCGTTGGTCATTTCGCGGGTGCCAGGATAGCCCACGACCATGCGGAATTTCGTGCCCAGCACATTGTTGAGAAGCACCGGCAGATAGCCGGTGGAGCCGGTCTCCGCCGTCCCGGCCATGATCAGCTCGGTCTGGAAGGTCTGCGCGAAGGTCTTCACCGGCGCGTTCTTGCCGACGATGCACAAGAAGGCGTCCACATCGGCGCTGCCCAGATAATGGAGTCTGGCGGGGTCATAGCGCAGCTGCGCCGCGTCTTCGAGCACGGGGCCGAGCGGCTGGGCGGAGAAGGGGGCGCCGATGAAGGTCCCGTCTTTCGCCGCGACGCCCGAAATATAGCCGCCCATCAGATGGCTGCCCGCGCCCGGCATGTTCGCCACGACAATGTTCGGGTTGCCGGGAATGTGGCGGCCCAGATACCGCCCCATGATGCGCGCATAGGTGTCGTAGCCGCCGCCTGCGGAGGTGCCAACGACGATGGTGACGGTCTTTCCCTTCCAGACGGACGCAAGATCCTCCGCCCGCGCGCTCACGAAGGAGGCGCAGGCGGCGAGGATGGCGGCCGCCAGCAAACTGGCGCGTGACATGGACGTTCTCCCTGCGGGCTGGCTTTTCCGGAAGGAGGCAGCCCTTGCCCGACAGGGTAACGCCATGGCGGCGCGCGTCAATCGCCTCCTTGCTTACAGATGCGCAAGTCCGGGCATGACTTCGCTGGCGAAGAGGTTGAGGGAGCGCATGGCCTGATCAAAGCGCATGTCGCCGAAGAAGGGATAGGTGAGCAGATAGTTGATCCCCAGTTCCTCCACCTGCCGCTCGATTTGCGCGCGCACGGTGTCGGGCGCGCCGGCGATGACCGTGCCCTCGCGCAGGGCGTCCTCGATGGTGGCGGCCAGCGGAATGTTCAGGCGCTGGGCGACGCCGCCCTCATGGGCGTGTTTGCGGGCGAGATGGGTGAGATTGGCGTGGTGATGGGCCACCGCGGGCGCGGCGATGGCGATGGCCTGCTCGTCCGTATCCGCCACCACGATCTGGCGCAGCACGCCGATGGCCGCGCCGCCCTTGAATTCGCCCTTTGCCTGGGCTGCGCCGCCGCGTTTGGCCAGCGCCTCGCGATAGACATCTATATTGGCTCTGGCGCGGGCGGTAGGGCCATTGGTGGTGAAATGCAGGCCCTCTTCGCCCGCAAAGGCCGAACCCGTCGCATTGGACGAGGCGTACCAGAAGGCGGGATGCGGCCCTTGCAGGGGGCGGAGCGGCATCGGCACATCCTTGTAGGCGTAGCGCTCGCTGTCATAGCTGAAGGTGTCGCTGGTCAGTGCGACTTTCAGGCATTTGAAGGCGTCCTCGAAGATCTCGCGCGATTTGCTGTGGTCGATCTTGTGATAGCCGAGCTCGAAGGGCGAAACGCCCCGGCCCACGCCCACCTCATACCGGCCATTGCTCAGATGATCGAGAATGCAGATCTCTTCGGCCAGCCGCAGGGGCGAATAGAGCGGCAGCAGATAGGTCAGCGGCCCCATGTGGATGCGCCTGGTCGCCTGAGCGACGGCGCCCAGCCATACGCCGGGAACCGGAACCGTATTGAGAGGGGAGGCGTGATGCTCGGCCACATGATAGCCCCAGAAGCCCGCCTCATCGGCGGCCTTCACGAATTCGATGCGCTCGCGAAAAGCCGCCGCCATGGTGCGGTCCGCCATTTCAATGTGATCAAAAATGCCGAATTTCATCTATCTCGTCCCTCATCCTTCGCCCAGCGGACGACGTTGGCGCAGCCTCTATCATGAAGGCGAGGCGCGCCAAAGCATTTGACCACGCCAACCAACGCCGCCCGGCACCTCAGTTCGGCGAGAGCAGCTTCTTCGCCCGCTCCACCACTGCCCTGGGTGTGGCGTACATGCTCTGGACGATTTTCTGGGCCTTTTCGCCGGATGTGGGCTCCACGTCGAGCTGAAGCTGCCTGGCCTCGGCCAGAAAGCCTTCGTCCTTCATGGTCTTGTCGAAGGCGCGGCGCAGGGCGTTGGCGCGTCCCTCGGGCACGCCGGGGGGCGCCATGAAGGGCCGGGCCACAGCCATGGTGCCCATCAGCAGCTCCATGAGCTGGCGGTCGTCGGCGTTCTTTACGAAGTCTAGCACGAGGGGCACATCCGGCAATTCGTTGCTCTTCTCGAGGCCGAACTGCATGATGATGTTGATCTTCTTGTCTCGCAGCCAGTCGGGCCGCGCCATCTTGAGCGCTGAATAGGCGACGCTGCACCGCCCATGGGCCTCGCCATTCTCGATGGCCATGATGGTCTCCTTGGTGCCCAGATAGCCGGTGATCAGCTTGATCTTCGTTTGCAGAACCTGGTTCAGGATGATCGGATAAGTGTCCGAATCCGAGCCCGCTCCGGTCCCCGCGACGATCATCTCCTTGTTGCGCAGGTCATCCACGGTCCTGAAGGGGGTGGTTCCATAGGACAGGCACACGCCCACATCCTTGCTCACCGCGCCCACCCAGGTGAATTTGCTCATGTCATAGCCGGGGTTGCGGGCGCCGATCAGGGGCTCGATCACCGGTCCGCCTGCGAAAGTGCCGATGGCGGTGCCGTCGCGCGGGGCTGATTCAGCCAGAAAATGCGCGGCGCGGATGCCCCCGGCGCCCGGCATGTCCTGCACAATGATATTTGGCGCGCCCGGGACATATTTCCCCATGTGCCTGGCCAGCGCGCGGGCCAGCAGGTCGATGCCGCCGCCCGCCGTGCCCGCAACATAGATGGTGATGGGCTTGTCGAAGGTTTCGGATTGGGCGCGGAGGGGGCCTGCGAGGCTGATCAAGGCGATCAGGCTGGCGGCGACGAGCCGCGTCATGGAGCCGGGCATGGTGTTTCTCCCTGAGAACGTCCGGGGCGCCTTGCGCGCCCATCGAGCCACACGTTCGTAGCGCAGGCGGCGGTTTCGCGCCAGTGCCCGCTCAGGTTCCCCGCGGCTTCGCGCGGGTGGTCGGCGCCGCCGCTGCGGGGTCGTCGGGCCAGGGATGGCGGGGATAGCGGCCCTTCATGTCCGCCTTCACGGCGGCCCAGGAACCCTTCCAGAAACCCGGCAGATCGCGGGTGATCTGGATCGGTCGATGGGCGGGGGAGAGCAGATGCAGGGTGAGGGGCGCGCGTCCCTGCGCAAGGGAGGGGTGGGTGGAAAGGCCGAAGAGCTCCTGCACGCGAATGGCCAGCACCGGCCCGCCCTCGGCCTCATAGTCCACCACCACCCGGCTGCCCGTGGGCGCCTCGAAATGGGTGGGCGCCTCGGCGTCGAGCTTGCGTTTGAGATCCCAGGGCAGCAGGGCGTCGAGGGCCGCGTCGAGATCGTCGGGTGTGATGGACGCCAGACTCGTGCGTCCCTCGATGAAGGGGGCGAGCCAGTCCTGCGGATTTTGCGCCAACGCCTCGTTGGAGAGGTCCGGCCAGTCTTTGGCCCTGGTGCGGCGCAGAAACAGAACGCGGTCGCGCAATTGTGATTGCGTCCTGGTCCAGGGCAGACGCTCCAGCCCCAGCGCCGCGAGGCCCCGGGCGAGTTCGGCTGCGGACTCAGGGCTCGGCGGCGTGGGGCGGGTCTGTTCGCTCAGGGTGATCGCGCCCAGCCGCTGCGTCCGGCGCGTGCGCAGGGCGGCGGCGGCGCGGTCGAAACTGGTGGCCTCCTGCGTCACGAGACGTGTGCCCGCGACCGCCTCAAGATCAGCCGTGCTCAACGAAGCGGCGGAGAGGATGCGGGCGGCGGAGGCCTTTCCCGTGACTTCGGCGATGGCGAGATAGGGCTCGCGCGCCAGCCGGTCGTGGGGCTCCACGAAGGCGGCGCGGCCATTGGCCATGAGAAACTCGCCGGGCTTGCCCCGCGCCTTGGCGATGCGGTCGGGCCAGGCGAGGGCCAGCAGGCGCCCGCAATCGGCAAGATCGCTCGCCATGATCGGCGCCTCGCCGTTCGCTCGTCGCGCGGCCTGCTCCCAGCCGCCCGCCAACCGCCGCCCGTCTTCGGCCCGCCGCGAGCGGTCGGCGCGCAGCCGTTGCACCCGGTCGGCGATGTCGGCGCCGTCCCCTCCCAGCCCCCGCTCCACCAGCACCAGCGCGATCTGGGCGGCGAGCGCCGCCTCGCCAGCCCGCGCCGCATCCACCACCATGCGGGCGAGACGCGGCGGCAGCGGCAGGGCGCGAATGGCGCGGCCCTCATCCGTGATGGCGCCTTGCGCATCCAGCGCGTCGAGATCGCGCAGCAGGGCGCGGGCCTCTTTCACGGCGGGGGCGGGCGGGGGATCGAGCCAGGCGAGGCTGGCGGGATCGCGCGCGCCCCAGGCCGCGAGGTCGAGCACGAGGCCCGACAGATCGGCGGAGAGGATTTCGGGCGCCGCATAGGGCTCCATGGCGCCGGTCGAGGCCTCTTCCCAGAGGCGATAGCACACGCCCGGCTCCGTGCGGCCCGCGCGGCCCCGGCGCTGGTCGGCGGCGGCGCGGGAGACGCGCTGGGTCTCCAGGCGGCTGAGGCCCAGATCAGGCTCGTAGCGTTGCACCCGCGCCAGCCCCGAATCGATGACCACCCGCACCCCCTCGATGGTCAGCGAGGTCTCGGCGATGGAGGTGGCCAGCACCACCTTGCGCCGCCCCTTTGCGGTGGGCTGCACCGCCCGGTCCTGCGCCTCCCGGTCCATGGCGCCGAAGAGGGGAGCGATATCGACCATGGGGTCCTTGATTCGCTCGCGCAGCAGGTCAGCCGTGCGCAAGATTTCGCCTTGGCCGGGCAGGAAGACCAGCAGGGAGCCGGGCTCCTCCGCCAGCGCCCGCCCCACCAGCCGCGCCACCTCATCCTCCAGCCGCACGCGCGGATCGCGCGGCGCGTGGCGGGTCTCCACCGGGAAAGCCCGGCCCTCTGATTCGATGACCCGGCAATCGCCCATGAGGCGGCTGACGCGGGCGCCGTCGAGGGTGGCTGACATCACGAGGATCCGAAGATCCTCCCGCAGGCCCGCCTGCGCGTCGAGCGCCAGAGCCAGCCCCATGTCCGCGTCGAGGGAGCGTTCGTGAAATTCGTCGAAGAGCACGGCCGCCACGCCCTCCAGCCCGGGGTCGTCGAGAATCATCCGGGCGAAGACGCCCTCGGTGACCACTTCGATCCGTGTGCGGCCGGAGACGCGCGACTGCATGCGCACGCGCAGGCCCACCACCCCGCCAAGCGCGTCTTCGAGCGTGTCGGCCATGCGCTGGGCGGCGGCCCGCGCGGCAAGACGTCGCGGCTCCAGCAGGATCAGGCGCTTCCCCCTCGCCCAGGGCTCGTCCAGCAGCGCCAGCGGAACCCGTGTCGTCTTGCCCGCGCCGGGGGGCGCGACGAGCACGGCCCGGGTCTCCTGCAGGAGGCAGCGGGTCAGGTCGCCGGTGACGGCGTCGATGGGGAGGGGGGTGTGAGGCC
>Ga0114968_10003420_pt1 | contig 11921 bp, 8 predicted proteins | sample M_130807_EF_Meta_FD_87020 | JGI IMG/M metagenome (GOLD analysis project Ga0114968, IMG submission 87020) | Freshwater microbial communities from Lake Montjoie, Canada to study carbon cycling - M_130807_EF_MetaG | ecosystem: Environmental > Aquatic > Freshwater > Lake | place: Lake Montjoie... | reverse complement strand
TACCTTGGCCAACTGATGCACATTTTGATCCTGAGCATTTAGAGCTCGGCGACCGGCGAAATGTTGTCGATAAATATCGCTATTGGTCGGTCGAGGCGATTGTTGCTGATCTAGATAAGTCCAGAGCCAAACTTCACATTGCTATTGAGAATTGGCAACATGACTTAAACATTGGATCTGTAGTTAGAACTGCGAATGCATTTAATGTCTCTGCGGTTCATATTGTTGGGAAAAAGGGTTGGAATCGTCGCGGTGCCATGGTCACTGATCGATACCTTCATCTCATGCATCATCCAACAGTTGCAGAATTTGTCGAGTGGTCAGAGGAAAACAGTGTTCCAATTATTGGCATTGATAATGTGCCGGGCTGCGGAAATCTTGAAAACTCATTCTTACCTGAATCCTGCGTTCTCTACTTTGGACAAGAAGGTCCTGGACTCTCGCCGGAAGGAATTGCTGCCTGTTCCCAGATTCTTGGCATTACCCAAAGCGGTTCAACTCGATCTATGAATGCCTCTGCCGCTGGCGCCATTGCGATGTACGCCTGGGCCATGCAAAATGTCCACAAGCGCAACTAACTCACTTTAGTTTTTACTTGATTCGACTTGATTGAGTACATTCCAGAATAGGAATAACTCACTATTTGAAATTTGTATTCTCGCTTTGAAAATAGCTTGATTGAAAATGCTGCTTTACCTGACGCATCCGTGTGTGTTGATTGTTTAGTGACCCACTTGCCCTTCACTAAAACCTGTAGCGCCAGCTTTTGTCCCGACACTTTTGTGCCGTTAACTGAAGTCATTGTTGCTGACAAATTAAATGATTTACCTTGCTTTGCCTTTGCAGGCACCTTTGCGACAGCAATTGTCGAGCTGGTAAATCCCTGGGCGATAAGTGCGCTTTGAACCGACTTGCATGACGTCGTTGTAAATCCGGCAGCTTTAGCTTTGAGCAAAGTGAAGCAGGCGTTGTTCATTGCCCTGCCAAAATCAAAATAATTCGCAGTCGCCGTCAAATTACTTGTGGTTGCAAAAACAAGTTGAGACATACGGACGGTCCCCAAACACTCGCTTGGATCATCACACAGATCATTTACGGTCACAGAATTCGCGTTAGAACCAAGCCCGGCGATCTTAACTTTGCCAACAGTTCCGCCATTAGCAAGTAAAAAGGCCAATCGATTAACTGGGCCGTTGTTGACATGGGCCTTATTTTTCTTGTCCCATCCCTTATCAATTTTCTTTACGGTTGGTTCACGTAGTTTTCGAATGTAGCCAAATGAGTAGTCCTCGCCTATTGTCCACGCGGGGTCTGCGGCTTCGCCAGGAACTACATTCAATTGATCCATTGCTTCGCCAAAGATGTCTGATACGGCTTCACTTAATGCTGCCGTTTCGGAGTCATCAGCCATCGCGGATTGAAACGCCAGAGCAAAGGAAACACCATGTGCAAGTTCGTGTGCGATTACATCGTCGCTATTCTCATAATCTCTGCCTAGAAAAATTGCTCTACATGCACCGGATCTGCATTCATTGGAGCTCCAGGGAACCCAGAATGCATTTCCATAGGGGCAAGGCCATCTTCTCGTCCCGGAGTCGTCAATGTAGGTAGCACACACGTTTATGAAAGCACTGATGCGTGGGGTCAGATCACCATTAACAGATTGTGAAATGTTACCCAAGTATTTTTCTTCACTAATGTCTTGGCCAAGAACAGAATCGAAATACTGCAAGGTCCTGATGATGTTCTGATTTGCCAATTCTGTCGTGGGCGCGCCCTTGCCGAAAGTGTCTGTCCCACATAACGGATAACCACGCGTTAGTAGTTGACTGTTGTCTACGTACCAATATCCTTCCCGATCTAAAACACCAACTGGTAACTCATAACCGGGAGTCGACATATCAGCCTGAAGATCACAAACAAATGGTTCCGTCGTTATGTGACGAACAAATGGCAGCGTCGATAGAACTTGCTTTCCGTCTTGAGAAAGAAATGTCATTGAAATAGATGTGACATCATTCAATACTGAAGTTGATGCCCGCCAAGCTAAATATTTGCCACTTGGAACATCATCAACTAATGCGCTATCAACAATCACCAGTTCTATATCAGAAACCTTGACTTGATCTCTGGATATTCCCAACCTCTGTGAAAGCCTTGATTTCAGAATGGCAGTTGCTTGTGATTTGGTGATTACCGCTTTTGAAACTCCAAAATAATCTGAAATGGATTTCGTGTAAGACAACAGGGATCCATCTTTATTGACCGTTATAGCTAGCAATGAGTTTGCTACTTCAACGCCAGCTATTCTCTGCACAAATCTCACAACGGAAATTCCGGCAACGCCATCAATTGCTAAAGATGGCTGAAATTGATTTGGATCGACACCCCAACTGGCAGCGTTAGCATTTAAATGAGTTCGCGCAGCCTTGACGGCATCGTGTTCAATACGACCAAGTGACTCCGGGCTAGTTACTACCTCTGACTCATACAATGAAGCAGCTGTTTGGGTCGGATTTGGACCAGACATAGCATTTGCTGGCTGGGTTGATACAAGTCCAGCGACTAGCGCAAAACTCATCAGGAAAAGTCCAAACCTTTTTACCCTGAGGAAGTTGCTCACATCCCTAATCTATGTCAGGCATAGACAAAACCTAACCCACCTAAATCCAAGAACTGCCCAAGAATCTATGTTGCGATAGTCTGCAATTACCCATAATTTAGGCCCATTCACTGGGTGTTTACGAAGGCGATCAAAAATGAGCGATTCAATAACCTTGCGATTAGTAGTAGGTCTGGCTATCACGGTGGTGCTTTCAGCCCTTGCCTTGAAGCGCGTATGGTTTTTGATTCGATTAGTCCGCAGCGGTGAGCCAGCTGTAGATCGCACTGCACAAAAACGGGTTCGCGTTAAAGCCGAAGTCGTTGAAGTTTTTGGCCAAAAGAAACTTTTGGCTTGGACGGTTCCTGGCATTGCTCACGTTTTGGCATTCTGGGGATTCATAGTTTTGTCATTAACAATTGTGGAAGCCTTTGGTGCGTTATTTGACTCGGAATTTTCAATTCCAATTATTGGACGCTCTCCGATTGTGGGTTTTGCAGAAGACCTGTTTTCAATCTTTGTTGTAATCGGTATTGCGATGTTCGCTATTATCCGACTTTTTAGAAATCCGGTAAAGATGGGCCGAGAATCACGATTCTATGGTTCACACACAGGTGCAGCCTGGTTTGTACTTTTCATGATCTTCAATGTGGTTTGGACTCTGCTTTTGTATCGCGGTGCGCAATACAACGTAAGCACAGAACTTGGTACAAACAATTTCCCATTCATGGCTGGTGGTGCGTTTGCATCAGAAGCGACTGCAAGCTTTCTGCAGCCACTTGGCCTGCAGGTAAATGAGTGGCTAGAGATGATTGGCATTTGGCTAAACATCGGAGTAATTCTTGGCTTTTTAGTTTTGGCACTTCATAGCAAGCATTTACACATTGGTGCAGCGCCACTTAACGTGCTTTTCAGTCGTCGACCAAATGCACTTGGTCCACTACTTCCAATTTATTCAGGTAAAGAAGTTTTAGATTTTGAAGATCCAGCTGACGATGCAATCTTTGGTCGCGGAAAAATTGAAGACTTTACTTGGAAAGGCAACTTAGATCTTTTAAGTTGCACTGAATGTGGTCGTTGCCAGGATCAATGCCCTGCTTGGAACACCGGTAAGCCACTAAGTCCAAAACTTATGATTATGGATCTTCGCGATCACTTGTTTGCAAAAGCTCCATACATTCTCGCTGGCAGCGATGACTCAAAGCTTGAAGGAATGAGCGCTGCAGTTCAAGCCGAAGTAGCTCGTCCTATGGTTGGATCGCGCTCTGATGATCCAAATGCATTAACTGATGGTTACGACGCAACGGGACATCGCTCAAGTGAAGGCGCTGTTATTGATTACGATGCGCTTTGGTCTTGCACATCTTGTGGTGCCTGTGTTCAACAGTGTCCAGTCGACATTGAACACGTCGATCACTTCATGGATCTTCGTCGCCATCAAGTACTCGTTGAATCTGAATTCCCGGCCGAACTTAACGGACTGTTCAAAAACCTGGAAACCAAGGGAAATCCATGGGGAATGAACACCGGTGGACGTTTAACTTGGATTGAAGAAGTTGAATTCCCAGTTCGGGTATTCGGTATGAACGGCGAAGACAAAATCCCCGCCGATGTGGAGTATCTATTCTGGGTTGGTTGTGCTGGTGCATACGACGATCGCGCAAAGCGAACCACCAAGGCAGTTGCTGAATTACTGCACACTGCAGGCATTGAGTTCATGGTTCTTGGAGAAGGCGAAACCTGTACTGGAGATCCTGCCCGTCGCGCTGGAAATGAATTCTTGTATCAAATGCAAGCTGCCCAAAATGTTGAGGTGCTAAATGAAATTGGCGCCCGACGAATTGTTGTAACGTGCCCTCATTGCTTAAACACAATTGCACGTGAATACCCACAAATCGGTGGTGACTATGAAGTAGTGCACCACACAGTTTTACTCAATCAACTAGTTACTGAAGAACGCCTAACTATGTTGACCCCAGAAGATGAAACTGTGACGTATCACGATCCGTGTTACTTAGGTCGTCACAACAAGATCTACATGCCGCCACGTGAGTTGATTACAAACATGCCTGGCATCAATTTGGTGGAAATGGATCGCAATAAAGAAAAGTCTTTCTGCTGCGGTGCTGGTGGTGGCAGAATGTGGATGGAAGAATCCATCGGAACTCGCGTCAACATGAATCGTGGCGATGAAGCTTTATCGACAGGTGCAACCAAAATTGCAGTTGCGTGTCCGTTCTGTTCTGTGATGTTAAATGACGCAGTTACAGTCCGCGGTCAAGAAGCCGGAGGCGATCCAGCAGCTGAAGTTGTAGACATAGCTACATTGCTTTTGGATCGGGTCAAACGCTAGGAAATTACAGTCCTATGAAAGTTTGCATGCGATCGACTTGGTGTCGGTCCACGCTGACCTTGGTATCTGGATCCGTAAACACTTGAACCGTATGGATGTTCGGCGTCAGAACTCATTTGGAAAAAGCACACTTGGCCAATCTTCATTCCTGGGTAAAGCAAAATCGGCAAGGTAGCAACGTTTGCAAGTTCCAAAGTTACGTGGCCCGAAAAACCAGGATCGATAAATCCTGCAGTTGAGTGAGTGAGTAACCCAAGTCGTCCCAAACTTGATTTGCCTTCAAGGCGGGCTGCGATGTTAGTCGGCAACGTCACAACTTCATAAGTACTGCCAAGAACAAACTCACCTGGATGCAAAACAAATGGTTCGTCGCCATTTGCTTCAACTTCGCGGGTTAAATCTGGTTGCTCCACGGAAGGATCGATGTGCGGGTAGCGATGATTTTCAAACACTCGGAAGAATTTATCCAGGCGAACATCAATACTTGAAGGCTGAACCATTGCTGGTTCGTATGGGTCTATTCCAACCCGGCCCGACTCGATTTCAGTCTTTATGTCTTTGTCAGATAACAACACGTGATCAAGATTACTCAAAGCCTCGTTCGGATATGCCAACAGGTCTAATTATCTGAAAAACCCAATGCAGGTATGGCGTAATAGCAGCGCGGCACCTCTCAAAGGCCCACAATGCGATTCGATTCCCGCTACCCGCTCGCGTAATCTAAAGGTATGTCTAAATCCCAGCGCATTATTGGATCAGTCTTGTTGGCCAGCCTTGGCACATTCATGCCCATCGCTTTTGCATCAGCTCATACTGATTTAGTTAGCAGCTCACCCAGCGCAGATGAGATTGTAAATGCGTCCCAAGAATCTATTTCAATCACATTCAGCGAACCACCACTAGTTGAAGGTGCGGCAATCGTTGTTTTGAATTCGAATGGCGAGATTCTAGATTCCCCAGCTCCAATCCTTGACGGAGCGAGCCTTTCAATTCCTTGGCCCGCTCAATTAACTCCTGGGCAAATTGCTGTTCAATGGCGAGCCACTGCAGATGATGGTCATGTAATAAGTGACGAGTTTGGTTTTAACTACACCGCAGCTGCTGAAGGTGGCATGGCACCAGGTACTTCAGATAGCGCAGTCCCAACCGATCCAGCAGCCACGGAAGCTCCCGTTGCGATGCCACTTGCAGCAGATGATTCTGCTGCTGAAAGTAGCAACAACTTAGTGGTCGGAATTGCCATTGTGTCCTTAGTTGGATTAGTTGCAGCTGGTATGTTCCTTCGACGCAGTAAGTAACAGCTTATGAAGGGTTTTATTGCTCGGCTGGGGATATTCCTGCTTGCAATAATTTCATTCTCATCTGCACTTATATATGGAGGAGCCGCTTGGGCTCCGCTTCCAGAAGGAATTCCAGATTCTGGTCAAGCAACAAGTTGGGCTCTGCAGTTGGCCGTTCTGGCGCACGTAATCCTTGGACTTCGAGTTTTCGGATTACTTGTGACCTGGACTTTTATTGCACCAACTTCTAGCGAAACAATTTCGCGCGAAGGTCGTGCCACAGTCTTACATGCAAGTTCAATCGCAGCGCTTTGGTCTTTGTCTGCAGTTGTAGCCGGATTAACCACCATGGCAAATGTTTTAGGTGTTCCTTTTAAAGATGTCTTTCGTAAAGGGTTTATTGCTACGTACTTGATGTCCCTGCCACCATCTAGAAGTTACCTAATCACAGCTCTCTTCGCTCTAGCTATTGCTATCGCAGGAATATTTCTCGTTTCACTAAATTCAATTTCACTGCTGGCCGCGCTCGCTGGGGCTGGGATTGCTGCGCCACTTTTGAATAGTCACGCTGCATCTCTGGGTAGTCACTCGTTGGCACTTACCTCATCAGTTGCGCATGGGTTGGCAATGAGCGCATGGGTTGGCTGTCTTTGGGCAGTTTCTAATTTTGTTAAAGCTAAGGACCTCAAAGTTGTTGCTCGCTTTTCTGCGTTAGCTGCAACCAGCGTTGCAGTTCTGGCAATTTCAGGTTTGGCTGCTGCTTTTGCCAGACTTGATTCTTTTAGTGATCTTTGGCTAAGTCGTTATGGGCAACTTGTGGTTTTAAAGACCATATTCTTTGCGATACTCATGATCCTGGCAATTCAAATTCGAGCAAGGCTGACTTCAACAGGCAGTGTTAAAAAGTTTTTATCTCTTGAAGTCCTGATTATGGCAATCGCAATTGGTGTTGGCGTCGCACTTCATTCCACACCAATGAGTCGAGTGTCGGCGCCGCTCAATTCTGCTGGCGAAGAAATTCTTGGCTTTGCATATCCGCCACCTCCAACACTTTCCACAATTATCTTTGGCTGGAATCCGGAGTGGTTCATGCTAACTATAAGTTTGGTTGCAGCAGCCCTTTACACACTCGGGTTGATTCGGATAAGGCGAAACCAAATTAAGTGGAGCCTGCTTCGCACGATTTCATTCATGGTTGGAATTGGTTTGGTTATTTGGACAACTAACGCGGGAATCAGTATGTATTCGAAGGTTTCATTCGAGTATCACATGATCCAGCACATGACTCTTTCCATGATTGCTCCGATATTTATTGTTTTAAGTACACCGATCACATTGGCACTTCGCGCTCTTCCAGCCCAAAAAACTTCGGATCACAGAAGTCTTCGGGAATGGATTTTGGCCCTACTTCATAGTGGGTATTCAAAGTTGATTACACATCCACTTATGGTTTTGGCTATTTTTACGTTTGGTTTGTATGGCTTGTACTTCACGCCACTGTTTGCCACATTGATGGCAAGTCATACTGGGCATATCTTCATGGAACTTCACTTCTTGATTTCTGGCCTGTTGTTCTCTTACGTTGTGATTGGCGCCGATCCAAGTCCTCGAAATGTTCCGTATTGGGCCAGACTGATGATTGTGCTGGTTGGTCTTTCACTTCATGCATTCTTTGCAATAGCCATCATGCAGTCCAGTGAACCAATCGGCGTTGACTGGTACATCCAAGTTCAACCGCCGTGGATTCCGGATTTGCTCGCAGATACCACGGCTGGTGGCAGTATCGCCTGGGCACTTGGTGAAATTCCAACTTTCTTACTTCTGGTAATCGTGGCAGTTATGTGGTCGCGCAGTGATACGCGCTTAGCCAAACAAATTGATCGTGCAGCTGATCGCGATGGCGATGCAGATCTAAAGGCTTATAACGCGCAACTTGGTGCACTAAATGATCGAGACAACGCGACTAACGAATAAACCGATCTTTTTGGAATGGGTGTTCGTTTCTAAATTGAACTACTTGAGATAAGTCAATCTCGGCATAAAGAACTTCTTCGGTAGTGCCAGCTTCTGCAACAATCTCGCCACGCGGATTCACAACCATAGAATGCCCGCCCAACATGACGCTTCCATTTGGACCAACTTCATTGCAAGCAATTACCCAAGCTTGGTTTTCAATCGCCCTTGCTTGGTTTAACACTCGCCAATGGTTGATTCGAGGTGTCGGCCAACCCGAGGTAATCAAAATTGTTTCTACACCTTGATCATTCATCCCTCGGAACAATTCTGGGAAGCGCAAGTCATAGCAAATTGCCAACCCAACATGACCTACTGGGGTTTCTTTTGCGGTGACAATTTCAGTTCCACGATTAAGCAAGATTGCTTCGCCATGATCAAATCCATAGAGATGCATTTTGCGATAAAACTTTACGATCTCACCGGCTGGATCAATTAAAACTGCAGTGTTTGCCATTCCACCATCAGGCAGTCGTTCTACAAACGAGCCACCGTGTAACCAAAAATTTCCAGACTTCGCGTGAGCCTGAAGTGCTGTAACCAACTCGCCATCTCGCGGCTCGGCATAAATATCTAGTACGCCTGTGTTGAAAGCTCCGATATTCCAAAGTTCCGGAAGCACTACGAGTTCACAATTACCCTTTTGCTTGGCGACTAACTCAAGAACGCGTGGGATTCTTGCTTCCGGCGATTCAGAGTCACTGACATCAACTTGCAGTAGTGCTACCCGGTTCATGGATTCAGTCTATTGAAAGTGACTTAGTAGAGAAGTGCAGTTCTATATATCTAGAACCAATGTGGAACCAACCCCGCGCGAAACGCACGGATACATAACGCCAATTGCGTCTTTGTCTTCATCACTCATCACAGAATCAAGATGCACTGGCTGACCTTTAAGAACCCGAACTTCGCAGGTGCCGCAGACTCCTTCACCACAGGATGAAATCAATGCGCCACCATTTTCATTTAAGGCGTCTAGTAATGACTCATCTTTCCCAACCGAGATTGTCTTATTGGATCGTGAAAGGGTAACTTCAAACGCTTCCACAATTGCATCATCACTACGATCAACTGCACTAAATCTCTCATAGTGAAGACGATCCACTGGAACCTTAGAAACTAGAGCATCAAGTAACGGTTCTGGTCCACAAACATAAACATGTCCATTAAATCCAGCAAGCACTGCATCTAGATCAGCTCGGCCACCTTGCTCATCATCAGCATGAACTATGACTCGATCACCGAACATCTCCAACAGTTCAGTTGCGTACGCCATAGATGCGCGAGAGCGACCAGTGTAAAGCAGCCGCCATTGTCTGCGGCTTGGTAATGACTCAATCATTGCTTTAATCGGAGTGATTCCAATTCCACCGGCAATAAATAGATATTCACTTGATGCTTCGAGTTCAAAGTGATTATGTGGGCCAGAAACTTCAATGGTCATGCCAGCTTTTAAATTGTTGTGGACATAGCGACTGCCACCTCGTGACTGTGGTGATTCCAAAACTGCAATCGAGTACTGTGATCTATCTGCAGGGTCGCCGCAGAGTGAATACTGTCGCTTCAGTTCTCCTGGTAAGTGCAGAGTTACGTGAGCCCCGGGAACCCAAGGATCCAAATTGGATCGATCTGGCAGCACAAAATCAAAACCCAGAATTCCATCGGCCAGTGGAGTTACCCGATTAACCAAAACACTATGCATGTTCTCTAGGTTTTGATTTGCTCGGCGACCTTCAACGGTTGCAGCCAAAGTTTTAGCAGATTTAGGAAACAGAATTCTCACAATCAAGGCAACTGTCGTCAGAGTTATCAGAGTCAGCGCTGTGATTCGATAAGCCCAGGCGCGAACATCAGTTCCAGACCAACCTGCGTGGAATGAAACTAATAACACCAATACGTAGCTTGAATAATGAATTGCTTTCCAATATTTTCTTGGCAATTTCTTCATCATTAAGGATGTGGTCTGGACTGCAATCAGAATGTAGGTACAAATCACACCAAGTGCCATTGGCCAACCACCTAACCAGGCGATCTTTTGGTATTGCGAATGAAAAGGAATAAACAAATCCTGCAAGGTAAAGGCTGCATATTCGTCAATGAACAACGAGACCATGTGAATTCCAACAAATACCACGGAGAGTCCAGCTAGCCATCTATGTAAATCCAAGAGCCAACCTGGGTTGTCTTTAGGTTTCATTACCCGAGTAGCTAGCAGGATTCCCCAAGTGACACTAATGACCATTAATGCCCACGCAATAATTGCGCTCGCTCGAGTTACGTACCACCAAATTGCTGGATCTAACATGAATATGTTTCCCAATTCTTTGAAGTGTGAACTTGATTCGTGTCATCAACAATTAGTGCAGCAACGCCTAAAGAATCTATTCGCGCTATTCCATCGCGCATTCCCAAGATAACGCACATTTTTGCTAAAACTTCCGCTTGCGAAGCGTTCTGAGCTATAACTGTTGCTTGCAAAACATCAGATTCTGAACTCTTGTGGGTACGGGGATCAATAATGTGGTGCGCAGTATCGTTTTTCCATCCCATTGGGCTCGAAGTTGCTAATCCGCCACGGCTTAGCAACACAGACGCGATAAAAGTATCAACATTCGTTGGATCCGAAATGTTGACTTTCCACCCAGCAGCATCTGATGCCATCCCTTTAACGGCAACATCTCCACCTGCAAAGACTGCAACACCCATCGCCCCAAGTTGCATTGCATAATCACTCATTAAATCTGCCGCAAGTCCTTTGCCAATTCCGCCGGCATCAAGGGCAACGCCACTTGGCACCGAAACTGACTTTGCATCAAGATCAATTACGACATCTGATAAGTCTGCGGAGATCGTGGAATTGGAATACCAATTCGTTACATTCTCAGGATTTGCTCGACTTTTAGCGAAACCTAAATCGATCAAATTGCCAAGAATGTTTGCACTATAGAGTCCTTGGGTTAGATCAAATCCTAGTTTCATTTCGCTAACTAATCGAAGTGTTGCATCACTAACTTCACGCATAGAGTCAGGGTTGTTATTAAGGAGCATTACTTCTGAAGTTGGAATGAATCGAGACCATTTACTTTCCAGTTCATTAGCTAGTGAATAAACCGCATCGCAAATTGATTCATCCGCACCAACTAATACACAAAAGAAACTAGTTCCCATGGCTTGGAAATCAATTCGCTGAGTTTGCGTAGCCGAGTCTTTGTTGGTTTTGATAACGAAATCCTCTAAATCTTAGTTAGAACGTATCCGTAACTAGCATTCTTGCAACTTCCCGAAGATGTTGGATTTTCTGTTTTGCCTCCAGGAGACATGCAGGTGTAAACAACAGTTGGCGCTGGCGCGGCTGGTGCTACTGCATCTGTAGTTGGCGCTGCAGGTACAACTGGTGTAGCTGGGGCAACTTTTGGCGCAGCTGGTGCCTTTGTTGCATTTGATTTCGCAGGAGCTGAAGTAGTGCCATTTTTTGCGGGCGCAGTGGGAGCAATTGTTGCAGCCGGAGTTTGCGCAGTTGCAGGACTAGTAGTAGTCGGTGCGGCGGCGACAAGATTTCCATTTGCATCAAAGGTTGCCTGCTGGACTGGCACGACATTTGCATCTACAACATTCGCAACTAAATCTGCTTGATGCGTATTCCAAGCAAAACTGGTCACGACACTTACGAACG
>Ga0114968_10003419_pt1 | contig 11921 bp, 28 predicted proteins | sample M_130807_EF_Meta_FD_87020 | JGI IMG/M metagenome (GOLD analysis project Ga0114968, IMG submission 87020) | Freshwater microbial communities from Lake Montjoie, Canada to study carbon cycling - M_130807_EF_MetaG | ecosystem: Environmental > Aquatic > Freshwater > Lake | place: Lake Montjoie... | reverse complement strand
GTCAAGACGTTCCCGCTGAACACCCTCAAGAAGACGGCGACCGGCACCGCGCTCGCCCCAGGCAAGGACGCGAGCGTTCGGGTCAGCTACGATCCCTACCACGCCGGCTTTTTCTTTCGAGAGGACACCGGAAAGTCCGTCGCAGACGCTCCGCTCGTCGTCGTCGCGCCCGCGGGCGTGTATGCGGCAAAGCCCTCGGCCCTCCGCGGGTTCGCCGGCCTCGGCGCGCTGCTCGGTGAGTGGCCCACCGAGGTCGATCCCGATCGCTGGAACGGTTGAGCCGTCAGTCGGACAGCACGAGCTTCGTACCGTGCTGAACGACCTCGCGCGGGTTGCGCGTGCAGCCGTACTGCCAGGGCTCCCAAGCCTCGAGCACGTCTGCGACGATGCCCCCCTTTGCGACGCGCGCTTTCGCGAGGATGCGCTCCGCGACGGTGAGGGGGCTGCCGTTGCGGAGCCCGATCAGGATTGCGCGAGCACGCCTCTGCGGCAGCCCGTAGTCGTGGGCCTGTAGCTGGAGAGCGGCGAGCCGGTAGCCGCGGAACGCTTTCATGTACGCGGGCAGGAACTTGCCGCCTTCATGGGAGAAGAGTTCGCGGGCGTTCTCGAGGAAGAACGCCTCGGGCTCTATCTCCGAGATGATCCGGGGCATCGAAGAGCACTTGTCGCGGGGGTCGAGCACGCCTCCGCGGGTCCCGCCCGAGGAGTAGGGCTGGCATGGCGGGCCTCCTGCGAGGAGTCCGATCTGCCCCTTGATTCGGGACCATTGAATATCGTCCACGTCGGAGCACAGCACGCGATTCGGGGGGAACTGGTGCTTGAGGGCGAGACACGCGACGGGCCAGCTATCCACCAAGGTCACCACGTCGAAGCCCGCAGCTTGGAGTCCGAGGGCAGACCCGCCCCCGCCCGCGAACAGTTCGACCGCGTTGCGTTTCTTGATGGAGGGCTTGATCGCTGCGGCGATAACCTCCGAGATCTTGGGAGAGAGCGCATTGCCGGCGAGTTCGATGCGCTTGGACTCAGGCACGACGCCCCGCAGCCAGTCCGGGTCGAACCCTTGGATCGCGACGACCTCGTCCCCGGTGAGGGCGCGGATCTTCTTGCCGTTCTCGGAGATGACGAACCGCTCCTGCGGCGAGCTGGACCAGCTCTTGAGCACGGTGCTCGAGGGCAGGGGCGCGCATTGCGGCTTGTGGTTGGGGTCAAGCGCGGTTCGTTCGGTCCACTTGGGCATCAGACGTTCTCGGTGCTCTTGTGCGGGGGAGGAAGGGACACGAAGCGGTCACGATCTCGTGATGGCAGCAGCGACACCAACGCGCTGATCTGCTGACGTGCCTGGGCGAGTTCCGAGATCGCTCGATCAAACTGGCCCTGCACCTCGGTTAGCTGGCGAACGAAGTCGGCGCTGCGCTTCTCGCACTCAGCCACCTCGTTTCGCAACTCATCGATGCGCTTGTCCTGCGCGTCCAGACGCTCTCGCAGTTGTGGAACGACTGCGGCAGCGCCCTCCTCTCGGATCTCAGCATGATGACCGGAAGCGATCGTCTGAGCCCTGCGTAAACCAACAACCGCCACGATGACACCAGAGACAGGGCCGATGAAGTCTTGCCAGTCCATCTGCCGAATCTACGGGGCAGTCGCGCGTGCGCTATCGCGACTGGCACCGAATGCTTGCGGCAGCGGGAGGGCCTCCCCGCAAGAGCCTCGACGCGCGGGACTTCCCCCCTTCTTTCGCGCGTCGGGGCTCGCTCTTTCACGTACCCCTTGCGCGGTGTGGTACAGGTGGGCTACGAACGTGCTCCGTGACGCTCGAGGCCGAAAAGACGTTGCTGTCGTTGTTGCGCGTGGCGTTCCCAGACGCCCGCAGCCGCCCCACCCCGCAGCTCGCTCGTGCTGTGGGCGCGGCTCTTCCTGTTGTCGCCCAGGTGCAGCTCTTCGGCACGGTGCTCGACGCCCCGGCGCTTGATGAGGCCACGTCGCACCCGTCGCACCCTGCGTGGGTGCTGGACTACTGGGTCGCGAACACGCTGCACACGCGGTACGGCAAGGGGGCGCACTCGTTCGCCGCGCCTCAGTTGTTGGTTCGGACTGCGTTGCCGCCGCACGGGGTGAGGGACCAGGGCACGGTGATCGGCGTCGTGCGAGGCGCGGACCATCTTCTGCCCTCGGTCGAGGCGTGGAACGCGAAGTATCACCAGCGGCTCGGCTGGCTTGCCGGCCGGGTCGAACTTCTGTCGAGCGCGCGTTGGCGCGGGATGCTCTTCGGTTCGGTCGCTGTGTACCTCGCGCACGCTGAGACGGGGGACGTGCGCGCTTACGCGCTCGAGGGCGGGCTCGCGACGGGCGAGCCGGCTGTGGCGTGGCTGTCGGGCCCGACGCGGGAGTGGTTCGCAGCGCAGTCCTGGCACCAGCCCAGTTCGGTGTCGTCGCTGCGTCACGTCTACGAGGCCCAGGCGCGCATCGAGGGCGGGGTGGCGAGGGAGATCTCGATCAACGTCAGGCCGAGCGAATACGTCCGCGAGCCGGTCGTCCGGGTGCGGTCGTCGCTGTCGAGGGTGGACGACGCCTCGCAACTCGTCCCCGCGAGCCCTGCGACGATGGTGGCCGAGTCTGTGATGCGCGTCGCTGCAATCTTGGACGCAGAGGGCCGCGCCGAGGGGGCCGCGAAAGTTCTCGCAGAGTTCGGCCGGGAGTTGCCGTGGTCTGTGCCGCCGAGGGTGAGGGAGTGATGGAGCGCGAAGAGGTGCGCGTGGATGACGGGCGCGCGTGGCTGCACGACACGGAGGAGGACGAATGACAGAGCGCAAGCGAAAGCACCGCTTCAAGGCCGAGCCCGTGGGTGTCGTGGACCCGAGCCCGAACCGCTCGCAGGAGTTTGCCACGACCGACGACGAGCGTCTTTTCGCACGAGCGCACCTCCGAACGCAGCAGGCGTTTCTCGGAAAGGTCACGCCGCGTGCCGCTTGCTTGACGGTCTTCGGCGCGGCCCTGCTTTGCGTCGAGGCGGGCATCGAGGTGTCTAAGGCACTCGATGCCTTCAAGGCCGAGTACGAACGGGTGTCGAAGGAGTTCGACAAGTTGGGGCCGCCGAGGGTGAGGGAGTGATGGAGCGCGAAGAGGTGATCGAGTTGCTGTGGGACAGCGTGCCGGCGCTACTGGTCGTTGCAATCGCCCTGCTCGTGTTGTGGGGCACCCCATGAGCGCATCGTGGTTCTTTCGCCACCAACTTTCGGTGCCGCCCTTCGCGGCGTGCCAGCGTTCGGCCCCGATGTGTTCGTACTGCCGCGGAGACGGTGCGGCGTTTGGCGCGGTCTGCCCTGCGTGTGACGGCGACGGCACCGAGCCCGCGGCCCTGATGACGAGAGAAGAGGACGATGAGCGTGCTTGACGGTCCCGGTGAAGGAACGTGGTCCGTCTTCGCCCTCAAGGTCGTGCAGGAGCGCGAAGAGCTTCGCTTCAAGCTCGATGAAGCTGTGCGCGAGCGCGACGTGCTGCTCGAGGATAACGAGCGGCTCCTGTCGGACTTGCACGACGCACTCGACAGGGTCGTGGCCCAGGACGACCGCCGTGAACGGGAGCACGAGGCGCTACTTGAGACGGCGCAGAAGGCACTCGCACACGCCCGCCGTGTTGTTCGCGAGCGCGACGAAGCCCTGGCTCAGGTTTCTCGCCGCGAACGGGAGCACGAGGCGCATTGTGAGGCGTTGACGGCGCGGTGCGAGGCTGCGGAGGCCGAGGCCGCAAAGATGAGGGAGAAGGAGTGAAACGCTTCGCCACATGGTCCTCTGTGGCCTTCCTGCCCGTCGTCGTGGTCCTCGCCTTCGCCCACAACCTTCTCGCGCTCGTGTACGCCGCGTCGTTCGTCGTCACGGTGGCCTACCATGCGAGCCGGGAGCGACGGTGGCGCAAGCTGGACCACACGCTCGCCTGGGGCGTGGTGGCATCGAACGCGTGGCTGGCAATCCAGACCCGCAGCGTGGCCTGGACACTCGCGGGGCTCGTGCTCGTGGTCTGGTCCCTGTGGTTCTACGTGGGGGCCAAGCGGGGAAGGTACAGCGTGCGCCACGGTCTGTGGCACCTGTTGAGCGGAACTGCGTGCTTCTGTTTTGCGTGGGGAGGGTGTTGACGATGACGGACGACCGGGAAGAATTTGTCGCGTTGCTGGAGGGGCAACTCGCGGACGCTTGGACCAATTTGGACGCTTACAAGGCCGAGCGGGATGAGGCGAGGGCGCAGCTAGAGCAGATCGAAAACATCGTCTGCGGGGAGGTTTCCCCCTCTCGGACGTGTGAGGACCTCGTGTCCGAGGTGCGCCGTGCGGATGCACGTTGGGAGAGGTCCGCGGCTGTGTTCGACGTGGCAGTCCGCTTCGCCCAGGAGGCCAGACACGTCCGCGAGATCGAGAGGCAACGCGCGAAGGCCGGCGACCTCGATGCGATCGGCAACGTCGGATTGATTGCGGAGCATCACCGAGCAATGGCGGCTCTCGCTACCGCGGAGCAAGACCTCCTGATCGAGGTCGATGCAATCGTGCAGGGAAGGGGATGAACGTGACGAAGAAGAAGGCGACGAAGAAGGAAGCGACGCAGGAAGAGCCCACGATTCCGGTGGCGAACCTCATCGCGTGGCTTTTCAACTGGGAGAACAAGTTCCACTCCGACGAAAAGGCAGCGGCGAAGGGCAAGCTCTGGTCGGCAGCCGAGGAGTACAAGGTCCGCGGGTCCACCGTGGATATGCTCATCGCCTCGCTGGAGCGGGGGGAACTGGGATGAAGCGGCCTTCGGCGCGGGCTCCCAAGGCATCGAGCAGCTCGTCGCTCCGCGAGACGGTGCGCGCCGTGCTCGACGCGCGGAGCGAGCTGGAACTCAACGTGCGCGAGGACCGGGTCGTGCTCGAGGGGGCCCTCGTGGAGGCTCTGCGTGCGCGGCCCGAGGCTGCGTACCTGCGCCACCTGTTCTCGCACGCGCCCAACGCCGGCACCCGCATCGTGGTCATGCGTGAGATCGGCGGGCTGCACGAGGGCCATGCGCTCGACGCCGCGGCCCGCCTCGCTGGCGTAGGAGACGACGTGTGATGCGCCTTCGCCTCGTGCCGCAGCCTGAGAGCGACGAACAGACCGACGCGGTGCTCGTGTTCGGATGCGCGGCGTGTCCGTTCCATCACCTCGTGTCCGAGGCCCGCGGCGACTGCGAAGAACTCTACCCGCGGTGCTTCCTGTCGGGAGAAAGCGTCAACCCGCACGCTGAGAAGGCACCGAAAGGGTGCCCCTTGAGGGTCGCGAGCGTCCATGTGAGCCTCGGAGCGCACGCATGAGGACCCCAAATTGGGCCCTCAACGCGCCTCCGATTACTGTTGCCAAAACGGTGGTAAACCCTTATTTTTATTGGGAATCCTACGCTAGCCGAGAACCCACGTTCTCGGCAACGCAAAACTCGATCTGGGTCCTAAATTTGGACCTTTCGGAGGCCCTTTGAAGACCCACTACGCCGGCACGGTGTCGAGCGACACGAGCGATATCTCCTACAGCTACAACTCTGAGGACCCCGATCTTCAGCTTTCTTTCGACTTGGCGCAGGGTTCCATGCGGAGCGTGCCGGTCGTTTTCCATGTGCGCGCGACGCGGGGCCGTCGCCGCGAGCTGGCGGCTGCGCTGCGCTTGCTCGCGAAGGGGCTCGAGCGGGACGTGCCCGAGGCCGAAAGGTGATAGCCGAAACCTACGGGGAGGAATGGCGTCGGCGGGCGCGGGCGCAGCAGAGGCTGACGCGCGACGAACGCCTCGCCTGGGCTGACGAGCAGGAGTGGGCCGAGGAGTTCGCTGTCGAATGCGAGGCTCTCGATTCGCTCGTGGGCATGATGGTCACGACCTCTCGCCGGCTCGATCGCGTGGACGGTGGAGTGGTGGACCAGGGTGCTCGTCTGTTCGTCCGCGCTCGGTTCCGCAACCGTCTGTTGTGCGAGTCGTCGCTGCTGGGTCTGCTGCTGTTGCGTCTGGGTTGGCTCACCGAGGGACGGGCTGCGCTCGATGAAGCGCGGAGGGTGGTAGCGTGATCGGGTTCAATCTATCGGGGTGGGCTGTCGAGTCTTGGGACCCGCGCCCTTTGGCGCACGAGGTCGAGAACCTCCGCGCCACCCGGGACGGCATGGTGCTGCTGGCGAGGTCGATGCAGCGTGCGTCGGGGCCGACGTATATCCAGGCGACGTTGACGCGGGCCAAGCCCCCGCTGTCCCGAGGTCTGGTCGCGAAGGTCCTCGCGAGCGTGCTCCCGAGGTCCCGGTGGGCGCGTCGCCGGGGCAGCGAGCTGTGGGTGACGATCTTGCCCGAGGTGAAGCCGTGAGCGCAGAGAAGAAGCCGGGGCGTGGCGAGACGCTGTTGATGCTGTCCCCCGCGGACCTCGTCGTCATCGGCGTGGACACGCCGCACCAGCGTGGGCAGCACGTCCTGTGGGATATGCGGGCGTTCCTGCCGCTCGAGGAGGCCCTGGTCGAGAGCATCCGCGAGCACGGTGTGCAGAAGCCGGTGTTCGTTCGTCAGGGCGAGGACGGACGGTGGGAGGTCGTGGACGGTCGTCGGCGCGTGATGCACGCGCGCGAGGCCAACCGCCGCCGGCTGTCGGACAGCGAGCCGCCTGTCGAGGTGCGGTGTCTGCCCAAGCGTGGCAGCGAGGCGCACCTCTACGGAGTGAGCCGGCTCGCCAACCGCGGCCACCTCGAGGAGGACCCGCTCCAGACCGCGCTCGCCGCGGCCCGTCTCGTGGAGCAGGGCCACTCGCGCTCGGTCGTCGCGGCGTACCTGACGTGCTCGACCTCGATGCTGGCGATCTACCTCGGCCTCCTGCAACTGCACCCGACGATCCAGGCCGACGTGTCGTCGGGCGTCGTGAGCCTCACAGCCGCCGCGAAGCTCGCCAGCTTGCCGCAGGACAAGCAGCTCGCGGCCTACGAAGCGATGAAGGCGGGCGGGCGGCTGACGGTGGCTGACGCAGCCGCTGCGAGGAACAAGCAGCGGGGGGCTGCTGCCCGCGCGCCTCTCTCGATCGTGGAGGCCCCGCCGAGCCGGCGCGCCATTCGTCGGATGCTCGAGCGTCCCGACCCCGGGCTCGCGCACCTCGGCCAGGACTTCTGGCTGGGGGTGCAATGGGTGATGGGCCTCCAGCCCACCTCTCGCATCAAGGGCATGGCTGCGGCCATTGCCCGCGCCTCACGGAGCCGCCGTGCTCATCGCGATTGACCCGGGGCGCAACGCCGGCTGGGCCGCGATCGACGGCAACACCCTGCACCTCGTCGGTTGCGGGCTCGTGCGCGACGACGGGCGCAGCGACACAGACCGGGGCCTCGCGCTCGCGCGGGGCATCCGCGAGGCCCTCGTCGCGCGCTCGCTGCCCGTGGACGGGCTCGCGATCGTCGTGGAGCGCATGGCAGCGTATGGGGCGAGCGACCCGAACGATCTGATAGGCGTCACGCTGTCGAGCGGCATCGCTGCCGGCAACCTCGCCACCGACAGGGTCGAGGCCGTGCCGGCCCGCGCCTGGAAGGGCAACGTGCCCAAGGGCATCACGCAGAGGCGCACCGCGGCCCTTCTCACCGACGCAGAGCGGGACCTCGTCGGTCACGAGCTGGCCGGCGAGCCCAAGGGTCTGCACCACAACGTCTGGGACGCGATCGGCATCGCGTTGTACGCAATACGGAGGGGAAGATGAGAAGCAGGACCTGTCGAGACTTCAAGAAGGGCACGCGGAACCAGACGGTGACCGAGCTGCTCGCCGCTGCCGAGGACGCGCCTATGGGCGGGCGGATTGTGGATGAGTGCCTCGCCCTCGCGAAGGTGCTGGTCGAGAAGAACGCCGCGTATGGGAACAGCGCACTCGAGCCCGTGCGCGTGTTCAGCCGTGCCAGCGCAGAGGAGCAGATCCTCGTGCGCCTGGACGACAAACTCTCCCGCCTCGCGAGGGGCTCCGCGGCCGGCGAGGACGTAGTCCTCGACCTCCTGGGCTACCTCGTCCTCCTCCGCATCGCACGCCGCGAGGGCAACCCGTGAAGAGCGTCAAAGCCGTCGTGGACGCCGCGCGCGTCGTCGCCCGCGCACACCTCGAGCTGCGCCGAGCGCACCGCGAGGGCGCTTCCGACAAGACGCGCGGAGCGAAGAGCCGCGCCCTCCGCGGGGCCTTGGACAAGCTCGTCCGCGCGTGCCTCGACCTCGACGCAGACCTCGCCAAGGCCCCGCCGAAGGCCGCGCCGGCTGGCAAGCCCTTCGACTGGACGGGCTTCCTGCGCGCAACCAAGGCAGGACTGGAGCTTCTCAAGGTCGCGCGCGACCCCTCAACGACCCCCGGCACGATGCGAGCTGCCGCCGAGGACTTCATCGAGGGCGAGATCATCGACTGAAAGACAAAGGCCCCGGGACTTTCGCCCCGGGGCCTTTGAATGAAGGCAGTCCCAGTCCCGCTTACGCAGGAGGCAGGTTGCGCTTGATCTCGCGGTTGTGCAACCCGTCGAGGATAGCCGCACCGAGCGTCGGCCCGCGACCCCGCCAAGAGTCGTACTGCACGCCCTTTTCCACAGCGAGGCGCAGGTTCGCAGCCGTGATCACGACCTCCCAGTAGCCAAGCACAGGACGGTGCCACGCCTGTAGCGAGGTCACGCCCACGTCCGAGAGCTTCACGTCGAGTCCGTCGATTGACATTACCCCTCCTCCTCAGTCAAGCGTGAACACAGCCGAGATTGACAGCCCAGAGCCCCAGGCGAGGCGCACGCACGCGACCTCGTCGCACCCCTCGGCCTTGCACCGATCGCATTGGTAGCGCACGAGGCGGGGCTCGACGCCCACCGACTCCGCGGCGTACATCGAGCGCAGCCGCTCTGCGAGGTCGCGGAGGTGCAGCAGCGAGCTGTACGCCCCGGAGGACAGATCGACCGGCTGGGCATCCGTGGGCGTCTCCGTCCACAGATCCATCCACGAGTCCTCGCCCACACACCCATCCTCATGCTCGAGGTCCGACGCGCGCACCCGACGCGCCCTCGGGTAGCCCCAGTCCTCGAGCGGCTCGAGCATCACCTCGAGCAGAGCCTCGCGCGTCGCCTCATCCGACAGCAGCCGCTCCTCCCGCTGCTGTTTCAGATCGCGAGCGAGCCACCGCTGCGCCAGCGACGTAAGTTCCTCGGCGCGAGCTTGCGCCACCTTCGCAGCTTGCGCTGCGTCCGCGGCCTCCCGGGCCTCGCGCGCGATCCAACGCCCCACCGACGCGCGCACCTCGGCATCGGTGGGCTCCGCGACCAGCAGGACCCTCGACCCAGAGGTCACGACCTCGTCGCGGGTCGAGGCGCGCGGGTCGAGGCGCGCCGACAGCCACGCCCGCTCGTCCTCGGTCCACGTCGAGAGGTCACACTCGACGCTGGCGCTACCGCGCAACACGGAGCCCCCAGCCCGCACAGCAGCGCGGGCGTCGATCTGAACCCAGACCCTCAACGCCCCCTCCGTCGCCGCGTCGAGGGGTCCGTCCTATCGGGGTGCCGGCTCGCAGCTCGACGCAGCACGTCGCGCGGCCGGAACGCCACGACCGTGCCGCCCCCGGGCTTGCCCTGGCCCTTGGCGACATACGCCTCCGCGACCCCCGGCTCCGGGGCTGCCACCGTGCGCGCGGCGACTGCGATCAGAGAGGCGAATTGCGCTGTGTCGAGGCCCACCGTCACACCCCAGGTCACCGTGGCCGCGAGCACTACGTCGCGCTCCACCTGGGGGGTCAGCTCTCCGCGGACCATGTCCCGCGAGAATGCGAGCGCGGTATCCACAGCTACGCAGTAGGACCGCGCGTCGCTGCCGCCGAGCAGACGCGATGCCTCGTCCCAGTCAAGACGCGCGAACGCTTCCGAGAGCGACTCCGCAAGCGGCCCCGTCACCGGAACCTCCGCACTTCCGCGGCCGACAGGAACACGACCGGCCCGCGAAGGCCGAACGAGCCCACGCCCACGCATCCCTTGGCGACAGCCAGGAGCGTTGCCACGCGATTGAACGGTATCGCGCGCGGCCCGCCGTCCTCATCCACAGCGAACGCCGAGCCGTCCGCGCACCGGACCAGCTCGACGTACCCCTCGACCAGCCCCTGCAACCACTCGACGGTGAGCGGGCCCCCCGGCTCGACCTCGACGCTCGATCCATCGATCTTCAACAGCGTTGCCATAGCTACTTCTCTCTTCTGCCCCCGTGGGGCTCCCTCGGTCAGATCGTGCAACACCCACAACAGGGTGCGTCCTCGCAACGCCCGCGGGCGTTACGCGTGTACTCGTTCCCGCCGACGATGTACGTATGCACACCTTCGCCGCCCTCGGCGCACGCGAGGTGCATCGGCGCGAACGCGCCAGCCCGCTTGGTGAGCCAGCCCGCACGCGCGGCGACCCGCGCGCCACAGACGGCGCACGGGCCCGGGTAGCGGTTCACCTGATAGGACACGTCGCGCACTCCTCCTCGTCGTCCTCGGGCTCGGCGCGCTTCGCCGCTGCCTCGCAGCGGTCGAGGTACGCGAGCAGGACCGCGGGGTCCGCGAACTGATGCCCCGCCGGCAGCGGGTGGGCGTAACGCAGCGTCGTCGTGTCACTCTTCTTCACGATGCACCTCCATTGTTGCGCTTGATCGAACCATCGAACCCGATCCCGTGGCGTTCTTCGTACCCGTGCGGGAGCATGGGCGCATAGACGCGCGGGTTAGCCCCTCGCCGCCAGCAAGCGGCGACCCAGGCCGCGAGGCTGTCGTCGCTCTGCCGACGACGGATCACGTCCGCGGCGACCTCGCCCTCGACGCCCAGGGCTACGACGACGTAGCTGGTCCCCCCCTCGGACGCGCCAGCCTCGCGCTGCACCTCGACCCGGACGCCAGCCTCGCGCTCCTCGGCGCGCAGGACCCCGTCCCGCTCGTCGCGGGTCAGCTCCGCGGACGCGCGGGCGTACCGCTCCGCGCCGAGCCCCTGGGTGGCGTCGCTCTGGACGTAGACCCGCCGCAGGACGACCCGGGCCGAGCCCGCGCGCACGGGCTCGAGGTCCGCGAGCCGGTCGAGCGCGAGGTCGAGCCATCGCACGTCCGCGGACAGCGCCCCTTCGCGACGCCGGTACGCCTCTGCGTGCCGCGCGACAGCGAGACGCTGTGCCCAGGGCTCGCGGCCGACGACTGCGTCGAGGGCCGCGCGAGCTGCAACCTCGCGCCGGTAGCTGTCGGGCGCGGCCTCAAGGTCAGCGAGGGCCCGCGCGAGCTTGACAGGGCGCTTGCGACGGCCGAGCCCCGCGAGGGCCTCGAGCAGGACCGCGCGCCGGAACGCGTCCAGAAGGTTGGACCGGAGTTCCTGCTGGCGCGCCCGGAGAGCGTGCAGCTCGTCGTAGATCACGAGGCACCTCGCTCGTCCGAGATCTCCGAGACGCGACGGCTGAACCCTCGCGCCAGGGCCTCGCGCACGTCGTTCCGATCCACCTCGAGCCACGGGAACCTGCTCGACAGATCCATGAGTGCTTCGCGCACGTCCAGATCGCTCAGTTCCCAGGCGTGCGGATCGGCGGCAACCCACCCCGGGGGGTGGATCGGATCGTCCCAGAAAGAGGCGCACTCCCCGCCCAGTCCCTCGGCCGCGGACAACAGCCCGCCGCGGTCCTCGGAGCTGACGCTCACGATCACGGCTCCACCCGTCCACCGGGACGCGAGGGACTCCGCGGCTTCCTGCACGTCCGGGTGGTCCTCCGGGTCGAGCGGCCCGTCGCACGGGACCTCGAGGGACAGACGCTCGCGGATGACCCCGCCGCGATCCTGATACCGCAATACGATATGCACCATCTCCATCACGCACCTCCTGGGCCCTGTGGGCCCCCATCGTAGACGCGGCACCTCGCCGGTCTATTCCACGATGCCCCCGCCGCGTCTCGCTCGCGGTGCCAGCCCGGGG
>Ga0114968_10003417_pt1 | contig 11925 bp, 11 predicted proteins | sample M_130807_EF_Meta_FD_87020 | JGI IMG/M metagenome (GOLD analysis project Ga0114968, IMG submission 87020) | Freshwater microbial communities from Lake Montjoie, Canada to study carbon cycling - M_130807_EF_MetaG | ecosystem: Environmental > Aquatic > Freshwater > Lake | place: Lake Montjoie... | reverse complement strand
CGAATTAGAGCGGACTCAATTAGAAGAACTTGAAACCTTAGACCAAAAGAAATATTTCTTAGAAGAGTTAGAGAGGATCCCAGCATTAAACTTCGAAATTCAAACAGCCTTACGTGAAGCTGACTATGTTATTTTTGGGTCCGGGACACAGCACTCCTCACTATTTCCTTCCTATAAACTGCTCGCGCGCAATGGACTGTCTCCGTTAAACTGGGGGGGGGCAAAACGAATCTTTATTGGAAACTTAGATCACGATTTCGATATAAAGGACTGGTCTGGCGAAGAGATTTTGAATGCATTCTCTAAAAACTTTGGAGAAAAATGCTACTTTGACTTGATAGATTTGATAATCGCTGAAAAAGATTCTCAAATACGTTTTCCAGCCGACATAAGTAAGCCAGAGCTAAGAATAGCCTCCCTAAGGGACGGCTTGAACAACAAAGCTCATAATGGAAAGGAATTACTCAGACAAATACTCTCTTCAGACCCCGATTACACAAAAGTAGATTGTGAAATATTGATACTTGCATCAGATACAGGATCAGAATATTCACACATGAAGGAAGATGCCGAGCGATTTGACGTCACTAAATACCCTAGAAAAATCAGTTGTGAAGTTCTTACAACTAGCAATCCATCACTGAGAGCAATCACAGAATACAACGCGTGGATAGAAGATGGCGATAGATCACGTTTCCTTGTTTTGTATGGATGTGAAGGTGAAACTTTTATTGATGATCTAATTGCTGGAGTAGATTTGATGGAATCCTGCCGTATTGGGGTTCTCAATGCTTCTAGAACACAAGCCCGACGTCAATGGATGACGGCAACTGGAAAAACTTACGGAGAAGGTTACATCAGATTTAATTTATCCATAATTGCATCGATAGCAGCAGTAGTGATAAGCATCGTCCGAAGAAAGCAACTGTTAACAGATCCGTTGAGTCGTTGCCTACTTCTCGACAGATATCAATTAAATTTGGTGCCTGAATTTAATCCGATCTATACTGGTAAAACAATACCGGGATTACGAACTTTTCTACTTTGCCAGGATATTGATGTTGCTGAGTTTCCCATTCATTACAAGGTATTTAAAGGGTTTCGCGCATTTGTCAACCCAACTAGAGATGCGATACGTGGCTTTGTAGAGATTATGAAATTACCAAAATGAAGCGGGCGTTCTTTTTTGATGTGGATGACACTTTGTGTGCGACCGGTACTTTACACGCTAAAGCATTCTTGGATACATTTTCTCAATTAGGGATTGGGGTACCGCACTTTATCTACTCAGATTTTATTGGACTGAGTACCGAAGAAATATTTAAGGAACTAATCGAAGATACAAAAACAATAAAAGTTGCAACTGCATTAAAACGTCAAATTTTTCGGAATTCCATTGGGGAAATTCTTCCAAATGAGGGTGCGGTTGAGATCCTAAGATACTTATCGCGAGAGAAACTCCGAATTATAGCCGTGTCATCTGGAAGTATAGGATCAGTCCAAGCAACTTTGAATGCAACTGGACTAAAAAAATGGATTGATGAAGTCATAACTTGTGAATCAACAACGAGAGCAAAACCTTATCCAGATCCATACATATTGGCAATTAATAAATCTGGGTGCGACCCAATACATTGCCTCGCAATTGAAGATTCAGAAGTGGGCGTCCAATCAGCAGTAGCCGCGAAGATCGAGACGGTTCTTATCAGCCGCGATCCCTCCCCTTGGGCCAAAAAATATCCAGTAATTAGATTCGAGTCCCTCACCGACCTAAAAATTAGCCTGGAGCAATCTTTATGAGCTTGGGGATTATTGCAGCAGGAGGAAAGGGTTCTAGGATGGAATCAAACCTTCCAAAACCACTCACGCTATTGCCGGATGGAGACACATTTTTAGATAGCATGATTAAGAAGGTGAAATCAGTAGTTGATCAGGTTGTAGTTGTTAGCAACTTGCAGGTCATGAATCATCCCAAATTTGTGAAAGATAAGGATTGTTTTTATAGAATTCAACTAGAGGCTACTGGCATGGGAGACGCTGTTTTTCATGCCTCTGACCTAATTAATGAGCATGAGGAGATATTAATCGTATGGTGCGACCAGATTGGTATCACGAATGAAACCTTGGAAAAGACCCTTAAGACGCATCGAATGTCTAAATCTGATTTTCACATGACGGTCCCATTGGTTAGTAAGGACACGCAGTATATTCACTTTAGTCAATCAAATGGACGTATCGACAAAATCCACCAAGCTAAGGAAGGTGATTTTGTGCCAAGCCCTAGTTTGAACGATATTGGCTTATTTGTTTTCTCTTCAGGGCCCAATCTATTATTGGAATGGGCTAATGGAGGGCGTGAGCACTCAAAAGGTAAACTTACAAATGAATACAACTTTTTACCCTTTCTAACATTTTTAGGTTTGAGTAATTGGAATTTCCAGAAAGTAGATGCTAAACCTAAAGATGGAATAGGCGTGAACACACAGGAAGAACTTGTTGAAGGAATAGCGAGCATCCTAGAATGAAACTATTGATAACGGGCGGTTCTGGATTTATTGGAACTCATACTGTTGAATTAGCGATGAAGAGTGGCTATCAAGTTCGCGTCTTGGATCTTCATGTACCAAAGGAAAAAATTAGAGGCGTGGAATATGTAGTAGGTGACATATTACAGAAAGACAATTGCTTTAATGCCTTAGAAGGAGTTGATAAAGTATTGCATTTGGCAGCTTACTCACGAAGTGGACCCAGTATTGACATGTGGTCAAGTTGCTTGGACAACAACATTAATGGAACAATTAACATCTTGGAAGCTTCACATTCAGCAAAAATTTCTAAATTTGTTTATGCAGGATCTTCAACTTTTTACGGTAACAATCTAGGCATCCAACGCGTTGGCGATCAAGGAAATTTTTTGAACTTCTATGGGCTTTCAAAGTATGTCGGCGAAGAAATAACCAATCAATTTTCTAAGCATTTCAATCTAAACACCACAATTTTACGCTACTTTAATGTATATGGTGAGGGTCAACCTATTGAAGGTGCGTATGGCCTAGTTATGGGAATTTTTGCGCGTGCTAGGAACTCTGGCACAGAAGTTGAAATCCATGGAAACGGCGAACAACGTCGCGACTTCATTCATGTAAAAGACGTGGCCGCAGCAAATCTTTTAGCTCTCGAGAATAGAAAATCAGGGATGACATACAATGTTGGCTCCGGAAGTAATATCAGTATCAATGAACTTGCAGGTATTTTTAAATTACAGACGAAGCATACGGAACGTCGTATAGGAGACGCAGAAATCACACTTGCTGATATTAGTACTACAAAAAACGACTTAAATTGGGAACCTACAATAGGGTTACAAATAGGAATTCAAGACCTTTGAATTGTTTATTAATAGCGACCATAATCCCAAAAAAAGAAGATTATATTCACTTTTACGATTTAAAAGGTGTAACCCATGATTCAAAAAAACGTAAATCGGGACATGATTTATCTTCAAAAGGTTTTGGTATTTTTGAGCTCTCAAATAAGCACAATTTCCTATTGATGTGTGGGGTATGACATTTTGAAAAAATTCATTAAAGTTAGCCCTTATCCTACAAAAAAAGAAAGTTTTGGAATTTCACTCATTTGGCTGTTTTTGATCGCAAGATTGACTTGGCCGAAAGGTATAGAGACGAGCATTGGTAATTTAGCAATTGCATCTTCTAGTAATTCATTTCAGGTAAAATCCGCATTCGGGCTCGGTGATGCTGGCAACCTATTAGATGTAGCACTGACCTGGTCAAATTTTAGAAGTCTTTCACCAACTGATCAATTCTGGATAGTTCGGCTTTGGTCTCCTGGATTACCGATACTTGAAGTTCCAATGCTATGGCTTGAGGGGTTGGGAATTCCGTTGTTTTGGACCTTTACAATTTTTTTAGTTCTTCTTTGGACAATTGGGTTTTTCTTAGCGTGGCACTACTTAACCCCACTTGTCGGGCGACTTCCTTTAACTCTTTTTGCAAGCGTCTTAGTCTTCTCTTGGGATTTCGAATTCTTATTCCATGAAGGAATCTTCTATACCGAGGGTTTTTCTTACATATTTCTTCTTTACTCCTTGTTTCAAATCAGCTACATCTTGATTGCTAAGAAAGTAAGATTTGAAAGCTTCTTGGTAGCGCTTTCTGGCGTCTGTTTAGGGATTTCAATTTGGATCCGACATACCCTTGACTCATATATTTTCATGATTGCGCTAATTGCAATTGCCTTCTTTATTTTGGAAAAAAATATCAATTTCTTTGAAAAAACACTTCCTAAAGTCTCTCAAACCATTGTGAACATATTGAATTCGAATTTGCATCGGATTCTAATTAAGTATGCTGCTATTGCCTTTGTAGTGACCCTGCCATGGCGAATCATCGCGACCTATTACTTTCAAGGCGCCAAATTCCAAATGTCCTCCGGTGGTGGTTTGTTTGGCACTCGTATTTGGGCGGACCCCGAAAGCGAAATTGGTCGCTACTGGGATTCTTATGGTGTGAATTGGGCATGCAAAATAGATACAAGCACTTGCGCAGACCTTCAGGACAAGCTCAATGGAACTGTTTCCCCAATTTATTTAATTATGAGAGGCTTACAGGCCGCTATAGAAAATCCAATTGCTTATCTCCATGTGAGATGGACGTACATGATGAGGAATTGGGTGCCAGATTTTGGAAACTCATCTTCGGTGCATAACATTTTAGGGCTCATTGGTCTCGTACTGCTTTTTGTTGTCTTGATTTTGGTGTTTTTACCCAAAAGTAGAAAAAACATTTCTGTATTTATAATCTGGTTACCAATTATATTACTTCAATTAATTCAATTTATGATTATTCATTTTGAGCCTAGGTACTTTATCTCAACACGAATAACGGTTATTGGTCTCTTATTGTTTCTTGTGGCTGGGAATCAGAGACCTGTCACTAAACGGATCGGCAAATTTTATGAAGTACTAAAAACACGAATTAAGTCAAATAGGAATTCTACCTAAACCTATTTCCCATATTCTTCCTGGGCTCAACGGTTATCCCTAGAGAAAACCCCCTCTATTGATCTCAAAATTACCACTACAAACTGCGATTGACTTTGGATCAATTATGCAGTCAATCAATTTTGTTATTTCATTTGGATTTACGAATCGGTTTAAGGCACTTCGATCCAAAAATCCCCCCCGAACTTGTGCGGGGATGCCAGAAATCATTTGAGTTTCTGTGTACCCTGGAGAAATCATATTTATCGTGACAATTGAATCAAATCCAAATTTCTTTTTTAAGATTGGGATCTCCCGCACTGAGGATTTTAATAGCCCACTCAACCCGGCTTTACTTGCCGAGTATGCTGACAAACCAATACTCCCATCCCGCCCATCTATGTAGCTAAATAACACTATCCGACCATATCCGGGGTAGATCATCTTCGATAGAAAGAAGTCCACAGCCAAGATAGCTGCAATTAATTTTATCTGAAGTTGTTTCTGGACGTCATGTTGATTCTGCTTACCGATTAGCGCAGAGATCGCAATCCCTGCACAGTGGATAAAAACATCAAACTTTTCACTAAATAGCTCTTCGTAGTCAAGATTAGGACTCGAAAAGTCAATTCGGACCCACTTAATTTTTCAGAAAATTCTAAGGAGTCTAAATCGGTGTTGAAATATGTGGCTGTAATTGAATGATCTTTTTTCAATAAATGTTCAAGAAAAGAATTGCCGATACCGCCACTCGCGCCAGTTAATGAGATGTTCACTTCTTACCCTCTCGAATTGCTGAAACATCTTTTCGCTGCTGATGCTTATTGGCGACAATCTCTTCAAATTGCTTGAAGTCTTCCTGCAAAAAAATATGAATATTGCTATAAGTTGGCGATTTCGTATAGGTACTTTCCCAACTAGCTTCAGAAATTCCTATTTTCTGCATAGCGACATTGTTGATTTTTAAAATTCTTGCAGGTGCTCCTAAAGCAAGTAGAGCAGGGGGTATATTCTTGGGTACAACGGCCCCCATGCCCACCATTACAAATGATCCAATGGTTGTAAATTGATGTAATACAGCTGACAAGCCAATATAAGAATCGTGAAGAATTGTTGTATAGCCACCCATCTGAACATTGTTAGCTATTTTTACCTTTTCATCAATGTAGCAATCGTGTGCGATGTGAGAGTATGACATTAGATAGCAATTATTTTTAATGATTGTTTTTGTTGTCAGACCCTGGTGAATCGTAACAAACTCTCGAACCACATTGTTATTGCCTATTTCAATCCCATATTGAGGGCTTCGATTACCGATTGTCGCGTTACAATGATTTTGAAAATCAAATAAGTCGTCTTGTGGTGGAGTCCCAACAACGCAGTTTGGACCGAAATAGTTATTGTTACCAATCGTAATTGGTCCAATGATGGTGGCACCCGGCCCTATGAAGTTTCCGACCCCAATCACAATGTCACCAATAAAATGTGCCGACGCAGCAATTTCATTTTTTGTATTCACTTAGGAACCAATCTAATGTTGCTTGTAAGTTAACTTCAAAATTCGGGCTAGCCCGATAACCTAAAGATTGAATTTTCGAGTAATTCACTGAATACCTACGATCATGCCCCAATCTATCTTCTACGTGATCAATTAAAGATCCATCTTTATCCATTAGTTCAAGCAGTTTTCTTGTAAGGCTTATATTTGTCAATTCTGTTCCACCACCAATATTATAAATTTCCCCGGGTAAACCTCTAATCAGTGTCAAATAGATTGCTTTACAGTGGTCATTCACATAAAGCCAATCCCTTACGTTCAAACCATCACCATAAACTGGAACTTTTGCGTCTTGAAGTAATTTAAGAATAAAATTTGGGATTAACTTTTCAGGATCCTGCTTAGGTCCAAAATTATTACTACTACGTGTAATGCACACATTTAACCCATGCGTTACGAAATAAGCACGGGCTAACAAATCAGCGGCAGCTTTACTTGCCGAGTAAGGAGAGTTTGGAAGAAGTGGTGCGTTCTCGTCCCAAGACCCTTCAAGAATTGACCCATAAACTTCATCAGTCGAAACCTGAACAAACTTTGCCACCTTATGGTTCTTTGCTGCTTCCAAAAGTACTTGACTTCCCAGGACATTGGTTTGGATAAACTCTGCAGAGTTTTCGATCGATCGATCGACATGAGATTCAGCGGCAAAGTTAATTATTGCGTCTACATTGGCTACGAGACTATTCACTAGTTCAACATCGCAAATGTCACCTTGAACAAATTCAAAATTAGGATGTTTCGATACGCTACTCAAATTTGATAGTTTTCCGGCGTAAGTCAGTTTATCTAAGACGAGAACGCTAGATATTTCTGGAAACTGATTGGTCAAAGCCATTTCTACGAAATTTGAACCTATAAACCCTGCTCCACCAGTCACTAAAACTCGCATGGAGGCCTCATTTGCTTTAGTTAGAAGGGTTAAATGTGTTTTACGACTATCATTCTAATATGCGCGGAGTTATTATGGCAGGAGGTTCGGGTTCCCGACTCGCCCCCCTTACTAAAACAGTGAATAAGCAATTGTTGCCAGTATTTGATAAGCCACTCATTTACTACCCCCTCAGCACACTTATGCTCGCAGGGATTCGAGAATTCATGTTGATTTCAAGCCCAAGCGAGATCTTTAACTTTCAGAAGCTATTTGGAAATGGCGAGCAATTTGGAATCTCCATTGAATATGGTGTCCAAGCAGAGCCAAAAGGTATAGCCCAAGGTCTTTTAGTCGCAGAAAAATTTATAACTGGCCAAAAAGTGGGCTTTATCTTGGGAGATAACTTGTTTCATGGTCATGGCTTAGGCCGCCAACTTGCGGAGCATAATCAAATTAATGGTGCAAAAATCTTTGCGTATCAAGTGGCAGATCCGACAAGTTATGGTGTTGTTGAGATAAATAAAGATGGGCTAGTAGTTGGAATTGAAGAGAAACCACAAATCCCTAAGAGTAATTTGGCTGTAACAGGACTTTATTTTTATGATGAAGAAGTAGTTTCTATTGCCAAGTCACTCAAGCCAAGTGCACGTGGCGAGCTCGAAATTACTGATGTAATCAAAGTGTATTTAGAGCGCGATCAATTAAGCGTGAGTGTTTTATCACGCGGGGTAGCATGGCTGGATACGGGCACTTTTGAAGGTCTACACGATGCATCTTCATATATAAAGATTGTCCAAGAAAGACAAAGTGCAAGTATTGGTAATCCTTTTGATGTGGCTAGAACCCAGGGTTGGATCAAATGACACCTTTGAAAATACTTAAAGAAATTCAAGTCACAAATTTTTTAGACAGCAGGGGAAATCTGGATGTTGCTGAATTTCAGAATATTGGTGAATTTGAAACCAAGAGGATTTATTACATTTCAAGCGTTCCAGAAGATGATGCAAGAGGCGCTCATGCTCATAAAAATCTTGATCAAGTGTTCTTCGCTGTCGCTGGGAACTTAATTATGACCGTTACAGATGGATCTATCACGGAAACTGTTGAGTTAAAAGTTCACGAAGCTGGGTATTTCTTACCTGCAGGTTATTGGCGCGACTTGAAAGATTTTACAAATGATGCCATTTGTTTAGTTTTGGCATCAGAGCACTACGACGAGAGTGATTACATCAGCTCATTTGAAGAGTATTTAGAATGGAAAAAAAGTGAATAAAGTCGATTTCTTTAGTTTTAAGGACGCTCCAGATTCCTTAAAGGAGGAATGGAAAGCCGCGAACAGAGAAGTTATAGATTCTGGACAATTTATTGGTGGGCCATATGTTAGTAAATTTGAAACAGAATGGGCAAACTATTTAGGAGTTAATCACGCTATCGGTGTCGGAAATGGCTATGACGCGATTGTTGTTGCGCTTAAAATTCTTGGAATTGGCGAAGGTGATCTAGTGGCCCTTCCTAGCCATACCTTTGTGGCAACTTGGTTGGCAGTCGGAGCAGTCGGAGCAACTCCAGTAGGAATCGACTGCAATGCAAGCGGTTTAATGGATGTAGATCTGGTGCTTTCTCACAAATCAAAGTTTGCTGCGGTTATCCCAGTGCATATGCACGGTCAAATGGTAGATATGCCTAGGCTCGTTGCGTGGGCAAATGAAAACGGAGTAAAAATTGTTGAAGATTGTGCACAAGCACATGGTGCCAGAATTAATGGGAAGTTAGCGGGAACTTGGGGCAACTTCGGTGCTTTCTCTTTTTATCCGACCAAAAACCTTGGTGCACTAGGGGATGCAGGTTCGCTTGTTACGAATGATGCATTACTGGCAAATAAAGCTAGAAGTTATATTAATTATGGTTCAGTGCCAGGAAATAAGTATGAATATCAATTCCAAGGTATCAATTCCAGGTTAGACCCGATCCAAGCAACGATTTTGAGTGTGAATTTGAAGTACCTGGATACTTGGAATGCCAAGCGTAAAGAGATAGCAGCGATATATATTGAGAATTTCCAACCTTTAGGAATAAAAACCTTACCTATTGAGAGTGATTCCGTGTACCACCACTTTATTATTGAATCGGAAAGACGAGAAATGACCAGGAAATTACTTGAAACGTCTGGAATTAAAACTGAAATTCATTACCCACAGGCAGCAGAATTAAGCTATACGAAGTTTACCAAGAACCACTTCCCTGAAGAGCGTAAACAAGCATCGAGACTGGCAGAGAAGACCTTGAGCCTTCCGATATCTCCTTGGATGGGTTTCGCAGATATTGATTTAGTTATAGAGGCTATCCGGAGTAAGAAAATCTTAGATTCCTTACTTTGAATTAGATTTACGACGTGAGAGGATAACTTTTAATCGCGTCAAAGGCAGAAAGTAATTTGAATGCTGTCGAGCCAATGTTTTAGGTCCAAAATATGTGGGCACACCAACAACTTCATTGAAATCTATCCCACATGCTTGTGCTAATTTTTTCCATAATCTTAAATTAGAATCTCTAGAGCTTCGTAGAACCGTAATTGTGCTTCCTTTTTCCATAAACAATATATTAGCTAATACAGCCCCACCTGGAGCGACTACATGATTCGCACGAGCGAAATATTCACTCTGATTCATGAAAAACTCCTCAGTGCACTCTAAAATCTCATAACCTTGCTCTTCTAACTTCCCACGTACACTTTTGGAATTAATTAAATTTCGATATTTTGCTTTTCTATTAATAAAAATCTTTCCTGGAAATTCATTTTTAGTGCTTACATGCAAATTTTCAAGGATCCAATTCCTGGTTTTACTCAGACTCTTAGGTGAGAATTTAACACGCTCTTGCGCAGAGACAGGCTTTGAGTCAAACACTGTGGAGCGACCGGCTACGAAATGAAGCAATGTAACGGAAACAGTGTCACGTGGTTCTACAAAAATTAATCTTCTAGGTATAAGTCTGGACAAAATGTCGATCGATGTTTTAGGTAAATCGCTACGAACTAAAACAGGAATATCCCTGTCTAAGTTTTCGAACCATAAGTATCTCGGTAACGTATCCAGCAATAAGTGGTACCAATTCTCATCCGCTCGTCCAATGAGAAAGATCGCTTCCTCAAGATTAATATGATTACCTCCCGACGGTACTTCTAGTACAACTTCACCAGAAAACGATCTAGATTGTTCTAGAAACTGCCAATGCCCGGCAACGAAATCCAATTGCGGTGAGCAGGTTTCATCGATGAGGAGCCAACTATCATCGCACAGAATAAAGCGTTGGTGCCATATTCGTGCATTCATGATTGAATCAGGTGAAACTAATTCTTGTTTTTCAAGTCTTTGGTCGAGCGTGTCACCAGCACTCAAATGAAAAGATACCTTCATCTTAGAACGCGAATCGAGTATTTTTTTAAACTCAGGAAGAGCAGCAAAAAATTTTTGAAGCTCAACAGAATGGCTCAGTTTGCTACTACATCGAATCAAAGAAATGGCACAGTTTGAATTCCAGAAAATAATTTGCCCCATTTTGTATTTTTCAAATTTGCTTGACCGATGATTTGTATATAATACTCTCAGAGAATATTCACTCTCCAGCAAAAATGATTCATTAGCGTTAAGAAAAAAATTTGAATTTGGATTTGAGAATACCCACAAAGGTATCTTTGTAAGTCTCTCAGTATCTATGGCAAGAAGAGACAGTTGCGATAGGACTTCCCTTGAGAACTTTTCCCAGTTGATTAGTATTTTCAAAAACAATTTTGTTTTTGTTATCTGGTATGCCTCCTCTAAGACTGGAGTAAAAAACCAGAAACAGAGCCATCGCGTCAGGCCTCTGGTAGTAAGAATTCGTAGAACGAGATGCATTTTAGTCCTCCCATCTAGATCCCTGATTGTCTTGTCTCCTCCAAGAATCAGGCTTAAAGAGTGGATTTTTGGAATCTCCGTCTCGTTCGAAAAACCAGTCATCTCAAGCAAAATCTCAGTTTCAAGACCCCTTAAGGACTGAGAAAAAATAGAAGTTCTATGAAGTTTCTTAAGTCGCAACTTCGTTGAAAAAGAAAGGCGACGGGCTTTATTTGCTCTCATTTCTTTCCTATTTTGGATTCTTCTGAAATTTGTAGCTTCAAGTAGCGGGGGCGCTTCAATTCATTTACACCTTCACGGTTCTTGGTTTAATGTCTCTTTGCAAAATCGCCGCCTTTGCCACCTTTGAGGCTTCTAGAATTAGGCGTGAAAACGGGTGGTTGATTTCTAGGCTATACAAAATCGAAATTATCGAAATGATATTTCGCGGACTCGCTCTAAAGAGGTATCTTCGGATGATTAGTGATTCAACTGAATTAATCTCCGCGGGCGTAAAACCCTCAGAACGAAATCGGGACAAAATTTGTGCGCTATAAAATCTTGATTCACGAATGTTTTTTGACTGAATCTTTTTGCGGAACCAAGGTGCTCCTAATAT
>Ga0114968_10003416_pt1 | contig 11929 bp, 11 predicted proteins | sample M_130807_EF_Meta_FD_87020 | JGI IMG/M metagenome (GOLD analysis project Ga0114968, IMG submission 87020) | Freshwater microbial communities from Lake Montjoie, Canada to study carbon cycling - M_130807_EF_MetaG | ecosystem: Environmental > Aquatic > Freshwater > Lake | place: Lake Montjoie... | reverse complement strand
CTTCTTTTCCTTTTGCGTCCCCAACGGGATTTGAACCCGTGTTAACGCCGTGAAAGGGCGACGTCCTAGGCCACTAGACGATGGGGACAGTGGAGAGGTAAGGGTATCGGGTCATTTAAGTTGAGCAAAACTAATAAACAAAATAGGCGCAATATCTACTCCTAGATAGATAGTGCAACAATTACCTACCATGGCCATTATCTTAAACTGCACCGAATCTGCCATAAAGGATGCAGCTACTTCATTAATTAGTGGAAATTTGGTGGCATTTCCAACCGAGACTGTTTACGGGTTGGGAGCGGATGCAACCAATGAAGATGCTATTGCCAGAATTTATACAGTAAAAGGTCGACCAACAGGTCACCCGATAATTGTTCATATCTCATCAATGGCGCACCTTGATAAGTGGGCAAGAGAAATTCCAGAGTATGCGATAAAACTTGCAAGGAGTTTTTGGCCAGGACCTATGACATTGATATTGCCAAGAACAGCATTGGCGAAAGATTTCATTACAGGCGAACAAGATAACGTTGGCATAAGAGTGCCGTCACATACAGTTGCACTGGAATTACTTAAAGAGTTTGAGTTTCAAGGTGGATCAGGAGTAGCCGCTCCTAGTGCAAATAGATTTGGTGCGGTCTCACCAACCACAGCAAAAGCAGTTGAACTAGAGCTTGGTAATTACTTATCCCCAAGTGATCAGATATTAGATGGCGGGCATTGCGACGTTGGAATTGAATCAACAATTATTGATTGCACAGGAAAAACACCAATAATATTGCGACCAGGAGCAATTACAATTGAAATGATTCAAAAAGTTATTATTGGTTTAACAGAAAGTGATTTATACAGTGCTTTAAGTGATCAAATAAAAGCACCGGGATCATTAGAATCTCATTACGCCCCAAAGGCAAAAGTTGTGCTTAATGGACGATCTGGTAATGGTGATGGATTTATTGCTCTTTCATCTATTCCTACGCCATCTGGCTCAATCAGATTAGCTTCTCCCGCTGATAACGAAGAATTTGCTCGAGTGCTTTATCAAGCTTTAAGGTCAGCGGATAGTTCAGGTCTGCAAAACGTATATGTTGTTTTACCTAGTCGCGTTGGCATCGGAGCAGCTATCAACGATAGGTTAAGAAAAGCTGCATTTAGTGGTTAATTCAACGGTAATTGGCTAAGTTTGATTACCACCTCTAACACATTTTGGTTGTTAGGATTAGAACAAGTAGAGAGCTAAATTATTTTAGGAGTCATTTATTACAAAGTACCGTAACTCTAGTAAATGCGATGTACTAATAATTGGCGGAGGGGTAATCGGTATATCTATTGGTATTGCTCTTTTAGAGTCAAAGAGCTCCCTAAAAGTCATAATTGTGGAAAAAGAGAAGAGTTTAGGTGTTCATGCAAGTGGGCGTAATTCTGGTGTACTACACGCTGGTTTCTACTACTCACCCGAATCCCTCAAGGCTAAGTTCTGCAAGGATGGAAATTTAGAACTTCGTAAAGTCGCAAAAAAACATGGTATCCCCATTCTTAATACTGGGAAAGTTATAGTCGCACGAAATTGTGATGAAAATAAGGAACTAGACACACTTTATGCACGAGGTATAAAAAATGGTGTTGATTTGGAGATTAAAGATTCAAAAGAGCTAGCAAAATTCGAACCATTAGCAAAAACTCATGAGAGGTTTTTATGGTCACCAACGACGGGCGTCTCTGATCCGAGTGCTTTAACCACTGCGCTTGCCAAGGATTTTATTGAGCTAGGTGGAGCAATAAACTTTAATTCCAAGTTAGAACTCATAGAATCCAATGGAGAAATTCGAGATGCAACAGGAATGTACGATGCAAAGCACATTATTAATGCGGCAGGAGCGCAGGCCGACCGCATCTCACGCAGTGTTGGAGTGGGACTTGATTATGCAATGCTTCCATTTATGGGGCTTTATCGTGCTACTGAATTAAAAAATCTCCCACTTAAAACCCTGGTTTATCCAGTGCCAAACAAAACAAACCCTTTTCTAGGAGTTCATTTCACTTTAACAATTGATCAAAAAGTAAAAATTGGCCCTACAGCTATCCCAGTTTTTGGAAGAGAGCAATATTCGTTATTAAAAAATTGGTCAGTCTCAGACATAAGGCAAAGTGTTAAAGCAATATATTCAATTCTCACTGGGCATGAATTGAAGATTATTGCATTAGCAAGAAGTGAAGCGCCAAAATTTTTTGAGCGTAAATTAGTTAAGGAATCGGCAGGGCTGGTGCCAAATGCAGAGTTTGTATCTAAATGGAAGAGTAGACCACCTGGTATTCGAGCACAACTTGTTCACCTTCCAACTAAAAATTTAGAATTAGATTTTGTGGTTAGAAATGATAAAAACTCAACTCATATTTTGAACGCAGTATCACCAGGATGGACAAGTGCTATTCCATTTGGGCGATGGGTGGTTAAGCAGATAAGATAATTTCCAAAATAAATAATTTTGCTATTTTCATTTATTCGACTAACTCATTAATTTCATCTTAAAAATCAATTTATAATTCTTTGAATTATTACATATATCAAAGCCACTCAAACACGGTAAAATTAATTACAACTTAGTGTATATTAATTTCATGCACAAGATATCACTTTGTCGAGGTTGTATGACCGATTCATTAGACTTGATTTGGGCTTTAGCAGACTCCCCTTATGGTGATCAATTTAAAAATTCTAGATCAGAGGCAATCGCATTACCAAGTTGTTCTTTAAATTTGATTTACTGTAAGAATTGCAAACTTTTACAATTGGCTGAAATTCCAAATTTTACCGAAATTTATAGCAATTATCTCTACAGAACTAATATAACCAATGCACTAGACAGCTACTACAATCAACTAAGCTTAAAGCTAATCGATGAGTATAATTTAAATTCTAAATCAACAGTTATAGATATTGGTTCAAATGACGGAACATTTTTAAGTTTTTTTCAAAAACAAGGAATTCAATCTTTAGGAATTGAACCCACAGTCACTTCAGCTAAACAAGCAATAGATAAAGGGATACAAACCTTTAATGGCTTTATGAATTTGGATGCTTGTGAATTTATTAAAAGTAAAGCTAAAACTGTGGATTTAATTAGTATCAACTATACTCTCGCAAATATTCACGAACTTAACGAAACATTTGAGTTAATTATTAGTTTGATGTCAGATGAAACTATCTTATCAATAGTCACTGGTTATCACCCAGACCAATTTGTGATCAATATGTTCGAATACATAAATCATGATCACTTAACTTATTTTACTGTAACAACTCTTGAGAGAATTTGTAACAGATTCGGCCTAAAAATTATTGATGTATCTCGAGCTGAACACAAAGGTGGTTCTGTAAACTTCGTGATTTCAAAAAATATAGCCAAATGGTCAACGCAATCAAGTGTTGCACAGTTAATTCAGAGGGAAGAGTGGATGAACTGTAACGAAGAATCATTTAGTGGTAACCTAAAAAAAAGTATAGAAAAAATAGCTTTGAAGGTTAATCAATTGATTAAAAGTGAAGACTTCAAAACTATTTATGGAATCGGCGCATCTATCAGTACAACACATCTAATAAATCAATTCAAATTAGCAAGTATTATTACTAATATACTTGATGACGATCCTAGTAAACATGGAAAGTTTGCGCCTGGCACAGGTTTACAAGTGCTCCCATTAAATCATTTGGCTAGTGATAAACAAGATTTGGTTATTGTTTTAGCGTGGCAGCACACAAATAAAATTCTTAAAAGGCTAATCGAACTAAATTATTCTGGAAAGATTTTGATCCCTCTTCCTAATCCTCAAATTACTACAATAGATTCAATAAAATTCTGAGAAATATCAATCTTGTTATGAATCTAAGAATTAAACACCGATAGGCTATGATTAAATGACTTTTATTGAGGAGAAAATCATGCAGCAATACTTGGGGCGTGTAACTAGCTCGGTCGAAAAGGTTTCAGTCGGTGTTATAGATGAGTCAATTAATGTCATAAATAATGTTTCTGAAAATGGTAACAGTATATGGATTGCTGGAAATGGTGGGAGCGCTGCAACCGCTTCTCACTTTGCAACAGATTTGAGTAGGTGTTTTAACAAAAATAGTAAACCAATTAAAAGCATTAGTCTTTCTGATAATTCGGGATTAATTACGGCAATTGCAAATGATTTTAGCTTTAGTGAAATTTTTTCTAAACAGATTACTCATTTAGCAAGTCCGGGAGATTTATTAATTACAATTAGTGCTTCTGGTAATTCTTCAAATATAATAAATGGACTTAAACTAGCAAAAGCTAATGGTTTGATCAGTATGTCATTAACTGGATTTGATGGGGGTCTAGCACATAAGATTTCAGATTATTCAATACATACTCCAACAAGTATGGGTGATTATGGTGTTGCAGAGGATTCCCATTCAATAATTTGCCACTACATATCTTCAATTTTTAGATCGTATACTAGATAAATTCTGTCCAGGAAAAACCGTACTTAGTTTATCAATAATTTATAACTAGTATTGATGAAGGCAATAATCAGTTAGCACCTTTACTAGTTAGATTAAAATTTAAAGATCTGTGTATAAATGAACGCCCAAGGAGCCATAAAGGTGTTGATAAACTATAGTATCTAGTACAAATCAGGGGGTGCTGAAATTAATTGTTTAGTTACAGGAGCTGCGGGCTTTATAGGCAGTCATCTATCAGAACTTCTCCTTGAGCAAGGCCATAAAGTTGTTGGTATTGATAATCTGTCAATTGGAAAGCGGAAAAATTTAAGACATATAGAAGATGACTCAAATTTTTCTTTTAAACAAGTAGATGTTTGTAATTTAACCGAACTAGAGCAAGTTTTTGACAATATTGATTGGGTATTTCACTTAGCTGCTTTAGCTGACATCGTACCGTCGATAGAAAAGCCTGACGAGTATTTTCAATCTAATGTTATGGGTACATTTAACGTTGCAAAGTTATCGCTCAACTATAAAATAAAAAAAGTTATTTATGCTGCTTCATCGTCTTGCTATGGTATTCCGAATACATACCCAACACCTGAGTCGTCTGAGTTAAACCCAGAATATCCTTATGCACTTACTAAATTAATGGGTGAGCAGATTTTAATGCACTGGAATAAGGTTTATAAGTTACCTGTAATTAGTTTGCGACTGTTTAATGTCTACGGGATCCGTGCTCGGACTTCAGGGACATACGGGGCCGTGTTCGGTGTTTTTCTTGCTCAAAAAATCGCTGGACTACCATTTACTGTTGTTGGGGATGGCACGCAAACTCGAGATTTTACTTTCGTTACAGATGTGACCAGGGCATTTATAGCTGCAGCGGAATCAAATATAACTGGGGAGATATTTAATGTGGGCTCCGGAAATACATACTCAGTTAACACGCTTGTAGCTTTACTGAACGGCCCAATTGTGTACATCCCGAAAAGACCTGCGGAGCCCGATTGTACTTTTGCGGATACTTCAAAAATTGATAAATACTTAGATTGGCACCCCGAAGTCTTGCTAGAAACAGGTGTATCTTTACTTCTTGAACATATTGATGAGTGGAGCGATGCTCCAGTTTGGAATGCCAAAACAATTGAAGAAGCAACCAAATCTTGGTTCGGATTTTTGGGAACAAACTAAATGTCAATCGAATCAATAAGTAAAAAAGATAAGATTTATTCCCTTGACCAAATACAATCTGTTCTTAATGAGATAAGAAAAAATAGTAAAACTATTTCGTTATGTCACGGAGTATTTGACTTACTTCATCCTGGGCATATACAGCATTTTAAAGAAGCCGCCAGTTTAGCTGATTATTTGTTTGTAAGTATTACTGCTGATCAGTTTGTAAATAAAGGACCCGGGAGGCCTCTATTTGAACAGCAGATTCGCGCGGAAACACTAGCTGCATTAGAAATTGTTGATTTCGTTCTAATAAGCGATGCAACAACAGCAATATCAGTCATTGAAATTATCTCACCTGATTATTATGTCAAAGGATCTGATTATCAAAATAGCCAAGAGGATATTACTGGCAATATTAGCAAGGAACAAAAAGCCGTAGAAGACAAAAATGGCAAGATATATTTTACGTCGGGTTTAACTTCAAGTAGCTCAATGCTAATTAATAAATTTTTTCCTACTGTAAATGAGAGCACCAAGAACTGGATTGATAACTTCAAAACAGAATATGGCTATGCAACAGTTGAAAAATTTCTTGGGGAAGTTTCAAAGCTAAAGGTACTTACTCTTGGGGAGACTATTATTGATCAGTATACGTCTTGTACAACTCTTGCAAAATCAAGTAAAGATCCGATACTAGCTTTTCATAAGCTAAATACAAATTTTTTCCCTGGAGGTATTTTAGCAATAGCAAATAACTCTGGAAGTTGGGCAAATAAAGTAAAAGTGATTTCTTTTGTCGCCCCTAATGACGACAATGTTCAAGTATTCGAATTCAAAAAGAGTGAAAATATCTCTACAATATTTTATGAAACAAAAGATCGGCCAACAATATTAAAACATAGGTTTGTAGAAGTTGGTTCCAGCACAAGAGTTTTCGAATATTATGATTTCTCAGATTCAGATATGCCACAAGATTACAGCGATCAAATGATCGAAATGATAAATTCTAATGATTCCGATGTAGATTTAATAATTGCAGCAGACTATGGACATGGTTTTTTTACAAAAGAAGTAATTAACTCAATACAAGCCTCAAAAATCTTTTTGGCTGTAAATACACAAGCAAATGCTGGTAATCGCGGATATAATACAATTTCAAAATACACAAAGGCAGATTTAATTTCATTAAATGGTGCAGAACTACAGTTAGAATTAAGGAATCATAAACCAAATTATCTAGATATCGTGCCGCAAATCATGAAAAATATGAGCGCAAAATTTGCAGTGGTAACCTTGGGTGCAGAAGGTTTAATGGTTTTTGATAGTAGCGGAAAATATGAAAAAGCTCCTGCGCTTGCCCAGAAACTTGTTGACAAGGTTGGAGCGGGTGATTCTGTATTTGCCATTGCTTCCTTACTAGCAAAAGTGAATGCTCCATTGCCTGTAATTGGATTTTTAGCTAACTTAGTAGCCGCACATGAGGTATCTCAATTAGGTCATCAAAAATCCTTATCTATTGCAGATTTGTTAAAGCATACTAAATCAGTTTTAGGGTAAGGGGAGATATGTTTAAGAAGACTGTCGTTGTATTTGGCGGTGGAGGATACGTAGGGTCTGTACTAGTACCCAAATTATTGAGTGAAGATTATAAAGTGCGAGTTTTTGATATTTTTTGGTATGGAAAAGAAGTGTTTAATAAACATATTCATAACAAAAATTTAGAGTTACATGTAGGAGATATACGTAATTCCGAGGCAGTTTTTAATGTATTAAAGGACGTTGATGATGTAATTCACTTAGCGTGCATATCAAACGATCCAAGTTTTGATTTAAACCCAGAACTTGGTAGATCTATAAATCTTGATAGCTTTGCACCATTAGTAACGCACGCAAAAAAACAAGGAATAAAAAGATTTATCTACGCATCTTCTTCTTCCGTTTATGGCGTAAAGGAAGAACCAAATGTGACTGAAGATTTGGGTCTAGAACCATTGACTGACTATTCAAGATTTAAATCTTTGTGCGAAGAAATACTTATGGAGAAAGCATCACTAGATTTTCAATGCACAGTACTTAGACCTGCAACAGTTTGCGGTGCATCACCTAGGCAAAGATTTGACTTATCTGTGAACATTTTAACAAACCATGCAATTAATTTGAAAAAAGTAACTGTTTTTGGTGGGTCTCAGTTTCGCCCAAATTTGCATATTGAAGACATGGCACGAGCATATGTCCACGTGCTAAGTCAAGACTCTAAGATTGCGGGTAAGACATATAACGTAGGCGGTGAAAATTTATCACTTGATCAGATAGCGCAAAATGTAAGAAGCATGATAAACGAAGAAATAGTAATAGAACACAAGAATACTGATGATTTAAGATCGTATCGAGTTGATTCTAGTAAGATAGCAATGGAACTGGGTTTTACCCCTGAATATTCTATTCAAAACGCCATATTAGATTTAAAGAAAGCTTTTGAAAAACATGAGTTTTTAGATTCCCTTCAAAACTCAAATTATTTTAACATTAAAAAAATGAAAGAACTCTCACTAGCTTGAAATCAACGAGTATAAGATTCGGATTTGATTTGGATAATACTTTGATCGATTACTCGGGTTCTGTCTTAAAATACTGCCAAGCGAAAAATCTAAAAAATTGTTTTGATATTGAAACGTTAAGACAACTCCTCCGGGAGTTAGATACAACTAATCACGAATGGCAACTAGCACAATGTTGGCTCTACACAACAGGGCTTAATTATGCCAAATTTGCCGACGGTGCTATTGATTTCATAGACTATTTACATAAAAAAGATGTAAGTATTTATATTATAAGTCATAAGGCTGAGTTCACACCAGACTTTTGTGGGCGAAAAAATCTCCGCTATTTTGCATCTACATGGCTTGAGAATAACGGGATTACAAATATATTACCTAGCCCGAGGAACTTGTATTTCGAGAATACTCGGCAAGATAAAATCACTCAAATAAATCGTTTAAACTTAGGATATTTCGTTGATGATTTGTTTGACGTATTAGATGACCCAAATATTTCACAAAGCATCAGTAAATATCTAATTGGCAGCCAGAATTTTACTAATGAATCCATTAAATGTGCTCAGAATTTTATTCAATTAAAAGAAATGGTTTTAAATGAATTTTAATGAATTAATCCAACAATTAAATTTAGGTATTTTTAAAACACATGAGGTTATTAAAGGCGGCAATAGCGTAGTTGTTAAAACTGAAAAATCCGACGGAAGTTATACTGCAGTTAAAATATATCAAGGAACCGAACTAAGAAAAAGTATAATGCTAAACCGAGAAGTAAATGCAATTAATTTTCTTAGGGAAAATGGGCTAAGTAACTTACCTGCGAATTTAGAGGTTCACAAAGATTTAGGTCTGATTACGTATGACTGGATACAAGGAATTACTCCGACACCGGATAAAGACTGCATTAAATCAATAGCTTCAATGTGTCTAAAATTATATGATTTAAGAGCGAAGAATGTATTTTTTGATAATGCCATAGATGCAGCGTTTTCTGCTTCTGAAATTGAAAGCCAAATACAAACTCGATTATTAAGATTAAGGAGTAGTAATAAGCAGCGAGAATTTAGTCAACTACTAGACGGAATAGATTCTAGACTTTTGAATTTTTCTAATAAAGAAAATCAGATTTCAATAGTTTTCAATAAAACTTTTAGCATTTCTGACTTGGGTAGTCATAATATGCTTGTGAATAAAAACCAGTTCTTTTTTATTGATTTTGAGTTTTTTGGGGTTGATAGCACAGAGAAAATGTTGGGCGATTTTCTTCTCCACCCAAGGAATGAATTTAGCAAGCAAGACATAGACTATTTTTTGAAGAGTATATCAAATACAATCGCGTGGAATAGGAATGATTTTAAAAATATACTTTTAATGTTAACTTTAAAATGGGTGACCATAAGTTTAGATAGAGTATTGAGAAATCAAAAATCACAAGGTGATGTTGATTTAGTATCTTTAATAGAACAAAGTTATGCACAAAACTACTTAGATTATTTTGATTTTTTATACGAAGATCCCATGCTTAACTTATCAACTTTTCGTAATTTTAATGATAAGATACTCTGAAATGAGTATTGATTATAAAAAAGAATCTCGAGAAATTAAGCTAGATCTTCGCTCTAAGCAATTAAGAAACCTAGTGCTTGACGCTTTATCCGGAGGTGGTCGGGGTCATTTAGGGCCAGCTTTTTCTTTAATAGAAATAATACGTGCTTTGTACGACACAGTCTTATTGCATGATCCAGCTAATCCAACTTTTGCTAAAAGAGATCGATTTATTTTGAGTAAGGGTCATGGTTGTTTGGGTTTGTATGCGGTGTTAAGTGATTTTGGATATTTTCCAAAAGAAATGTTAAATAATTTTTGTGGCTTTGAATCCATTTTAGGGGGACATCCTGAATCTGCAACAATTCCCGGTGTCGAATTTTCCACTGGTTCTTTAGGGCATGGTTTGCCCTTTGGCGTCGGTACTGCAATGGCAGGACGATTACTCAATGAAAAATGGCAAACTTATGTTCTAGTTGGTGACGGTGAATTAAACGAGGGTTCAATATGGGAAAGTGCGATGCATGCGACACAACATAAATTAGGAGCACTCACGGTTATTGTAGATTTCAACGGATTACAAGCTTCAGGCCAAATAGATTCAGTGGTTTCCCTTACGCCATTGGCTGAGAAGTGGGAAGCATTTGGTTTTAAAGTTTACGAAGTGAATGGTCATGATACAAAATCTTTAGAAACTGTGATTTCTCGGCCGTTTAATGACATCGGGCAACCGGTAGCGATACTTGCTCATACAGTTAAGGGCAAAGGTTTAATTTCGGCTGAAAATTCAAATGATTGGCACCATAAAGCCAAGATTACCTTTGAAGAAATTGAAACACTTAGAAGCGAGTTAGAACAAATATGAGGCAACAAGCTTTAAGAAGTGTTTATGAACTGGCAAAGTCCAATCCAAAAGTTCTATTTATTGGCTCAGACTTAGGAGCTGGAACTTTAAGTGATATGAAAAAAGAATTGCCTGCTCAGTTTTTTATGGAAGGCATATCCGAACAACACATAATTGGATTTGCGGCTGGTTTAGCTAAAGAAGGATTTCTGCCTTATGTAAACACAATTGCAACATTTTTTGCACGACGCGCTTATGAGCAAATTAGTTTAGATATTGGCTTACATTGCTTGCCAGTTAGATTGCTTGCGAGTGGTGGTGGAATGGTTTATGCACCACTAGGCCCGACACATACTGCAATAGAAGATCTATCGTTAATTATGAATATACCCAATTTTAAAGTTTTTGCTCCTGCAGACGCTAATGAGATGAAACTATTGATCCATGCCTCTGCACAAGACGACTCCCCATATTACATCAGGTTTGGGAAGGGTGGTGAAAGAATTGTAACTGAAGAATACGAGAGCTTTGATTACATGCCCAAAATCTGGGGAAATTCCCAATCTGAAGCAATAATTTTTACAACTGGAATTTTATTGCAGCATTGTTTAGATGCCAGAAAAAAATTAGATGAATTAGGTATTTCCTGTTCTGTTGTGCACTTCCCATATTTAAGCAACTTGAATTTAGAAAGCATAAAGGAGTTGTTTAACGAAAAAACTATTATTTTATGTGCTGAGGAGCATGTTCCAAAAGGTGCATTACTGACTGCAATTCTGCATGGATTTATGCAGATTAAATTTAATATTTCTAACTTACATGCAATCTCTCTTCCAGCAAGTTTCTCACATAAGTATGGTAACCAAAATGATCATTTGGAAATAAATGGTTTGACTGGCTCAAAAATTGCACTAAAACTTCAATTTCTACTCGGTAAACCACCTAAAAGTAAACTATAGTTAAACTATGAATAGAGAATTGAACTTAGTGACAAGTTTGCACACCTCAACAAAGCGTAATTATCTAGAAAGAATGAATAACGATAAAGTAGCGGCAATGTTGGTCGCGAAGAAATATGATATTGATTATTGGGATGGTGACAGAAAATATGGTTATGGCGGTTATAGATATATTCCTGGAAGGTGGGCACCTGTAGCAAAAAAACTTATTGAAATTTATAACCTTAGGGCGGGAAGTAAAGTTCTAGACGTTGGGTGTGGCAAAAGTTTTCTATTATACGAAATGCAATTAATTGAACCTAACCTAGATTTATATGGATTCGATGTTTCGCAATACGGGTTAGATAATTCTCATCCAAATCTCAAAGCGAAT
>Ga0114968_10003413_pt1 | contig 11935 bp, 10 predicted proteins | sample M_130807_EF_Meta_FD_87020 | JGI IMG/M metagenome (GOLD analysis project Ga0114968, IMG submission 87020) | Freshwater microbial communities from Lake Montjoie, Canada to study carbon cycling - M_130807_EF_MetaG | ecosystem: Environmental > Aquatic > Freshwater > Lake | place: Lake Montjoie... | reverse complement strand
GGTGTTGGATTAGCCCAATAAGTACTATCTGTGTATGTAGGTGAGTATGAAATTTGATAAGATACTTTGGAAACTAATTTTAAATAATGTTTATATTTGTTTTCATTCTTACCCTTTAACGAAACCGATATCTTATTACCTGATTTTTCCCAATCCGTATAATAGTCCAATAAATATCTTGTTTCAACCGGCAATAGAATCTTTTGATCTATAGACAGAGAACTTAAAAATAAATCTTTATTCACTTTTTCTAAATAGAAAGAATCACCTTTCTCCATTCTAAGGAAATCTCTGTCTGATATGAATAATTTAAGAACACCTCTAACATCCGTATAATCAGTAATAGAGTCATTTGTAGAGTTATAATATGAATAAAGGTCCGCTCCTAAAATCTGTAAACCACCATCAGAACTATAGTCAACTTTAGTAGCAACAGAATTTATTATTTGGTTACTTATTGACCTTGTCTGTTTTAAAATACTATTCTTTATTATACTATTATTGACGGTGGATCTTTCAATCGATGATGAATTAACATCACAAAAAATAAAGTTACCACCCGATATTGTCACCGAATGTGTAGCTGTATTGCCATAATAATTATCAATAGCGACTGTACTATAACTAATACCGATATTTGAGTTTTCGAAGTTACCATTCTTAATGATAGATTCTCTTATTGTGGAATCTATTGTGTAATTGTACCCAAATCCTCTATTATTGGATGTATCTGTATTTTGTAAAGCTATTCTATTACCATTTGCTTCAACATTTAATCTTGCCACGTAGTTTCTAGTACCACTAACCGATTTTGAGTTCATACTACCAGCAATCCAATTTGAATTTATCAAAAATCCAGAGTTCCAAACAGCATTATTCCACTTTACGACTTTATCATAAGAACCATAGATTCCATCTTTATGTTTCCCTTTGAAAATACCACTCCTAAAATTAAGTTTTGATATTATTGGTTGCTTATAAGTCTTATCAAATATCCATGTTTTCTTTTCGGTGGAGAACTTATAAATACACCTTTCTTTAAAAGTAATACCATTGTACGTAAAATCTTCACCCAATATAACAATCTTTTTGTTTCCAGTAGCTAAAGTAGGATTTGTTAATGGATTAACAATTCTAAATTTATTTACATCAAAATTTTCACTAACACTAATCCAACTTGTACTAGATGCGGATTTGATATAAAATTTCCCACCTAAAACCCCATTCGTATTTAATAACTCATTATCATTACTTCCCACAGCATTTGTTCCCACAAATATAATATTACCACCATACAAATCCACTCTTTTTAGATTTGAATATACTTTACCACTAAATGATGAGTAAAGGGTGGTATTCTTTTCAGAATTAACAGAATTTGAATAAGACAACCCAATAGTCATCGTATTAATATAATTGAATTGTTCTTGACTAGTAATATTATGCACAAAAATCAGATCTTCCAAATTTGGATCTGTATATGGTAGTTGCCCAGTATAATCTATATTAAGTATGATCTTACAACCATCAACTCCCAAAACTCTATACCCATCAGTAAACTTTACATACTTATTCTTTTGGATAAAATCATCTGAATCATAGAATCCGTCTAAAATAAAAACTCTATCCCCAGCATTGAAGTTAGTTGAAAGCTCAGTAAAAAAAGCAGTTTTTTGGACACCAGATACAATAGCTGGTTCAACATAATTTAATAGTTTAGAAGTATAAAAAACATTATCAACGGTAGTATTGGCGATTGTAACATTATCGTCTAGGGTTCTTAGATTTGTTATTACTTCAACTCGTTTATCAACATTTGGTAAAGATTTATAAACAGGTACTGTCCCAGAAGTTGTTGAAACTTGAGAACTCAAATTACTTATTTTATTTAACGCCATTTAATACTTAATGCAATTTACATATATATTAAATGGGATTATATATCTATTTTAGATAGGGGATTTAATAATTAGATTTAACCCAATTTATTAAATCTAAAAGGTTATCCATGTTATATGGATACTTATCTAGTATCGATTCAAGGAACTTAATTCTACCTGATTTATACTCTTCATTGGAAAACATAGAATATTCTTCTTTAATACCCTCTTCCCACTCTAAAAGCTCATCAAAGTTCCTTTCACAGACATTCATGTCATAATCAATGAATTTCTGAGATAATGGTGTACAAGGTATATGATTTTTAGTATCTAAAATCATTTGTTTAACCTCAACCAAGTCAACATTATGTTGTTCTGAACAGAATCTATAAAAAATATCAGCAGATTTCTCTTCATTATCATTTCTATCTGGTTCATAGACCAAATCATGAAACAAAGCTGTCAATGTCAGTTTTTCCCTTTCACTTTCATTTAACCTACCATCTGCATAATCCTCATTTATTTGAGCAATTAAATTATTTAAGTGATTAATATTGTGGTAATGTCTATGTGACTCACTCCATCTATCCAAAATGAAAGTTGGATCTACATTTATTTTATATTTTCTGAAAAGTGATACTAAGTTCATATTATTTATTGAATTCTTCTTGGTCATTTGATAAATAAAACTTATCAAAATCATAGTATTTATTATAGACATCCATTACCTTTTCCAATGTTACTGTGTTTATTATTTCCTTTATAGACCACCCCTTTGGGTTAATCCACCTTGATACATTAGAATATCTATTTATTTTATCTTTCTTTAACTTTATAAGATAAGAATCCTTTATTGTTTCAAATCTTTCTTGTGTCAAAAACTTATTAGGATTTTTTAAAACAAATCTAACTGAATCATAAACTCTATCCACATTAATAGCATTTGTTTGGGTTGTAATCTGTGTAATGCCCTGCTCATTTAACCTAGATTGATTACACCTTATGTAATATACCAATCCTTTCTTTTCTCTAACCTCATCATATAAAGGTGATGATAATCCCATAGACAACATAGCATTGATGAATGTAATATAATTGAAATCACCCTCAGCAATGGGTGACGACATTATTAAAGATACTTTATCACCAAAACTTGGTCGTTTCTCAAGTATAGAGTCATTATAAGGACCAAAATCTATTTTTTTATCAAAAGATAGATTATTAAAACTACCGGAATATGAGAATGGTTCTTTAGAGGAAACATTTATAATCTTTGATGGTTTGGAGAACTGTTTTTCGTAAAAATTCAAACAATCCATAAACTTCAAAGATTCCAAGTCTTCTCTTAGACCAATCGGGTCATAGACATTATATAGTTTCCTAGTAAGATTCAACATATGTGATTCTGTTTGGTCACTAAAGTAATCAGAATATTCTTCTAAAACAATTTTTTTCTCATTTTCAAACTGATTTTTGGTTACATTAAAATCTGACATCAACTCAATTAGTTCAGACTTTCTTTTATTCAAATATTCATCAAGTCCAGTGAAATAAAATACAATTTCATTAGATGATGTGTATGCATTCCAATCAATACCTTCCTTTTCAAAGGTTTCTCTTAAATGTTCAAAGTTTTTACACATTAAGTGTTCCATTAAATGGCTTATCCCATAGTTTCCTCTTTCTTCCAAAAGGGTAGAACCATAATAAATTATGTAGAAGCCCGACAACTCAGTTTGTGAACGTAAATTTACAATCATCTTTTATACAAAAGTTATTATGATATTTCCGTTTTTTTCAGAAACATCATTTGTTATATCTTTGGAAGTTTTAACTATGAACTCTTTGATATCCTCCTCAGAATATTCACTTTCTTCATTCTCATATATTTCTTCTTGAATACCACTCTCTAAAACATCGGAGAACTTATTAATCTTATATTCTTTACTATCAATACTTTCTTGGATCTTTTGTTCCCTTTCCATAAAGATACTAAAGTTTATTATATCCGTTATCTCACTAGGTGATATCCTCAATGAGTTACCATCGATAAAACAAACCCCCTTTATCTTTTCGAGAATTCTATTTGAATCTGGAACTTTTTTATCTAAAAATTTCTTACCAATTTTAGGAAACAAATGATTATTGAAAAAATATTTACAAGTTTCATTTAGAAACTTTTCTATACTCCACCCCCTTTCTACAAAAATAGTTTTTGAATGATTTTCTTTATATGCTTCTAATAAGTTCATATTATAAAATTAATTTTCTTCAAAAAAGTTTTGAAGAATGAAATTTTCGGAATACTCTTTCTTTATCTCAGGATAAAAATCAGGTTCATCTACACCAGATTCAAAACCCTTACTGTGTACTTTCGACCATTCCCTAAAATCGTATTCCCATTCATAAGAATATCCGATATCACTATCATTCATCTATCAAAAACTTTTTCTTATATATTAAGAAGCCTTATTGATTTTGGAATAAAAATGTATTATATTTGTAAAAAAATAAGAAAATGATAAAAGTAGGACTCACTGGAAATTATTACTCAGGTCAAAATGAAATAAGTGAATTGTTTGAAGATCACGGTGTTAAATCATTTGATGCTGATTTGATTTTGAAATATCTAATAAACTATTCAAAGCCACATATGGAATTAGTTAAGGCTGAGTTTGGTGAAGGATCTTACTCATTTGGATTATTAAACTTTTCAAAGTTCACATCCAATACTAATTGGAACAAACTAATCGACTTAGTTGAATTTGATATTATAAAAGCTTATGAAAGATTCCGATTAACTCACAAAGAGGATTTTTACACAATTTTTAAATACACTTACCTTTTCGAAAGGAGATTGAATGAATCAATGGATATGAATATATCTTGTTATAGACCAAAGTATTATAGAAGAACGGATATGCAAACATTAACATACATGGATATGTATCGAATCAACTATTTGATTGATAATGAAATGGATGAACTTTTCAAAAATAAAAAGTCAGATTTTATTATAGAAAATTACAATAGAACTGGTGATAAATTTTCTGATATTATTATTGGATTGGATACTAAAGTAAGAAATGTACACAAGACTATCTTAAAGAAAAAACCCCAAGATAGTGAGACTACCTCGGGGCATAAATATTCTACTGGATTTTGGGATTAAACTGTTTTGATAACAATATCTTCACCTTTATCAGACAATTCTTTGAAAGCTGTAAGGGATTTTGCAATAAGATACCTATCAAGATCATTAAAATGTTCTTTATCATAGGATACTTGAACAGCATTTATGATAATGTTCATAGCGGTTGTTGTATCTAATGATTCTGCTTTGATTAAGTCATTAATCTCGTCGATCCTTGCTTTTTCTTCCTCAGTTAATTTTTCCATGTCGAACTCAGCATATGAATTCTTTTCTCCTTCTGAATACTCAGAATCACCCTCTACTTGGATATTTGGTATTTGTGTTTCGTTCACTTCGATTTCTGGATTTTGATTTTCTTGCATCACTTATAAAATTTTTTTAATTATATTTATATTTTTTAGGAAAGTTCCTAATTTTTTTATATATTTGTATATATGAATGTAATCTGTATAAGACCCACAAAAAGACTTGTGAAGAACGCGACTTATAAAGTTGCTAGTTTCCAAAATCAAAACACTAAAGGATATACCCATTTTAGATCAACTATTAGGATTTATCTAACTGATGATAGTGTCCAAACCTTTCCATTAGATAGTTTCAAACCAACCGTTGGTGATGCCTTTCAACAAATAAACTATATCTCACCAGAATATAGATCATTTTTGGACGAAAGAGATCAAATGAAAATTGATAGGAATCTAAAGGGTGGTGATTATGTTGTCCCAATCCATGATGGTCTAAAGACCCTAGTTAAAGGTAGAAAGTATGCCGTTAAAGATGTACAGGCTATTGATCATAAGAGCTCATCCGGTCAGATAAATTGGACTGACATTAAAATAAAATTAGAGGGATCACAAAGGTGGTATACAAGCTGGAACTTTAGAAAGTGTACCAATCAAGAAGCAAGAGAAATAAGTCTTAAAACTTTATTTGATGAAAAAGTAGATATTGAAAAAGTAAATAAACATAAAAGAAAGTTTGATTATTATACTGATGAAGAAAAGATTTCTATGTTGCTGAGGTTTGTTGTAACATCAGCAAATGATAGATATAGAAATCAAATGGATATAATTGATTGGACAGTTGAAAAAACTGCCGAAAGATATTCACTTAAAAAAGAAGATTTTGATTGTGTTAAGAATATGACTTTAGAACAAATGTTAGAAATATTAAAATAAAAAAGGGTGGTTTTTAAACCACCCTTTTTTATTATTGGAGACTTAGGAATATTTTCCTATTAGCCCTATCGACCGCGATTACCTTAACCTTCACTTCTTGTCCAGATGAAATCTTTTGGTTAGATTTATCTAGTTCAGAAGTATGGATAAGTCCATTTGTTTCGTCATCCAAAGTAACAAGTGCTCCGAATGGTTTCAAATCTCTAACCTTACCGGTAATACCCTGCCCAACTTTAATTGTGTCCCAAAGTGTTTCTCTGAGAATCTGAGTTAGGATAATCTTGTCTTTGATGATTTCCTTTATAAAGAACTCGATCGTCAATCCTGGTGTGATTTGATTCATACTCAAACCAAGTTCAGGATTCATATTGGTTTTGTGAACCATACCAGTTAAGCAACCGTTGAACTCAACAAAGACACCAAAGTCAGTAGTTCCAGTAACGTGGCCAACATAAATCTTACCATGTTCAAGTTTCTTAATTTCTTGAGGAACCAAACTCTGTAAGAACTTTCTACGACTTACGATGTAAGTTCCTTCATCCCTTGAATATGACTCAATCATGACATCAAATGTCTGACCAAGAATCGATTCTGGATTATGGAGTTTATTAATACCAGCGAGTGTATTTGGCATAAATCCTGGTAGAACCACTCCTTCAAACTGAATATCTACAGAATATCCAGCGGGTGTCATTTCTTTTACATAACAAACAACTGCTGAACCTTCTTCCAGAGAGATAAGATTCTTTCTAGCGATTCCTTCATAAAGCTCTACAAAACTTGCTTTGATAAAAAAGTTATCTTCATCAATGTTAGTGATTAAAACATCAAGAGAATCTCCGATGTTTGTATTTTTCAGGTAGGACGCCTCACTAGGTTTATCTTCGATTCTCACAAAATCTTTGAATCCACCCTCAAAGTTAAAATATCCTTGAGAGATACCAACGTATACAACGTTGAATAGTTCACCAACAACGGGTGTTTTTGATTCATACTCGTCATATAACTGCTCTAGTTCTTTTCGGTTGTTTTCGTAGTTTACATCTACCAAGGTTAGATGATCTTTAAAAAGATCAAGGTTTTGGAATCTAGGATCCCCATATACTTTTCTTTTTCCCATAATTTATTTTTTAAAACTTTAAGTTTTATCTATATTATGGGAAAAGTTTAGGAATTTATGTTTCTTTTATTAGGGATATTTTTCAAATAATCTCGTATTCTAATTGCATCTTCATATCTTTCTTCCATAATAGACTTCTGTAGTTCTTTTTCCAGTTCTTCTAATAAATCCTTATTATCCAAATCGGGATATTTTTCTTTATTAACAAGATTCTTGAAGAAATTATTCATTTGATTTATATCTACAAAATAGACTTCTAAAATCTTCGAATCATTCATTTCGGGTAAATCAACGGATGAAATTTTATTTAGGAAATCTTTATTTAGAGCATCGTTGTCTATGAGATACTTAGCTAAGTGATTAGGTCTATTAATAAAAAAGCTTAAAAACTTTGATAGTTTCTTTTGATTGCCTTTTCCCATAATAAGTTAAAGTTTTTCAAAATAGATATTGAAATAGTATTTATAAGACCAAGCATATGCGGGTTTTTCTTGTCTAAATATAAGATCGAGATAGGTCTGATCTATGGATACGGCACTTTCAATTTTTATTGTTTTTGTTGTATCTGATTCAATCTGTTTATCATATACATTCTTATATTGTAATGTTCCATCACCACAAAGGTCCAAATAATCAACAAAAAAATCAATCTTTACGAAACCATATCTAGATATTACATTTTTATTGATGTAATCAAACATTGCATTATCAACTCCCCCAAAAATTGTCATTTCATTCCTCAGACCCTCAAAAGTTCTTTTATTTTTGAGTGTTGCAAAAATATGATTTCTAAGAATATCTTTTATTTCTATTCTTATTTTCCACTTAGCTGAATTTTCTTTGTCAAAATCACTTTGATATAGATCTAACTCCATTGTATGGTTGAACTCTTTATTCAAAGTTGCATCGTAGATAATTTGTGGTAAATTAAGTTCTGAGCTCTCATCGATCTGTTCACCAGTAATTAATTGATGATAAATCAAGTTATCATTTTCAATATCGAGACTATCTACAATCTCCATCATCTTTGAACCAAAGAATGAACTTGATTCTTGCATGTTAAAACTACCAAATATTGGTTTATAATCAAATTCTGGACTTATGTATGTTCTTTTCATTTAGATTATTAATTTGTTTGTTCTGGTAGTGATACGTTTTTCTCAGCACTTATTAATATATCGGGTGTGGCAACATTACACTCTTGATGGTATTCAAAATCCCAAGTAGATTTAAATATAAATGATTTAGTAATTTGATATCCAAACTCATCCAACATGGGAAAAATTGATTCTTGTGTAGTTATATTTTTCAACTTTAATATATTTGAGCTTCTATTAACCTTTGATATAACTCGTTCACCAGTCATTCCAAAATTTGTAAGTTCGGTATCAAATTTAAAATTGTTATAACTTTGGGTCAATCCATTACTTTTAAACATTTCTATTTCATGGAATATTGGACTATAAAGACCATTGTGTCTTTTCATTGCGTAAAATTGATTTCCGCTCTGGACATTATAGTTTGCACCTGGTGTTACTTTTATATCAGTAGTTTCTATTGTATTAGCAAATGGTAAATCGGAATAATAATTCAATCTATTCTTGGATGTTATTAAACCATTATCTAAAACTTTATTTGGTTTCAAAATATTTTCAGCAATTTTTAAAGCCTTAGGTCTTAGACTATTTTTAAGAACACCAAAATCAATTGGATCAATAATTTCCAAAACATATGGAAGTTTTTTAACACTTTCTAGATTATTAAAGTCGTAAATATTTACATCTCCATTTTCCTCAACTATAACATATTTTAATTTATTTATGAATCCATAATTCAGGTCGTATTCATTTATATAACTTATAAAATTCTTAGCAACTAATTTTTTACAATAATCATTATATAATTTATCCCTATTTATATTTTTTAAATAATCTTTCAATGTATTATCATTTGAGTAAATATTTATAAGGACATTTTTCCATTTTTTATTAATAATAACATAAACACCATCGTTTAATGTTTTATTTAAAACAACTCCCGTTTGAGGTATAATAAAATCTGGTTCTGCGCATTTATATAATTTATCATTAATATAAACCAAATCATTACTAGAAAAAGATGCTCCATATTGGTAACTAGGATTAGCCTCAAAACTATGTATCCTAATCCAATACGGATTTAGAGAACTTGGTGGGTTCTGTGACGAAATTTGTGCTGTTTTACATGAATACAATACCTTTTGGTAAACAACATAATTTCCCGTAGAATAAATTTTACCAACAGACCATAACGGAACCTTTTTCCAAGTGTTTGGTTCAAATTTAAGTACTTGATCATAGTCAAAGTCTTCCCATTTTGTGGAGTCTGGATGTGGTCTTTCTATATTAGATGCAATGGAAGAAAGATATAGTCTACCATCAAATATAACAGAATTGCTAGATCTGATATTTGTTTTAAACAACATCGATGTTTTATCTAAATTTGTATTTTTCTCATAGGTTTTATAAGGATTCCAAAAGTTAACCTTTGGTTCTGATGATCCGTTAAAATACCAATATTCATTACCATTATAAACAACTGGTATTGACAATCCAAAACTTTCAGAAACATTATTTTTGGTTGTTTTATTACTACCATCGTATAAAGGAGACCAAAAAATATTTCTTTCTGAGTATAATTGCCAATTTTTTGTATTTATTGGTGTTGCGTAAACGCTAGTTGGTTTGGAAGATGTGGCTGTTTGGAACAACATATCATTCCATCTAACAACACTCTGAGTAGCATAATAAGTATTAGTTTTCCAATCATAAAACTTTTCCCAATTTAAAACATTTACTTTTGTAATAAAATCTGCTTTATTTAAATTATCACTTTTAGGTTGTAAATTTATATTATTTTGACTGAGTATTATTGAAAACTTATAACTTGTAAAGTCATTAGTTGGTTGTTTTGTCAAACTAGCAACTCTCTGACCAACAGAAATACTACCAACTTTAGAAAATCTAAATTTAATTCCCTTGAATAAAGTTGAATTAGATTCTCCGAAACTATTTGAGTTGAAAATAGACCACCTCTTATCATTTTTTATTGTTTTACCCGCATTATATTCATTCTTTTTTCCAAAAAAATATGAAAAGTAATCGTAACTGTAACTCAACCCAAGATATTTATCCAAGTCAAAGGTGAAGTCAGTATTTATAACACCACCACTTTGATCTTCCACATGAACACTATGATATGTATAAGAATTACTATTGGAATTTATAGAGTAGAAATAATCAAGATTTTTTTCTATATTGGTTGGAGTTGTAAGTGTCGTATTTGTGGTTCTGTTAAAGTCATCTGCTAAAATAGAATTATTCAATGGGTATAAGGTATCACCTGTAGATAAAGAATTTTGATATCCCCATTTAACAAATTTTGAATTCTTTTTCCAAATATCTGTCAATATATACTTATTTGATTGGTTATCTTTGATCAATCTAAAAGTTTCATTGTTCGCGGTATAATGAGAAGAACAAGGTAAATAAACAACCTCATTACCTAATGTGAAATCATGAATGTCTGATGGTATTGAAATAGAATTCAAGTTTGTAGCAAAAAACTTAGACTCTTCGCTTCTAGAAATCTCAGATTCTTTCTCATATTCAAATTTAGCAAACTTTGTTTCTACAACATCGGTATCAAAATCTTTTACATCTGTAAACTGACACCTGTAAATTTTAAACTTAAGCGACTCACCAGTTGAAACATTCTTTAAATTTAATACAGTCCGATAATTTTTATCGGGATCATTAATATAATACTCAAACTGAGTAGAGGTTTGTCTAAATGCATAGTCTGTATAAACTTGTATGTTGCCAGTATCTACATCCTTTATTAACTTATGATATTTACCACCTATTTGTATCAACCACATATCATAGTTTTCAAAATCTGTTATAGTGTAGGATGTGTCATCAGAAAACTTTATGGTATTCACACCACCAACTGATTCTACCATTATAACATTTGGTTTTTTAACACTCGGTTTTAGAGACTTACCCTCTAAGTTTTTATCACTTATAATTTTATAACATTTATTAACACCTCTCTGGGTACTGTCCTGTGATGTATTTGTATTTGTTTGATTTTTACCAGTTGTAGCAGTGCTACCACCACAAGGACACTCCAATACCTTATATCTAATACCTTCAACCTCAACAAAAGGAAAGGATGTTGTAGTATCAGGATCACTAAATGGGGTATTACCAGAAGATGTTTTCAACTGATTATTAGGTCCAATAAATACATCATCCGATAACGGAGTAACATCATTTGGACTAACTTCTTCATACAACTCGATTTTATCAAAATAAAATCCCATATACCTATTTAAGGACCATTTCCTAAGTGAAGTTGGTGTTGCTGGAGTATCGTCAAATAAAAAAGAAAAATTAAAAATATATGGATAAATTAATTTTTTATTTTTCCAAGACTCAAAGAAATATTTATCTGTGTCAAAAAATGTATTCTCTTTAGAAAAGAAAGATTCTAAACTTTCGGATTTATAATTATATCCACCATTTTCAAAATCTATTCCATACCAGGTAGAAGATTGATT
>Ga0114968_10003412_pt1 | contig 11935 bp, 9 predicted proteins | sample M_130807_EF_Meta_FD_87020 | JGI IMG/M metagenome (GOLD analysis project Ga0114968, IMG submission 87020) | Freshwater microbial communities from Lake Montjoie, Canada to study carbon cycling - M_130807_EF_MetaG | ecosystem: Environmental > Aquatic > Freshwater > Lake | place: Lake Montjoie... | reverse complement strand
CGAGCAAACTTCTTTTTAATATCTGCCTTTTGGTAATCAGTCAATGGCTCTGATACCATTCCAAAAAAGGTATCTAATGGGCTAGAGTTTACATCTTGGTGGGCTAGTCTTCCTTCATACAAAAGTGGAACTACTGCCTTATCGCTTACTGCTTGGTCTACAGTATATGCATCAATAATACCACCGAATTTACTGGCGGTACTCTTGTCTTTCTTAAATAATGGCGTTCCGGTCATGGCAATAAAGCATGCGTTCGGAAGTGTTTTTTGCATGTCAATATTGAAAATACCGTGTTGTGTGCGGTGTCCTTCATCAACCAAAACAAAAATATCGTGACTCTCTAATGGTTTGCTTATTTTACGAATAGCAGCATTAAATTTATTGATGATGGTAGTAACAACAGCATCGCTTTTGTTTTCTAATAATTCAACCAATCGCTGACCTGTAGTTGCATTTTCAACAAAGCGACCGCACTTTCTGAATGTTTCTGAAATTTGGCTATCCAAATCTGTGCGATCAGTAACCAGAATAATTTTAGGATTTCGAATAGTCGGCTCCATGGCGATGGCTTGTGCCAACATTACCATGGTTAATGATTTTCCGCTTCCTTGTGTATGCCAAATAACACCACCATTGCGTTTGCCTTGTTCGATATTCTTGATACGTTGAATAGATTTCTTAATGGCAAAAAACTGCTGGTATCGCGCAACTTTTTTCTGTCCATTGTCGAATAAAGTGAAGTTAAAAATAAAATCCATGATTCTATCAGGACGGCACAATCCATATAAGTATTCGTCTTGCACAGTGGGCAAAATTTGTTGGGACTCTATTGCGTCAAAATATCTGCGAACATATTTGAAACGATCAGAAAACATCCGGTCTAAAACATCCGGTGCTAATGATTTATTTTTAATTGTATCAAGCGTGTTTTTGTATTCCTGCTCCTCAGATGTTGTTGTGAATTTTTCTTGCCATTTTGCCCAGAATTTCTCTGGAGTTGAATTGGTTGCATAAGCTGCGTCTTGCGTGGCTACACTCAGTGTTAATTGTGAATACACATACAAGTTTCTGATTCCATCTTCTTGTTGATTCCGAAGATGTTGGCTAATTGCTTGTTTTAATGGCTCCTTCATGTCGGGGCGTTTGCATTCTATAATGCAAATTGGAATACCATTTACAAATAAGACAATATCTGGTCTGTAATGCTCCTTGCTTGTACTGCGCATTACACTGTATTCTTCAGATACATGAAAGACATTGTTGCTAATGTTTTTCCAATCGATAAATTGAAGTGTAAAACTCTTTTTATCGCCATCAATACTTTGCTCTAGTGGCTGACCAAGGGTGAGTAGGTTATATGCCTTTTCGCTTGCAGCAATATAACCATCGTTCATTGGTAAGTTTTTCAAAGATTGTATGCCTTTGTCAATGTTTTCATCGGTAAACAAACTTGTTTTGTTGGCGCTTACCCTGATGCTATTGATTTCTTTCAGTTGCTTTCTTAAAACATCTTCGAGGAGAACATTGGTGCTTTTGCCACCTCTCAAACGTTCGGCTTCTGAGGGATTTAAATATTTATATCCTAATTTCACCAACATTTGTAATGCTGGAATTTGACTTATATGATCTTCTTTAAAACTTGGAGTTTCCATGTTGTTTTATTCTTTTGTTATACTGATTTGCCGAATTTCTGGCGAATTCAAAAAGGTTATTAAAAAATTGTTTATCAGTGATTTGTGGTTTAATTATCGGATTCTGGAAGCTTTTTCTGGCGAATTTCTGGCGAATTAGGATCGGTAAGTTCTCCTAATCGCTGCATTTCTTTAAACCCAAGCTCCATAGCCCGTTTAAACAATTGAAGTCCTTCAGACATTTTGGATCCAGCGAAGTACTCGGTTGCCTTTCCTTCTCCCTTCTTATCCAACAAACCGTCATTAACCATTTTGGAAATCACATATTTTACTTGGCCACGTGACATGAAATTTCTCAGTAAAAACTCAAAATCCTTCATTTTTCCTTTTCCAAATTCTTGAATATGATTCATGACTACAATCCCAACTTGATACCCGTCAATAGGTTTGCCATCTGTATATGCAGCTCGATTATCCGTTAATTCAAAATACAATTTTGACAAAATAATTTTTTGAGAATTTGTTTTGCCAATACGTTCAATTAGCCCTTCGTTCTCTAATTTTTTCAAAAGTGCAGGATCTAAGGACTTTTTGTCGAGTCCTTTTCGTATTTTATTTAATGCAATAACATCATGAACACTTAATTTTTCACCATCCTTTCTATCCTGTTGAATTCGCCTGATAAACATGGCAAATGCCTTATCCTCTACAACTCCCGATAATCGCAGTTCAACCTGATAATTATCAGAGTAATTATAATTTGGTGATGGCTTGGCTTCCGAAATTGTTTGATAGAATATTTTATCTACTCCTTGACCGCTACGTTCTACAACTCCTGTTTTAGCGAGTACATCAGCTAGCAATCTATTTCTAGGGGTACTGTTAACAGTTATCAAATTATCTATATTAACACCATGAGGAAATCCTCCAGGATTCGTTATTATCAATTCAGCGGGGAATTGTTTTATTACGATTTCGCTGGCCTTTATATAGTCACGGTGAGCAACCGCATTATTAATAGCTTCTCGAATAACTTCTTTATTAAAATATGGAATATCAAATATAAATGCCCCTTGTTGGACAGGAATCTTCCCGTTTCTTGAGTTAATTGTATTCCACAAAAAATCAATAGCAATGAAGTATGGTTGAGTAAAAATATCTCGATTGTCAAAAACTATTTGAGAAGAATTATTACGGTACTCCAGATTTATTGCCGATTGTGGAAGCAAGGCTTTTATTTTTTCTTCTTTTCCAACAAGAATTAAAGCAGCATAAGTTACTTTGTTTCCCTTAATTAATCCTAAATCGGATAAGGCCTGAAAATTTGGTAAAGTTAAAAACTGTGGATTATTTTGTTTTTCAGAATAAGCTTCCTTGAGTTTATTTATTGCAAGATCATCTAAATCATCAATGGAAGAATCTGTACATATTTTTTCTGAGAAGTCGGGCTCCTGTTCTGAAAGAATTGCAAACATTTCTTCATCACTCATATTACGCAAGCTCTCACCAACACGCATAAGCGGAACACCTTCGAATTTCATCATTTTACCAATTGGGCGAGAAGGAATGTGGGTGACTAATACTCTTAAAGAATCCTCAAAAAGTTCTTCAAAACGCACCCTAAGACCCAATCGACTATATGTTTCATCTTCTAATTCGCCAGTTTTACCTTGTGCAAAATCACTTCCGACCACTTTGTGTGGCGCATTATCTGCCATACCCAAAATAAGTCGGCCACCGCCTTCATTAGCGAAAGCGACTACATAACCAAGAAAGCACCTCCGTCTATCTTCTTGTGCAGTATGTGAGCCTCCTGCAAAAGGAAAATTGTGTTCTGCGGCTTTAAACTCAACTTTATCTTCGCTTTCCTTTAGGTTTTTTAGTTCTGCTATTGTCATATGCTTTTAATTGTTTGTTTTTGCATAATAAATCAAATAACTTTTTTGTGTTTATTAATATTTACTAAATACTTGAAACTAAAACTCACTAACATTTGCACTGTGAGAATATGGCTTATTTGATCTTTTTTAAAACTTGGTTTGTTCATTAATTGAAATAATTAAAAATTGGTAATGCGATAATAAAAAGTACAATTCCTAACAAGAATAGGAATGCGCCAATTTTAAATAGTTGATATTTTAACCAAGTAATCCTTGAATTATAAAGTATTTGTGTTACAAGTTCTTTTTCATACAATGTGAACTTATCTTTGGATTCAATTTTCTCCAAATACATTGACTCGAATTCTGTTTCATCTAACTCTTTGAGATAGCCGTAGAAGTGAATATTTTCAAACGTCTTTTCTTTCTCTATGAAATTGCAAAATGAATTAATCCAGCTTTTTGCATATGTACCTTTTTCAATTTTTGAAAGAATTGGGAAAAGAGAAATTAAGGTGATTAAAAATGATAGGATTGCGAACGGGGCAACAATATAAAATCCTGATTCATGAATTACACTTTTATTAGAAAAATTAGTTTGTGTAAAGCCAAATACTATAGCAGCATTTAGTGACAAGAGGCCGAAATTTTTTGCCTCAGCAAATTTTAGCCATTCATTTACATTTGCAAATATTTTCTGCAGTTGTTCCTCGTGTTTAAGTTTTTCCATTTTTGAAGAAGTGTTAGATTATTTTAAGTCCCACTTAACGCCACCACCATATATTTTTCCAGTTACATTTTTAATTTGATGCATCTGTTCCGTCCAAAAATTTTCTGTAATACATTTTCGCTTTGGATTTTCTGCTTTGAATCCTTTGTATACAGCCTCAGTCATTAATATTTGTGGATAAGCAAGCGATCTTTTCTTTCTCTCAAATCTTATATTTTTCCCACCACTTGAAAAAAGACTTCCATCATCATATTGGGCTATAGAATTTGCAAATTCCTCAATTGACATTTTTACAGTTTCTTTAGAAGTTAAGTAGAATGGTGCATTAGGATCATAAGCTGAAGGGGTTCCAAAAACAGAAGCAAAGCCGCCATAAATTGGATTTATAGCTCTTGGATTAATAGGGTTTCGGGTTACTTCGTAATAAGTTTCTTCAATTGTTTTGTTTGCAACATCAGTTAACCTAGATGCATTATTTGCTGGATATCCTACCCAAACCAGCCCTTTGTTTTCTCCATTTTCTGTTCCGTTTCTTTGAATGCCAACTTTAATCACTCTTAATTCTCCGAAATCAATTCCTATTCCACATTTAAAATCAACCTGGGCAAAGTGCTTGTTTATTATGCAATGTGATATGTGGTTTATTGATATTGCACAATCAATAGCATTGGTATAACAGTGCTTTGTAGGAAAAACAATCATTACTCTATCTCCAATTATGTTACGTGAGTGTCCATTGTGATGGCGTGCCACTTTCAAAACAGCTTTGGTGAATGCAGTATATATTCTACCCATTGTTTGGGTGTGATGTTTCTCAGTTAAGGCTACAGAATTTCTGATATCAACATAAAGAACGCAGGTTTCAATTTTCTTCCCTTTTTTATCCTTTCCACTTTCGTAGGTTAATTCACTATCTGTTGCACTCGGAACAACTCGTGTATCATTATGTACAAAATTAGTTTTAGTAACGTCAATTACATCAAATTCTATTTCTTCAAGTATCTTCTTGACTGCCATATTTTAACGATTGAGTTTATTCGTTTGTTTTCAACCTCACCTTCCCAGTCAACAACTGTTGCATCAAACCCTTCTTCTGCTCCCTTAATTTATCAGCCTTTGCTTTTAGTAAACTAATTTCTTTATCTGCGGCTTGCAGCACTTTGGCTATGGCGATCTGTTCTTTTATTGAGTTATGAATTATGAGCGCTAAGTTATAAATCGGCTTTTGCGATACAAGTGGTTGACCGCCTATACTTCGCAGTTTCGACAGATCCTCGAATTGTAATTTATAAATGAGATACTCCATTAAAATACTGCTCTCAATTTTTGTTGTGAATAAAGCATTATCTGTTATCCAACATTTTTGAGAAATCAATCTCGTAATTCCACAATATTCACCAACTCTTCCAATAATTATTTTCTTATCACTATTATTAAATTCTTTTGAGTACCCCATAATTCCATTTCCACCATAAACTGGAAAAGGAAAGGTGGATGAATAATTCTGATTTGTATCAATTGGTTTGATATCACCGCTTGCCAATTTTATCAAGTCACCTAACTTTATTTTCTTCATATCATAACCCATCTCTCCTAACTCATCTCTCGAAAACAACCGTTTCTTGCCCGTCAACAACTGCTGCATTAACCATTTTTTACGTAGTTCTTTTTGGGCTATGAGTTTTTCCGTTGTTTGAATTGCAGCATCGACATTGCTCAGCACTTGGGCAATGGCTTTTTGTTCGGGGAGTGGAGGAAGTGGGATTTTGAATTCCTTTAAATCGCTGCCATTTATTGAGTTAATTGTTGCCCCTAAATTTCTATGAATCTCTCTATAGTATATGTCAGTATTAAAAACATGAATTAAGTATTCGTTGTAATCGCCCCTGAATACTGCCATAAATGCACCAAATGCCATTCCTTCTGCATTATTATCAATCAATGCACATTTTCCTATTAGTGATTTGCTGCCATTTCTTACGCAAATCAAAATATCGTTTTTCTTAACAGGATTGAAATCCTCCTCTTTAACTTTTACAAATACATTATCATCGAAAGTTAATCTTCCACCTTGAATATTTGATGAGCGTAATACTAGCACCCCAGTTTCGTCAGTAATGTCATCGGGGCTATATGTGAGACCAGAAATTACATTTCCTAATTTTACGAGGTTCTTAATCTCCCAATCACTTGGAATTTCAGTATTATGAAACTGTTTAGTATTTTTTGATTCTGTCATCATTTAGCCAGTTGAGTTAAATACTGATTAATTTCTTGCTGCACCTTTACCAATTCATCTTCGAGTTTTTCAATCTCCTTTTGCACCGCTGCAATATCCACCTCAGCTTCTTCTTCGAAAGTATCTACATAGCGAGGGATATTCAAATTGAAATCGTTTTCTTCAATTTCTTTAAATGTTGCCACAAAACTATATTTCTCCTCAATAATTCCTGGGTTCGTATTGCCTTTTGCGAAATCGCGATAAGTAGATACAATTTGTTCAATATCGCTTTCTCGCAGTTTGTTTTGGTTTTTTGCGTTCTCGAAGTGTTTGCTGGCATCGATGAATAATACATGCTCGCTCACTTTTGCTTTATTAAAAACCATGATGGCAGCCGGAATACCTGTTCCAAAAAACAAATTTGCAGGTAAGCCAATAACTGCTTCTAAGATATTCTCTTCAATTGTGCGTTGGCGAATACGCCCTTCGCTTGCTCCTCTAAATAATACACCATGTGGAACAACAACTCCTGCTTTACCTTGCTCATTTAGCGTTTCAATCATGTGACTGATAAAAGCCCAATCACCTTTGCTCTTTGGTGGAACACCTCTCCAAAAACGATTATATTTATCGCTTTCAGGATCATAACTTATTGTGGTTTTGTCTCCATCTTTGTCTTCAACCTTTCCCCATTTGTCTAATGAGAATGGTGGATTGGCAACTACAGTATCAAACTTCATCAATGCATCTCCCTCCTTTAATTTCGGATTGCGTATAGTATCCCCCCAACGAATCGTTGCGTTGTCAAACCCGTGTAAGAACATATTCATGACTGCCAATGCCCATGTACTTCCATTGGCTTCTTGTCCGTATAATGAAAAATTGTCTGAACCAACTTCATTACCCGCTTTGATTAATAATGATCCGGAACCACAAGTAGGGTCGCAAATACGCGAGCCAGGTTTTGACTGTGTTAGTTTTGCCAATAATGTAGATACTTCACTCGGTGTATAAAATTCTCCTGCTTTTTTGCCAGCATCACTGGCAAAGTTTGAAATTAGAAATTCATAAGCGCCACCAATGATATCAGATCCACCAACATGAGAAGTTCTCAAATCCAACTTGTCAGAATTAAAATCAATGAGCAAAGTTTTGAGACGTTGATTTTTATCCTTCGGTTCACCCAACTTATTGTTATTGAAATCGATATTTTGGAAAATACCAGCACCATCTTCACTGTATAATTTATCGCGGTTGGCTTCTTCCAAATCTGTCAAAGCAATATTGATTAATTCACCAATATTGGCTTCATTTCTATTTTCATATAAAAATTTAAAATGACTTTGCTCAGGTACTACAAAGCGCTCGTGTTGCATAGCTCGTTTTGCTCTATCCTCATCGCGGTTGTATTTTTGGAGGTAATCCTCAAATTTATCATCATGTACGTCACTGAGGTATTTCAAAAACAACATTGTAAGCACATAGTCTTTGTATACACTGGGATCGATGCTGCCGCGAAACGTATCGCATGCTTTCCATACTGCGTCGTTGATGTCTTTTTGAGTTATTTTAGTCATAATTATTGATTAATTGTTTTGATAATTTGTTGTTGAATTTTTTTATCTCGGAGAGATTCTAATTTATATTGTATTGATTTTTCTTGCCATCTCAATGTAGAAATTGCAATTACGAATTCTTGTTGTTCAATTTTTGGAATTGGGATTTCTAAGTCCTCTAAAACCATTTTAGATATTGAAGGGATTGAAGTGCCCATGGCTTTAGATTTTAGTGAAGCTTGGGTACTTTGATTGTTTAGAAACCAGGCTAAATAATGGGGGAGTATCTTCTTGTCGAATATTCTAATTACAAAAAAGGAAGTAGAAGCAACGGCAGGAGGGTTGTGTTTTTCATATACGGTTGCAAAGTTTTTTGTTCCCTTTGCGGCGAAAAGAACATCGCCCACTTGTAAAAGATGTTTGTTTGAAATTTCTTCGAGAAGCAGATCTTTATGAAGAGACGACAAGAGGTTTCCCTGATCATCAAAATGTTTAGATTGCAAATACACAACTTCGCCTTCAGCTACAGGCTTGGCAAACAAGCCAGTTTGAAGTGTTGCGATATCGCGAATTCTAGTTTTCAATTTTATTTTTAAGTAGTGATCCTACAAATATAATAATTTTTATATTAAAATGCTAATGGTGAATCGATATTCCTTTTTATGTGGAATGATGCAATGGGAATTTTTGAGTCCGTCAGAATTTTGCTAAAAGTTAAAATTGACAAGTGTAACCAATGATTTATATTTGAAATAAAATATTTTAGGTTTTGAAATAAAAACTGAGGTAAATATTGATTGAGAATAACTTAGTTGAAAACAAAAGGCTATGTCTGAAAATAAAGAAGATAAATCGATAATTCTAAATAATTCTTTTGGATTATCGTTAGTAATTAATTCTCTTGAAATCACGAGTAGGATATTGTTTGGTGAAATTGCAGAAAGATTTAATATTGCTTTTTGTAAAATGAACAGCAAAACAATTGCAGAAGTTGATAAAGACTATCTTTTTTTATTGGAAACCAACGCATCATTTAGAGAAAAATCGAATTTTAATTTTAAAGCTAATAGCCCGGATGACTATCAAGATGCATTGAGAATATTTGAAAACATTGTTATTGAAAATCCCCATCACCTGATATCTCTTGAAATGGCCGCAATTTGTAAAATCAGGTTAGGTGAATTTATTGATGCAATAATTGATTTAAATACGATCATTGGAAATTCTAAATTCAAAAAATATAATTATCAAAGTAATGTTTATTTTAATAAAGGTTTTGCAAAATTTGAACTAAAAGATTTTGATGGAGCAATTAAAGATTTTTCTATATCTATCGAATTAAAACCGGATAATAGAATGGCTTATTTTAAAAGAGCACTTGCTAAATCTTATGTTGAAGATTATGATGGGGCTGTAAATGATTATTCAAAATGTGCAGAATTTAATCCAAATGATGCTTATCTTTATTGTAACAGAGGAAATATAAAGGTAGAATTAGATGATTTACAAGGTGCAATAAGTGATTATACAAGGGCTATCGAATTAAATCCCAATTTTATTGCTGATCTTTATTATAACAGAGGTAACATTAAGGTAAAATTAAATAATTTAAAAGGTGCAATAAATGATTATACAAGAGCTATCGAATTAAATCCCACTTTAATTGTTGCATACGACAATCGAGGAAGGATCAAATTAGAATTAGAGGATTTCATTGGTGCTATTGAAGATTTCAAGGCAACAGTTGAATTGGATCCTGATTTCGCAAAAGGATACAGAGGTTTAGGTGATGCAAAATATGACCTTAAAGATTATCATGGAGCATTCACAAATTATTCAATTGCAATAGATTTGGATAATAATAATTCGGATTTATACTTTAATAGGGCACTTTCTAAATTTGAATTAAAAGATTTTCAAGGTGCAATTGATGATTTTACATTGGCAATCAAATTGGATTCAAATATTACTGAAATATTTGATTTTAGGGGAGAAGCTAAATATAAATTAAATGATTACTATGGTTCAATTGAAGATTATTCGAAAGCAATAGAATTTGATTCAAATAATGCAAAATTATTTATGAATAGAGCCCTTTCAAAATTTGAACTTGAAAATTACCTCGGAGCAATTGAGGATTTTACTGAAGTTATTAATTTAGATTGCACTAAAGATATATCTAAACCCATGGAAATTGATCCCCAAACGGCAAAGGCTTATTCTTTAAGAGCTAAAGCATATATGAAGATTGGAGATCTTGAAAATTGCCGTAAAGACAATCAGATAGTATCATATATTGCAGGATTTTAGGTCTGAATAAATAATTTATAGGATTTGATTTTGTGCGTAAATGTGAATTAGAGGACTTTGTCAATTTGAATTTTAATTGATTTCCTATTGGTTGAAACTTATTGAAAATAAAGGTACAATGATTCACAAAAATTTTAAGATATCTGATTTTAGCCTAAATTTGAATTTGTTATAATTCGACAAATAAATATGGCAGAGAACAATAATGATAACTCTTTAATTCTTACTCAGAATAATTTGAAGTCACGAGTTGAGAATTCAATTCAAATAACAAATAAAATTTTAAATAGGAATATTTCAGAATTATTCAATACTGCTTTTTGTAAAATGAACAGCAAAACAATTGCAGAAGTAGATAAAGATTATCTTTTTTTAATTGAATCAAGTTCATCTTTTAGAAAGAACGAATTATTTGAATATAAAGCCAATACAAAAGATGATTATTACATTGCACTTGATTTATTTTCAAAAATATTGAAAATAAATCCTAATCATATTTTAACAAAAGACATGGCTGCAATTTGCAAAATAAAGTTAAAACAATTTGATGAGGCAATTGATGATTACAATCAAATAATTGATTACAAACCTAATTACCAATATGCATTTCTAAATAGAGCAATTGCAATATTTTCCAAAACGGAAAAAGAAACGTGGTTCATGAAAACGGGAAAAGAGTCTTGTTTTTTGAATAAAAAAAGTGAAATTTTCAAATACCTCAATCAATCAATTAAAATTGACATTGATTTTGCTGAGGCATATCTTCAAAAAGGTCTAGTTTATTTTGATTGTAAAATGTATGATAAATCATTTTGGAGTTTTTCTAAGGCAATAGAAATAAATTCAAATTACACAATGGCATACTACAGAAGAGGGCTGTTGAAAAAACAAATGATGGATTACAATGGGGCAATTGAAGATTTAAACAAAGCAATTTCTTTAGATTCTAAAATTTATGACGCGTTTTATATCAGAGGGGTTGCTAAATTTAAATTAAATGATCAAGATGGCGCATTACAAGATTTCCTACTTGAAAAAGAGTTAAATTTAGATAGATTTTCCCGAGTTTATGGCAGTGCAGTTTCTTCAGCAATAAGTAAAGACTACGCTGAAGCAATTGAAAAATTCAGTATTGCCATTTTAGTTGATGATCAATGTAATAATAATTATTATGGTAGGGGCTTGACCAAATTAAAGATGGGTGATTATTATGGAGCTATTGAAGATTTAACGAAATGTGTAGAAATAGACTCAATAAATATTATGGGGTATCGAATTAGAAGCCAGGCCTTTGAGAAAATTGGTGACTTTGAACAGGCCGCCAATGATATGTTAATTTATAATAAATTAAAAAATAAATAAAATGCAGACAGAAGCAGTTTTTGAAAATATAGCGGACAGAATTCAACTCGAAATAAAAAATGCCCAGAAATCAATTTTTATCGCAGTTGCTTGGTTTACCAATAAAAATATTTTCAACGCGTTGTTGAAGAAACATAATGATGGTTGCGCAATATTCATTATTATTTCCAATGATCACATAAATTTAAATTCAGAAATAGATTTTCAGCAATTGAATTTTGGTAATTCTAGAGTATTTAAAATTG